>Ga0209535_1003104_pt1 | contig 10695 bp, 5 predicted proteins | sample LinPmetageLP28_FD_184041 | JGI IMG/M metagenome (GOLD analysis project Ga0209535, IMG submission 184041) | Marine viral communities from the Pacific Ocean - LP-28 (SPAdes) (version 2) | ecosystem: Environmental > Aquatic > Marine > Oceanic | place: Pacific Ocean | collected 2009-08-22
TATGATCTACAAAACAAAATGGAGGCCACAGTATAATGCCGTCGGAATTTGATACCCAAGCCACCACCATTGCTAGACCCGCCCCCTTTATTGAGGCGGCCGGTACTGCCTTTACAGGACGATTAACACCTTTATTAGATCCTAAAAATAAAATAAAAACGGACACCTTTAAACAACAAGTTGAAGCTCAAAATACATTACAACAACAAGCTTTACAACAAGCAGCCTCACAAGGTGGTCTTGGTACTTTACAATTTCAAGGACCCGGTAATACAGTTAGTGGTGTGTCAGATCCAGATTTATCTCTTGGTCAAGGGGTTGCAGGATTTCAACCATTCTTAGATGAATCACAAAGATTAGCTGGAGTTGATCCAATTACAGGAGAAGTAACTTCAGCGGGCATGACAGCAGGTATGCAACCATACATGTCACCCTACCAACAACAAGTTATTGATGCCACTCAAGCGTCTTATCAAAACCAACGAGCTCAAGGTAGACAATCTATTATGGACCAAGCAGTAGCTGCTGGTGCATTTGGTGGTGGTCGTGAAGGTGTACAACGTGGCGTCTATGATGCACAAACAACTTTAGGGGCAACACAATTAGAAGCAGATTTAAGAGCACAAAATTTTGCGCAAGCACAAGCAGCGCAACAAGCCGGAATACAAAACCAACAAGGTTTAGCACAATTACAACCACAACTAGCGCAGCAAAACATTAGCACGTTGTCATCACTAGGTGCTGGTCAACAAGCATTAGGTCAAGCACAATTAGATGCAACAGCAGCTAACACTCGTGAAAAAGCTTATGAAGAACAACAAAGACTAGGTTTCTTTGGACAACAATTTGCACCCTTTACTGGTGGCTTTGGTGCGGCATCACAGTTTAGTACAAATACTACTCCACCACCTAGCACTCTTAACACTATACTTGGTGTAGGCACCATGGCCGGTGGAATACTTGGTGGCCTTGGAAAGATGATGGGTTAATATGAGCAAAACTTTAAATAGACCAATGTTTAGAATGGGCGGCAAGCCTGATACCAACACCGGTATCGTTTCTGGGTTTGAAACACCTAGACAAAACTATAAAGTAGGTGATGCGGTTAAAAAATTTACAGATACCTCAAAAGAAATATACGCAGATAATACTTTTGATCAAAGTAAACCAGAAATGGGTTTTGGGTTTGAAGATTACATGTCTTTAGTTAAATTGGGGGCAGGTATAGCAAGTGCTCCAGGCCAAGGATCTGGTTTTAAAGGCTTAGTTTCTTCTTCTGCTCCCTTTGTAGGTGAGTTTGCAGATGACTTATCAACTAGTATGGGTAACAAAAGAACAAGAATGTCTAAATATGAAGATAGTTTAGGTAAGTTTGAACAAGAGCAACGTGCAACTGAATTAGGTATAGCTGCAGGAGTACTAGAAGTAGAAGGTAGTCAAGAACTACAAGACAGTAAAGTTTTAAAAATTGACAAACAAATGGATTACTACAATGAAGCACAAGAAAAATATACTTCAATTTTAACTGACATACAAAATTTAAATCCTAATGCTGCTGATTATGACAAACAATATAAAGCTTTAAATGATGAATTACAAAAATCAATATTAGTAATGTATGGTTCTTTAGAATTAGCATTACCTAAAGATGTTGTTCTTGGTGATATAACATATGCTACTTTAATGAGTAGTGCAGAAGCAGAAGCTTTAGGTGCAACTGGATATACTGAAGTACCTGACCCAGTGTCATCACCTGAAATGTATAAAGCATATTCTAAGGAATATATAAAAATATTAAAAAGAAAAGTTCAAGAACAAAAAGAAATTATGGGTTCAGCTCCATTTGGAGTTGAAAAAAAAGCTGACGGTGGTCGTATTGGTTATGCTAATGGTAGTGGTCCTTACGAACCAGGTAGTGGTCCCGATCCAGATCCAAATGCTCCACCAATTATGCAAGCACAACAAAATTCAGGGTCTTCACCTTTAGCTTTTGAAGAACTAAGAGCAAGATTACCAAAAGAAGTTTCTGATGATGTTATTAAATTAATAGCAACTAGCGAACAAGCTTTAATTGATTTTGCACAAATACAAACGCAAGAAGATATTGCAAGATTTAATCAAAGGTATAACGCCGACTTACAGTTGCCAGCACAGGTAGCTTAACATGGTTTCTTACGGATCTCGCAGGGGTTTAACACCAGAAGTTCTAGAACAAATGAAAACGGATGCTCTAAAGAAAAGAGCAGAACGTGAAGAACGTGAAAGAAAAAACGCTGCTGTCAATCAATTTATACATAAAGGTGAAGCTTTTTTAGGTGGTTTTTTAACTGACGATATTCCATCCATATTTTCTGAAAATATTGCTTCTGGTCCTGGAATAATGTCGGGTTTAAATAAAAATTATAGCAGGTCTAGAGAGGGCAGCAATCTAGTTATTGATAAATCTGTGCTTGGTATAAAAGAAGGCTATGAAGATTTAGTTGATGTGTTACCAGATGGACCACCCAATCGTTCGGTGTATTTTGATAAAATGTTAGGCGAATATGTAACACCGGAAGGTAAAGTTGTATTTGTTGATGAAGAACTAAGAGACGCCATGCGAAATAAATTTAGAGAAGAATCTACTTATTATGGTGCTGGTGTAGGTACCATGTATGCAATAGATGCAACTGGGGCACCTGCTCTTGTGTCAGGTATAATAAAGTATGCTCCAAAATTAATAAAATTTGCAGGTCGAACAGTGCCTAAATATTTATTAGATAACTTTCCAAAAACAATTCAAGCTACCATAGGTGCAGCGGTTATGTCTTCTTCAACTGAAGCAGAGGCTAACACAAAAATTGCTAACGTTATAAAAGGAATAAAAAACAGCGGTAAGGCCGCTAACTATTCAGAAGCAACTAATCAAACTTTAAAACAAGTAGATGAAATAATAAACACAAAAGGCAAACCGGCGTCTGTTGAAACAAAAGAATTAGTTCAAACTATAGAAAAACAATTAATTGAAGGTAATTCTGTAGAACAAATTGTTACAAATACTGGTAAATCAAAAAGTTTAATAAGTAATCTTATAACAACAAATAAAATACGACCGCTTAGACAACAAGACGGTGGTAAAGAAATACTAGTTTCTCAATTTTTATTGGATCCTAAAAATATAAATTTATTTAACGGATCTTTTGATGAACAACTAACAGCATTACAAAACAATTTTAAAAATATAAATTTTAAAAGACAAAAAAACACCGATGGAACTAACGTAAGTGGGCTTAATAATAGACAGGCGTCTGAATTTATAAACCAAGCTAGATACACACAATTGCAAGCTCCAGTAGACGAATACAAAAACGTATATCTACAAATGTTTAAAAATCCTAAACAGAAATTTAATATAGAGGGACAAAAAATTTGGAACGATCCTGCAGATAGATTAAAGCCTTACATGCAAAGAACCGATGGACCAAATGAGCTTACTAATTACAACAAATCACTTACTAATTTACAAAAAGGTAAGGACGCAGCTATTAAACAAATAGCTGAAGAAAATAATATGACTATAGAAGCAGCAAAAAATGCATTAACAAAACAAAATAATACACATACAGGGTGGTTAAAAAAAGAAATAGCCCCAGAAAAAGTATTATATCAAGGTGGACCTGACGCTTTAAAATTGTGGAAAGAACAAAGAAATTTAACTAAAGCACAAATAAAAGCTTTGCGCAGAGGTGCTAAAGTTAATGATGACTACAACTACTCAGACGAAGACATACTTATTATGGGTAGACAAAAAGCTATTCAAAAACAAGTAAATAATAGTATTAATGAAACTACTGATTTTAAAAATGAATTATTAAATAACCCTAATTTAGTAGGAGTTAAAGAAAGAGGCTTGTTGACATATGCTGTTGATAGTAAAACTGGAAATGTTGTAAACGTAGATGTTAGACAAACTTTAGCAGATGATATATTTGCTGAAACAGACAGTAGATATTTTGAATCTGATCATATTAAAGCTATTAAAGATAACAAAACTGGTATTAACTTAGGTGCTAACCAACAATTATTGCCACGTATATTACATAGAAATTTTAAAGGACCGGCAGAAACGTTTATAAAAAATAATTATAAAAATGTAAACATGAAAGACAAAATACAAACTATATTGAATCAAGCAGCAGATTTACACATTACTTTAGCACCAGATATTCCAAAAGGTTCTTTAACTGATATTGGCGTTAACGATGCTAACAATGTTTATATGGGTTATAAACAACCAGACTATGCAGGTTCTGTTGTCAATCGTTTTAATGAAAACATAGAATTTTTTGGAGGAACAAACGCACAAAATGCTCCTAATACTTTTACTTCTCTCCCAAAAAATAGATTAGGAAAATCAGAGGGTGGGCGTATTGGTTTTTTTGATGGTTCTAATGTAAAAACTGATTATGATATTTTTAAAGAAGAAGATATTGATCCTTACAAACCATCAACTATTCCAGGAACCATACAGTATGCCGTAGCACAAGCATTAGACCCAGTACAAAAAGATATTAGACAAATTTATGAAGATAAAATTTCTAACTTAGCAGAGGCTTATGCTCCTTATGAAAATATAATAAATATTAAAAAACAACAAATGGAAAAAATAGTATCAGACAGACTTAATCCTCCTAAAAAAACTAAATTTAAACTTACTGATTTACCTAAACTTATAACTCAAAACCCTCTTGTCACTCAAGCAAAGGCCGGTCCAAGAGTTCCAGCTTTAGAAATAGTAGAGTTTTTATATAACGGTGTGCGCAGTGGTACAGAAAATGATATTGAAATGAAAAAATATTTTCCAAAAGTATACGATATGTATGAACGTGCTAAAGAAACAGGTGTTCAAGAAACACCTAAAGAACAAGAATATATAAGTATGATAGACGAGTTTAACCGTGCACAAGCTAGTGGCGCTAAACGTTTAATGTTTAGTGTTGTTGACTTAGCTGCCGGTATTACCGATACACTTATACCTGATTTTGCACTAAAAACAGAATTTACTGAAGAAGTTAGAAGACAATTTTCTGAAGCAGACATGGCTAAACCAGAAACATTTTTAGGTAACTTAGGTGCCCTTGCTATAGAATACGGTATACCTGGTAGTGCTGCTATTAAATTTACTAATGTATTAAGAAAATTAGTATCAACTAAAAAGTATAGTGCATTTACTCGTAAAACATACGGTAAAGGTTACAAACCAGGAATTACAGAAATATCTAATGTGGCTAAACGGTCAGGTAGTTTAGCGGTTGCTTTTGGTCTTGGTGATTTTGTTGCATCAGGTCCATATAATACTTTATCTACTATGTTTGATGATCCTTTGTTAAGTTCTAAGATAGTAGGTAAAATAGAAGACACTAATAATCTAACAGGAGGCGCATTAATTAAAGCTAATTTTAAAAATAGATTAAGATTTGGTGCTGAAGGTATGATGATTGGTGGTTTGTTTCCAATTGTTGGTCCGGCAATAGGTGCTATAGCTAAACCATTATTATTAAAACCTGCTTTAATTGCCGGTGGAGCAACAGTTAGAGCTACTGGAGCTGTTTTAAAAGGTGGTACTTATCTTGCCGCTAACACCCCAGTAGTTAAAGACATAGGACAAGGTTTAGCAAGAGGTACTTTAGACATGGCTTCACTGTTAGGTAAAGATATTATCGCTAGAATAGGTGCTGGAGTTTTAGGTGGTAAAGGAGCTTTTGCTGCATCTTTTCAAAGAGGAGTTGCGGGGCAACTACCTGATTATAAAGATTGGAGAATATTTGATGTTACTTCTAAAGACCCACTTAAGAAAGGTCTTAAAAGATTTGATAATTTTTTAAAATGGTTTCGAGACAGTGGTAATCAAGCAGTTAATAAATTTTCTTTGGATGGTGGAGCAGCAAGACACATTACTTCTAAAGCAAAAGAAGTAGAAAGTTATTTAGATGCTATAGAAAAACGTTCTTATGATTTAGCTACTGGTTTTCAAAAAAGATATAATAAAAAATCTACATCACCTGCTGGGGAAAAATATTTTTTAGAACAAGTATTAGAATTTATGCGAGGTGGTTTAAAAAAATCACAATTACCTGATGAGTTACAAGATTATGCTCAAGCTTTAAAAAATACATTTGATGATATTAAAAAAACATATGCATCTGAATTACCTATGGGTGGAGGTTTAAGAGAATCTATTGAAAGTAATTTAGATAAATATATGAGAATGTCTTTTGCTACTTTTAATAATGCAGCATATAAAGCCTCTCCAGAAGTAATAGATAATGCGGTAGACTTTATGGTTAACGTAATTAAAAAAAATGAAGATTTAAAAGAAGTAGCTTTAAAAGGCAGTGACTTACCTGCTGAACAAGCTCTTAGAAATTTTGCACAGCAAAATGTAGATAGTATTATTGCTTTAGGTAAAGCAGAAGGCAGGGATCCTCTAGATGTTTTAAATAGAATTAATAGAGAGTTTGTTAGAAACGATGATATTATTATTAACACGGGAGAAGAACTACCCAAAGTAATTAGAGATTTATTAGGTCAAGAAAAAAACTTACGTACTTCTGTTATGACTACTGCTGGTAGTTTAGTAACGCAAACTTCTAATTTAAGATCGTGGCGCGAAACTGCTAAACAAGGTTTACGTGATGGTTACTTATTTCAAACTAGGGCAGAAGCAACAGCAGCAGGAATAATTGAACCTTTAAAAATAGGTAGGGTTCCTGGTCTTGGATTGTTAGAATCAGAAGCATTAGCCTCTAAAGGTGGTCCCGTTGGACTTTATGGTTCTAAAGAAATGGTTAATACTTTTTTAGGTACTGGTGGCATGTTAGATAATTTATTACAGAATGAATTTTATCAAGGCCTTATTGCTTATAAAGCAGCAGTGCAAACCGGTAAAACTGTGTTTTCTCCTGCTACACAAACTCGTAATTTTTTTAGTGCTGGAGCTTTTCCTATGTTTAATGGTCACATAGGCGGAGGTGCATCGGTAACAGATTCTTTTAAAATTATAATGGATGATATATTTGGTGCAGGCAAAACTGTTAATGAGGTTGATTTAATTAAAAGAACTCAAAGAAAAGTTGAGTTAGGAGTATTAGATGAAAACATTGTGGCTTCCGAACTTAATGCTATTTTACAAGATTTAAAAAAAGGTAGTTTTAAATCGTTTAGAGATTTAGCAAATGCAGCTAATAACTCTAAGTTTTATAAACAAGCTACAAGAATATATGCGGGTGGTGATAACGTTTGGAAATGGTATGGTCACGAGTTTTATATGTCACAACTAAAAGGAGTTGGTTTTAAAACTTTTGATGATGTTGCTGCTTATATGAAAAATACTCACGGTGTTGAATTAAACGCTAGAAATATAAACACAGGTTCTATAAAAAATTTAGGTGATGGTTTAGAAGAAGCAGCTGCTTTTTTATTAAGGGAAACTTATCCTACGTATAGTAAAGTACCTGAATTAATTAAAGCATTAAGAAAACTACCTTTGGGTAATTTTGTATCTTTTACTGCTGAAATATTACGTACTGGTTTTTCTACTAGTGCTATTGCTATGAAACACATTGCTTCAGAAAATCCAGCGTTACGAGAAATAGGTTACCGAAGTTTAACTGGGCAAGCAATTACTTTAGGTGCTCTTAATCAAGGAGTACAAGGAATTGGATATGCTATGACTAATGTTACACAAGGTAATATGGATTCTTATAAACAATTTTTTGCACCAGACTATATGAAAAACAGTACCTTGGTTCCAACTAGTAATATTAAAGATGGTGTGTTTACAGTTTTTGATATGTCAAGATTTAATCCTTATGATATACTTGTTGCAACGGGTAATTCTTTACTAGCTTCACATGAAAGAGGTCAAGCTGATGTAAATTTAGCAACAAAAAAAGAAGAGTATGAAACTTTATTAGATAGAGGTATTGATCCATCTTCAGAAGAAATGGTAGCTAGAAGAAATGAATTAAAACAATTAAAAATTAATTTTGATGCTAACAGAAAATTAGATCCAAGTAAAATAAATACTAGTGTGCTTAAAGCAATGCTTAGAACAGTTAGTCCTTTATGGGACGCAGCAACTGGAACTTTTTTAAGCATACCAATTGGTGTAGAAGCATTCAGTGAAGCTTATAGTGGAAAAACTCGGGAAGGTGCTACTATTTGGAATGATGGTATGTTACCTGGTGAAATTGCTGATAAAGCTTTTGGACATTTTTTAACAACAATTGAACCAGGAGTTGTTAGTACCGGTAAAAGAATGTTTAATGCTTTACAAGGAGATGCTTCAGGGTCAGGACAACCTATAGAGCTTAACTCTGAAATAATAAAACTGCTTGGTGGTTCAGATGTTAAAATAGATATTCCAGGAAATTTTGATTTTATTGTAGGAAAGTTTAACTTAAGTTTAGTTCAACCTAAAAGAGGTCAAGCTTTTTATAGTACAAAAGATTGGAAATCAAGAGGACCAAAAGTATTAGTGCTTGAGTATAGAAAACAAAATGAACAAGCTTTTAGACAACAGTATGAGTTTTATAAAATGGTAAAAAACTTACGGGCAAATAAATTTATGAATGATGCTCAAATTATGACCGTTCTTTCTGACCGTGGTTTATCAAAATCAACTATTAGTGCAATTATGTTAGGCAGGTATAGAGCTGTTCCAATTGGACAAGGTGGACTTGAAGGTAGATACAATAAAATAAAAAGAAATAATAAACTTTCTGGTAAATATGGTTTTTCATATTTTATGCCTATAGGTGCATTAACTTCTGAAAAAGCTAAATGGGACTATAAATCTTTTAAATCATTTGAAGAAAAAATTAAAATACCTGAACAACAATCTGCAATAGAAACTCCGGTTGCAACACAAGAACTATCTCAAGCTACAACACCAGTAGCACCAGTAGCACCAGTAGCACCGCTGCCTGAATCAAAACCAGTTGATGTAGCTGCATCGCAACCAGCAGCAGGTGTAGTAGATCAAGCAACGGGATTGACATCTACAGAAAGTGCTTTATTAGATAGAGACGAACAACTTATTCGACAAAGACAGAGGGGGACTGTATAATGGAAATGGAACCTAAAACAGAACGCGAGCACATAATTTCAATACAAGGACATATAACTGGGGTGAAAAGAGAAGTCGAAAACTTAAAGCAAGACGTATCACATGTACACAGAGACGTGGAGAAATTGGGTGGCAAGATAGATAAAATCTATTGGGTTGTTTTAACTACGGTGGGGGCCGTTGGTTTAATTGTTATTGAAGGCTTAATAGGATTGTTATAATGAATCTATCAAATAATTTTACACTAAACGAATTAACTAAATCACAAACTGCAACTCGTAAGGGTATCAACAATGAACCTGCTACTGAGCATGTAGAGAATCTTATTCATCTAGCGAAAACCATCCTGCAACCAGTGCGCGAGCACTTTGGTAAACCGGTTATGATATCTTCAGGCTATAGAAGCCCAGCGTTGTGCGAAGCTATCGGTTCTTCGGCTAAGTCACAACATGCCCAGGGTGAGGCAGCAGACTTTGAGATTCATGGTATTGACAACAAGGAACTTGCAGCTTGGATAGCGGCTAAGTGTGACTTCGATCAATTAATTTTAGAATTTTATATTGATGGTGATCCCAATTCAGGTTGGGTCCATTGCTCTAGTAAGATGGAAAGTTCGCGAAAACAAATGTTGAAAGCAGAACGAATAGCAGGCAAAGTAAGTTATTCCCCGATTCTTTTTTAGATCCAGTCTTTAAGATCTTCGCCCATAATTTCATTTGCTATATTTACCTTTTTCTTTAGTGCTGTTACTATACGTTCATCTATAGTCTTTTCTGCAATCAAATCCACGTAAGTAACACTGCCAGTCTGGCCGATACGATGCGCTCTATCTTCTGATTGCAACCTTTTTTCTAAATCATAGCTGTTAGAGTAGTAGATCATAGTGTTGGCTGCTGTTAGGGTGATTCCATACCCTCCAGTCTGTGTGTTTCCAACAAAATAGCGTGTAGGGCCCTTAACGTCCTGAAATAGAGCAATTGCCTCCTGCCGGAGGGTAGTATCCACCCCACCGTGATATTCTACTGTAGAGGCTTCTCCGTAAGCTTTTTTTAGAGCTTCGACTATTTTTCTGATGTCTTCTCTATATGTAGCCCAAATAATTACCTTGCCATCAGTTTCTTCTACAACATTCATAAGTTCATTTAATCTGTTGCTAGGTACCTGTCTAACTGTGCCATCGTCAGCTTTAAACGTGCCGCAAGTGATCTGATGTAGTCGCATCATTTGTGTTAATGCATTTGCCGAGCTCATTACCTTGCCTTCAATCATGGCAATCGCTGCTGACTTCATAGTAGCGTAAAGTTTTTTCTGTTCATCAGTTAGTTCTACGTTTCTAGTAACAAATACTTTATCAGGTAAATCTAAACAATCTTCTTTAAGTACTCGATAAGAAAAACTTTCTAACTTCTTAGCCAATTCATCTAACCTGCGGTAGCTACCAACAATCTGTACGCGACGCCCACCAAAATTTCTATCTAACATATGTGCATACCGGCTACGGTAAGCATAGTAAGAGTCATAGCCTAAATGATAAGGGTCCAGGAATTTACATTGACTGAACAAGTCAAGAGGTGATTTAGTTACAG
>Ga0209535_1003108_pt1 | contig 10689 bp, 11 predicted proteins | sample LinPmetageLP28_FD_184041 | JGI IMG/M metagenome (GOLD analysis project Ga0209535, IMG submission 184041) | Marine viral communities from the Pacific Ocean - LP-28 (SPAdes) (version 2) | ecosystem: Environmental > Aquatic > Marine > Oceanic | place: Pacific Ocean | collected 2009-08-22
AGTCCATATATCTTTCTACCGTATGCCTGTCTGAAGGCTAGATCCAACTCCGGTCTCACAGGATCCTCCTTGCAATCTATGTAGGGCATTTCTATCAGATCAAACTTTGGTTCTTTTTCCAATTTCTTCTTGGTGTAGATTTGTAGTTTACCAAATCTGTCCAGCAGATCAGTTATGGAAGGATGATCCTTCCACTTCTCAAGTACCTGTTTGAGTTTGTCTTTGTTAAGAATGTCCATGTTCTACTTGTATATGAATGGGTCTTTTTTCTTAAGTTCTTTTAATCTTTTACGATATGCAAGTTCTTGTTTTACTTTTGCAATGATCGATTTAATCCAATTAATCATCTTTTCCTCCTATTAGTTTTTCAAACTTTGGTTTCATTAATATTATAGCATCTTCGTGTGCCTTGTCTAGTGGATGTGTTGTTGCATATTCATAATCCTCAATGGTTGCCCATTGATTGAACCCCATCATCCTTTCACCGAAAGAAAACCACTTGGTAAAATCTATTTCTCCATGGAGTGCGGTCATGAAATCGTCCTGGTCCTTGTGCTGTTCGAAGACATTATAGAACAGGCTATTGTCAGCCAGCGTGAACATAAATGGTATTTTCTTCTTTTCCAAAATGTTCTGCAACCAAATTATGCTTTTCCAACTTAGGTAAATTTCGTGGTATTCGTTGGCCGCATGTTTGTAGATCGCTTCAGCGAAGGGTTTGACCCCTGTCTCTTGTAATAATGCATTCCTGTCATTCCACCAATCTGTTTGCACCTGTGATGCTGATGTCATCTTATTCTTCTCCTCACTGTTCATACTGGTGTCCCATGGACTTATGGTTGTCCACCGTGAATCCTCTAACAGTCTGTGTCGAGGCATCGCCCAATCATATCTAGACAAGAAACTCCACATCACAGTGACCCCTCTTATCTCTTCCACAGGATGCTTGGAAATCTCATCATATATCCTACGAGCTATTCCGGGGTTTCCGCTACCAGGCTCTGCTCTGCAGACATACGTGTCGACAGGACTGATTTGATTGGCCAGTCTGTATGCCCATGTTTTCTTGGAATGTATCTGTCCCCCGACGTCATCACTGAGCTCGTTTCCAAAAGTAAAACTACACCCGCCTGCTATTATTTTTTTCTGTTTGAACTTATCACTCATAAATTTGCAATACCTTATTTAAAAGTGGAAACATGTCTCCGAAATTTTCTTTCCTATATGCATCTGTTTGTAGTATTCTTCTTTTTCTTTCTGCTCGTATCTCTGGCGAATCTCTGTCAGCGGCATTCATGAATCTTATGCTGGGTTGGTAGTCAGTGAGCATGTGGTATCTGTCTGTGACTATGTCTTTGGCCTGTTGTGGCAGTGTCTGTATGTTGAACACATCTGGATCAAAGCAGGTGTTCACATAGAAAAACTTGGGTTGGAACTGTGCCACCCACAGTGCCATCTTGGCCCAGTTGAACACATTGAATATGTTAACTGTGGAGCATATCTGGAAGTCCATGTTGTGTGTTTTCATTTCCTTGAACTTGACAAGATTCTGGTTTACTTCTCTCCACTTGGCAGGATGTCTCTGATATTCAAAAGGCTCTCCCACGTCATCTATGCTGAATGCTATCTCGACATGTTTGAAATAACTCCATAGGTCAAATATCGACTGTGGTGGCAACTGCGTGCCATTTGTGTTGTAGTGTATGTCTATGTTCTTTGCATATCCCTTCTCGACACAGTGCATCAAGATCTTGAAGTGATCCTTGATCATGAACGGTTCACCACCTGTGAATTCAAAGTACTCCACGTGTTTCAGATCCTCCTGTAACTCCTCAAAGAACTGTGGGTTACGCTTTGGCCATCCGCCTTCCTTCAATTGTTTTCTTGCCACAGGATTGTCTCCTCCTTTGGCCGTTTCATAATCTATTTCTTCCTGAGCCCATTTCGAAGAACTCCACGACCCGCATATCCTACACTTTAAATTACACACGTTGCCCAACTTAAAGTCAATGAACTTTAGTGCTGGCTCGCTATTAGGTGACCAATTTTCTAAACTGCCACGCATTTTGTAGATCGAATTTTGCCTTTTGGAAGTTTTACCTGCATCTTCTTCTTGCCAACAACTTTGGCAACCTTTAGGACGTTCACCGTCCTTGAATTTCTTTCTTAAAAGTTCCATGTATTCCGTTTGCTGTATGGACTTTAGACTTTGTTCATAAACTTTAACATCAGGAATACTACCCTTGTACAGACAGCAAGGCGAAGCACCACCATTCACATCAACTTCTAAGTGTGTCCACGGTAATGGACATATGTTTGAATCTATATACTTGTCCACCACTCTAACGCCTTTTTGTTTTTTGCTAATATCCTTTTAATGTCTGTGCCTCTGATCCTATCTAAACGTTCGACTTCTCCCTTGCCTTGCTTTTGACCTTTCTTATATTCCTCTTCATTGTAAACTAGTTCGTTGTTTCTTTTTTGTTTCTGCATTTCATCCAACTGTCCAAAGAAGTTGTTTAATTTCCTATTCTTGTACTTGATAGTTTTTTCTCTCGCATCGTCTATTATCTCACTCATTATATCATATGGCATGAACAATGGTGCCATTGCGTTGTCATTAGAGAAATTGAAAACTTGTTTTGTAAGCAATTCGATGTTTAATTCATTACTCAACAATACCATGTTTTCTAAATCAAACAATCCTGGTAGTGTGATTGTCAGATCCAACTGCATCCTTTGGTGTTGTTGTTTTACAAATTGTAGTCCGTACTTCATGTTTGCTTTCCATTCATCATACTTCAATCCTGTTCTGATGTATTCTCCCACTTCTCCTGTGCCATCTATTGACGCACATATTTGAAATTTAGGAAAATGTTTTAGAATATCATCAAACAAGTTGTATTTGAAAAAATTGATCCTACTCATGTTGGAATTATATCTTGCCAGTACTTGATCCTGATAGCCAAGTTCCACTATCCTCTTCATCGCTTCCCAGTGTATTTTCCACATCAGAGGTTCTCCTCCACACCAGTACAGTTCCGTTATACGCTTTTCTTCAATGGCCTGTGTGAACTCTTTTACCACCTGTTGATCGTGAAACTTTTCTAATTGTGCTTTGATGTCTTTTCTACCCCAAATTCTGTAATTGTCATAATCGCCTTTGCCGTGTTTTCTGTTTTCTGTTTCCCAAGTACTGCTGAGCATGTCTCCACACATCCTACAACTGAAGTTGCATAGATTTGAGAACCTGTAGTCAAAACTTTCCACCTGCATTGTGGTTGCACCAGTTTGGTCTGTGCTGTTGTATGCTTCTTCCACTTTGTTTTTGTACAACCAATTGAAGTGTTGCCTGTACACCTGTTCATTCAGTAGTTTGTGATTGCACACAGCACACTGCGGAATCTCTTCGCCGGCTAGTAACTTCAATCTCACACTTTTCATGTAGTCTGAATTCCAGTGTTGATCTAGTGTTGTTAGGTTAATCTTATCATTGTGTCCTTTTGGATCAATCGTGTCTATGTACTGTTTGAAGTTCTCCGAGGACTCTCTCGAACTGCAACATAACCTTCTCTCCATCTGAGGTGAGAGGTATGTGTGCGTCCATGGTGCCATGCAGAATGTCTTGTTGCCTTCGCTGGGTTTAATTCTCTTCATACAATTCCTTCAATTCAGGAAATGTTTCAAGGATATTTTCATCCCTGATCACGTCCATTTTTTTCATTGTGTCTTTGAACTGTTGAATGTCTTTGTTGTTGTCTCTTCTCATCATGTAGTCGAGCCCGGATTCAAACCCTTTGGTTGCCCTAGTAAGATTATCTAGAGGACGCAACCATTCCAGGTGTGCCTCGATCTTCTCTTTGACTTTTTGTTTGTAAGAGTCTGGCAAAAGGTCAATCCTCTGTGCGTATGGATATTGCAATAAGTTAAAGTTAAAATCTTGTGGTTTTAATAATCCTTGATCAACCCAACTCCTATGGAAGTCTGAAATGTGTAATGCATTTATAAGTCCAACTGTGCTTGATATATAGAAGTCCACTTGCGGACATACTTCTAGCATACGTTTCCTGTTTGCAACAACATCTTTCCATACAGTTCCTTTACGCATGTATTCTCCCCTGGCGCCTTCTGCGTCTAGACTTGCACCTATCGATACGGAATCAAACTTGTTCCATAACTCCAAGACATCAATGTCCTTGTATTTTGTTCTTGTGAAGTTCGTATTGTATATGAGTCTCACGTGATACATTTTACGTCTGTCTAGCTCTTTCAATATCCTATAATGTTCTTCCATTATTATTGGCTCTCCACCTGCAAAGTAAAATTGTTCAACGTGATCAAACTGTTCCAACATCTGTTCCCATATGTCATTACTGCTTCTACCCACCTTCATGATCTTTGCATGATTTGGCGGTGCACCTGTTAATTTTTTATGATCCTCATACCAGTTCGAACTGAACCACGTACCACAACTCCTACAGGCAAGATTACATAGGTTGCTAAATCTTATATCCCAGTACTTTATAACAAAATCAGCAGTACCGTCAGGTTGGGTATTTTCCACCATTCCGATATTGTGTCCGAAGTGTTTGTTTGAGCTCAGACGTAAACTGAAAAATCCCGACTTCTCCTGATCATAACATTTTCCACAATGTTTGCTGGCTTTGTTTGCCAACATGTTTTTCCTTATACCTTTCATTTCATCGTTGTTGAAAACTTCTGCCATTGAATTTTTGTTAAGGTCACCAACAGGATACTTGTCCAATGCAAAACAACAAGGATATGCCCTGCCATCAGGGAAAGCATGGATGTGCAACCATGGCATCATACAAAAAGTATCACTGTCGAGTAATAACTCCTTCTCTTTAGGAGTCATGTCTTTTATTTTAAGTTTCTCGGGCTCTTTCGCCCCGTACTCATATGCCATTGTACCATTCTCCTATTATTGGAAAAGTCTTTGCAAAGTCTCTTCCTGAACGTTTGTCGTATTGACTGTAAAATGCTTTAAAGTCTTTTTGTAGTTTACTCTGTTCGGCCGCCCCTGCGTGTGGGGTCTTGACAACATCTAGATAGTCAATTAGTCTCTGTGTTTGATTAATCTCCATGTGTTCTAAATGCTTTTCATTACTATTTAAAAACTTTACCAAGTCACCCTTAAATTTATTTCTTAGGTCATCCGGTAGTACAAGCGGTGATTGGAAGCTCGGAAACCTCAATATGTTCAATGTGAAATTTACTTCTGGTCCGTACACTTTACTTGCGTTTTTAAACCATATCATTTTCTCCAACAGTTGAGGCAGTGACTCTAGACACAGTGCATTTATAGTACACATATTATGGATTGCACGTGGAACTTTGTCTACCATCATGTGCAAGAAGTTAGAATGCCAGTCCCCATATACTAATCCATCCCTGATATATTCTGCCTGCTCAAATGTTGCTTCACAACTAGTGTACAACTCAAAGTTATCAAACTTCTTTAATTTTGTCTTGAATCTATCAATGATGCTTTGCTTTGCACCCAAATTAGAATTTATTGCGAGAGTCATATTAGGATTCATTTTGTCACCTTGTGTTTCTATCCAATCCAGTAGTCTCCACAAGTTAGGTGACATCATTGGCTCTCCGCCCGTTATTCTTAATTCATCTAGGCTTTTGTGTAGATCTGTTTCCCACCATTTGTAGAATGCTTCAACATACGGATTGGTCTCATCTTTTTTGTATGGTTCTGCACTTTCATGACTGTGTGTAAAGTGATTTCGTCCATCGGTTTTCATGTCTGTGTATGGTCCTTGCCTCTTTATATTGTTTGCCCATGTAGAACTAAATGCAGGATTACAGTATGTACAAGCAAAGTTACAAGTCCTATCAAATGCTATTTCTAATGTTTTAAGATTCCAGTCTGTGTTTGGATCTGACTTGTGTGCTTCATCTAACGCCTCATTTGAGAATATTTTTGACTTGTATACCCTGTCACTGATGTTATCTCTTTTAATATCTTCTATCTTCCAACAGTATTCACACCCTTTTGGTCTGTCTCCGCACTGCATCTGTTTACGTTCTAGTTTCTTTTGTTTTGTGTTATGAATTGCACTTGGGTTTGTTTTTATTGCTTCTAGATCAATCTTGTGCGGAAGCGGATGGTGACAACTTGTAGTCATTCCACTGCCCAACCATATAGTAGCATTGTACCACTTGGCTCCGCAGAAACTTGCACTCTTTGGATCTAGTATTTGTTTTTTATATTCAAGATCGTTCATTCATCGCCTCGTAAATTTTGTCCGCCCACTGTTGATTTTGTTCTACGGTCATGTGGTTGATCGTTCCTGTACCCCACCCGTCCTTTGTTCCTGCTTCCAGGCTAAACTCGAACATACTCTCATCTATGAATGTTCCTGTGTTTAACTTGATGCCTGCATACTTGTCTGCTGTTTCAAAAGGTCGGAAACTCCACATCTGTACAATCTCACTGTCGACCTTTGACAGTATGTTCTGATCGTAATGCTTTAAAGAATACTCGTATGCCATCTCGTCTTTGTCGTAGTTGTGCAGATACTTCCAGTAGTCGTCTAGTGCTTTGTACATGTTTGGGTCAACACCTTCTAGTGGTTGTGTGTTGGCACTCAATATATGTTTAGGATGATAAAGCCTGTAAGGTTCAGTCCAACAGAATATAGATATGTCTGGCACTGCATTCTTCTCTATCAGTTTGTTGTACTCAAAGAACACACTCCAAATGCTTTTACCTGGATTGCCAAACCATCGTATCCTATCTGCACCCAATTTCTCTTGCAGTATGTTGCACCAACTCTCGGGTTGATTACTTGCACAGAAACTGTCTCCAAAAAATCCTATAGTTTTCATATGTTCATGCACTCTTTCCAAAATTCTTCCATCTCAGGAAATGTATTTAAAAATCTAGTAGTACGTCTGCGATCGTGTTCGTTAAAAAAAGCATAAAAGTTTTTTTTATTTTGTGTACTTGCGTCCGCGTTTTCGCGCCAATATGCGAGATTCCTTTGCATCTTCTGGATTTCGAAGTCCTTGAATATGTGTAGCCCATTCTCCTCGCCGGAATTGTCCTGCATATACTGTATGTTGTCCTCGTGTATGCTCTGGTATGACTCTGGTAACAGTGTGATCTGTTGCCATGCAGGCTGTCTCAACAGTGGCACGTCGAACCATACCCTCTGATAGGTCTTTGAGTATCTTGTACGTAGTTCCAGTATCTTCTCCAACAGTTTGTCCATACTTGTTATGCTGAGATTGTTGTATGTGCATATGAACGTTATCGAATTACGAACAGGAATACGATCCAGGAATTCCTCGACATTGTCCATCATGTAGTCAAAATCCAATCCATCACGTATGTACTCGGCCCTTTTGCCGAAAGCATCCACCGACACGAACTGCATCATGTGTTCCACCTTCTCTTCCATGCAGATGTGCTGTGCCATGTTGTAGTACTTCTCCTTGAGCTTCTTGTCCGGAGGACACATATTGCTGGTCACGTTCAAGTGTAAATCTTTTTTTGGATGATCTATAATGTACTGGAACACCTTGTATGTGTTAACATCCATCATGGGTTCTCCACCTGTCATACGAAAGTGCTTGAGATTCTTGTAAAGCGTTGGCCACCATTTCCAGAACGCTGTCACATAGGGATTGTCCTCCCTGTTGGGTATGGGACGTCTCCTGCCCTGGAAGTGCTCTGGTGCATTGTGGGGAGGAGATGTGGGATATTGGCCATACCTGTCAATCTCCTTGCCCCACGTTGTTGAGAACTGTGGGGAACAATAACTGCACTTGAAATTACAAGCGTTGTTAAAGTTCACTTCCACGTACCTCGGTGTCCAATCGGTCGTCATTGGATTCTTTCTTATGTCTTCGAAGTCCTGCATGGCCCATGGTTCTCCAGATCGGTAGTGCCTGTCTGACATTTCCCCTGTCTTCTCCATGTTCCAACAGTATGAGCAACCCGCGGGTTTCTCTCCTTGAAGCATCTGTTGTCTTTGATTCAATTTCTCCGCTGTGTTGTGCAGTGCCGCGGGATTCTTGCCCACTGCTTCTGCATCTATGTTATGCAGTGGTGGGTGATAGCACGAATTGGTCATGCCTGTGGGCAGGTGCAGTGAAGTCTGATTCCACTTGGCCAGGCACATCGTGGGAGAAACTGTTGACAGTTTTTCCTTGGCCTTCAGTGCGTCCTGCTTATAATCACTGGTACTCACGATCTTGCACTCCTCTGTTTATGTGTTGTGGCATGATGAACCTGTAGAACCTGCTGTCGTCCTCACAGTACTCGGCTATGGGCATGTCCAGTTGTTGTCTAAGACTGTTGCCGAACATCTGTAATTCTTCGTCTATATTGTCGACATCTATCTCCTCGAAATAGTTCTGCATCTCGTCCAGATCTCTGATCTTGAAAAATTCGTTGTTGGGCTCTATTACTGTGTAGAAGCAACCCATCCTCGCACCTAACATCGCATACTTGCCGTTCTCCACGTCCGCACCTATTGTACACCAGGTGCTTAATATGTTTAGGTTATTTTGCCATATGGACTTCGAATAGTTTTTAGCAGTGATCGGTTTGCCTTTGTTTGTACTCATTTTCACGCCTTCCCTGTAACCTGCCACGAATGCCTGTTGTGGTGTTGCATTGATCACTGTCTCTGAATAGCAGTTGTGTAGATTCTCATGTGGGATCCCCCAACAGAAGTCAATTTGATTTTCATCTGTGTCGGCATTCTCGTGTGTCTTCATGTTGAGGCATGTTTCCTTGTCCCATCCAACTAGACCACCGTTGCCGTAAACCAATCCATTGATGTTGTTCTTGGCCCTCCATCTGTGTACTGCTTTTTTATTTGTTTTTTCCCAATCCAGTGTCTGCAATAAAAAACTCTCATCCAAGATGTTGTCGCCATCAACACTGATGAAAAAATCTGTCTCGGCTTTTTCCGCCGCGGCCTTGTGTGCTGAATCAAATCCTACCACGCCGTCAACACGTTTGGCCCATGGCACTTTGTTCTTGAGGTCAGCCCAATTCTCTTCCTTGTTTGGCTCCTTGAAGGAAATGTACACAAAATCTAAATCGCTTATTCGTGTTCTATCTGCCATGTGACTCCCCCTTCTGCTATTTCCTTTGGCCAGTGTATGTCATTGTCATGGAACACATATCCCTTGTCTGCCTTTATTAGCGTTGTGTATTGTGTTTTTGGTTTTGGAGGTGGCCTTACTGTTATCTCGCCATCCTTGATCATTAAATTTTCCTCTCCCTGCTTCATTGCCCATTTCTTCTTTTCTAAGGACACTTCATACTCCTTGCCTTCCACCGTTACGAAGAACTTCTTTGGTTCTTTTTTAGGCATCTGTTTCAATGCATCAAATATGTTTGACATGTAACTCCTTGTCGTGATAGTGCCATACTCTAGATACTCTCTTTTCTCCCAAGTATATGTTATCTCCTGCTCTGTTGGTGTACAGGTAATTGTTTTGATCTTTCTTATTCATCAATCCGTTGATCCCTGGTTTGTGGTGTAGAAACTTGAACCATTCGTAATCTATCAGTTTCATGTTTGTAGGGTCTAGCAATCTGTAAGCAAGTGCGTACACTACGTCTGTGCTGGGATAGTCATCATGGCAATTTATCAGCATCTTCGTTTTCACATCATGCCAGTTTGTTGTGATGTGCTCGGCTAACTTAAAAAATTTTTGTGTCCACTTGCTCTTCCTAAAATACATCATTCCATTGTGTATGTTTGGCAAATGATTCCTTACAAAGAGCTCTCTATAAGGTGAATGTTTGACGACGCTGTCTTTGTAATTCCTACAGTCAACACTGAACACAAGGTTGTGTTGCCACAGGTGGTACCACCACCAGTCTGTATTAGTAGTCCACAGCATATCACTTTCTAGTTTGATTGTGTGTGTGAAAGGTGTCACTGAAAATGCTTTGTATTCGTTTGCCCATTTGATTCCGTGCTCGGCACTGTTGTCATCACTTAACACTTTTACCACATCCACGGCCTTGTGTTGGAATTTGCTGTGCTCGTCTGTGACCACACAGATCGTGTTTTCTTTGTTGTATTTCTTGATACTTTCCGCAAGTTTTATAGACAGCTCTACGTAGTCTGTGTTTTCGTTATTCTGTGCAAACCACAGGAATCCTTTAGACATCGACTAACTCCTTGTTAAGAACATGCACGTCCTGTCCTTCTGTGTAGTTGATCTGATCTCCATACTGCCATGCCACTCCCGTGTCAGTGAACTTTACAATCTTACAATCAGGTGGTAGTGTGGGCAATCTTATTGGTAGGGTATCGTATTTTATAAAGCCATTGGCATGTTCCAGTGCCACTGCAAAGGCGTAGTCATTACGAAAGTTCTTGCTGTACACTCTGTACAACTCATTGAAGTATGCATAATTCTGTTTCACATATTTGACCATGTCAAATACACGCTTGGCTTTCGCACCTTTACGGAAAATAAACACTGTTGCCCATACCATGTCTATCAGGCTCCAACGCCTGTGGTCAAAACTATCTCTGTTGGTCAGGTCGTATGCATCCTTTGATATGAGGAAGTCGTAATCTGTGTCCAGGAACTGCCTAAGATTATCTGTGAACGGGAAGTAGTCTATGTCCATCACTAGTGTTGTGTCATAGGGTGACAGTTCATACGCCATGTGCC
>Ga0209535_1003111_pt1 | contig 10680 bp, 24 predicted proteins | sample LinPmetageLP28_FD_184041 | JGI IMG/M metagenome (GOLD analysis project Ga0209535, IMG submission 184041) | Marine viral communities from the Pacific Ocean - LP-28 (SPAdes) (version 2) | ecosystem: Environmental > Aquatic > Marine > Oceanic | place: Pacific Ocean | collected 2009-08-22
TTATAAACATCGCTCAAGTCATTCACGTTCAGAATTTTACAGGAACAAAGTTGTATGATGCAATCAGTAATATGATTATCAATAACACACTTACTGTGGCTGACAACCCTAATTATTTAAAATTAGTTGTTGATTTTTTGCAGCCCATGCTCATTCAGTATGCAATGGTTGAGTATCTTCCATTTGCAGCTTACACAGTAGGCAATGGAGGTGTTTATAAGCATACTTCAGAAACCTCTGTAAGTGTTGACAAGTTAGAGGTAGATTATTTAATTGAAAAGTCTCGTAAGCTCGCAGATTACTACACAGACAGATTTACGGACTACATGATTTACAATCAAAATCTATTTCCTGAATACACAACTAATACTCAAAGCGATGTCTACCCTGACTACACAGTACAAAACACAGGTTGGAACTTGTAAAACCACTTACAAGCCTAAACTTGAAAATCAGAATAAATTAAAAACCTTTTTAAATAAAAATAAAAAATGAGTTTTATAGAAATATTTAAAGACAATAACGACTGGAATGAGAAAACAATTGTTGGAGCTTGTAGTTTTGTCGTTTTAGTATTATTTGCAGGTCTTGATCTTATTACAGGTCTTTATGGTAAAGAATTAATTGTAAGTGACACAATTTTGCAATCTTTTATGATTTTAACTTTAGGATCATTTGGAATTGCAAGTGCTGAAAACATTTTTCCTATTAACAAAAAATCATGCGATTGTAAAAAATGAAAAACAGATCACCGATAGACAGATTAGATTCGTTTGGAGAAGATACAGTATTAGGTCTTTCCATCAAAAGTTTAATTGCTGTAGCTATGACTATAGCGGTAGCGGTTTCAGGTTATGGAATGCTCAAACGGGACATCGAAATCGCTAAAGAGCTTCCGATTGCACCTGTATCATTAAAGGCTTATGAACTCCAGCAGGAGTTGATTGAGCAATCTATTATCACTACACAGCAAGATATTGAATCCATAAACTCTAGTTTACAAAAGATTGATGAAAGGCTTTACAATCTATCTAGGAAATAATGCTTTCTAAGAACTTTTCTCTTGATGAGATGACTCGTAGTAGTACAGCCAAGTCTAAACGCATAGACAACACACCTAACGAGGCTCAAATTGAATTTATGGTTGAGCTATGTCAAAGTGTATTGCAACCGATTCGTGATAAGTTTGGGCCAGTAAAAATTAATTCAGGATTTAGAAGTGCAAAATTAAATACTGCTATTGGTGGAAGTACATCTTCTCAGCATTGTTGTCTAAATGGCGCAGCAGCAGATATTTATTTTAAGTTAGGTAGAGCTGAAGTTTTTAATTGGATAAAAGAGAATTTAAGATTTGATCAATTAATTTGGGAATTTGGTGACGAAAATGAGTCACTTGATGGTAATGGCCCTGCATGGATTCATGTATCGTACAATTATGGTAAAAATAGAAATCAAATTTTAAAAGCAATTAAACAAAATGGCAAAACAAAATACCTCAACTTTTGAAGATTTTATCAATGAATTGGAAGAAAAAACTCAACCTAAAGTCTGCAACATTGACAATCCTAACGATTGTGATTCTTGCGGTAGTTAATGGATGCGGTATTGCTCAACACACCCAACAGAATGTAATTGTAAAGGACACAGTCATTGTAACAAAGGAGAGAGTTCTTCACGACACTCTAACCTTACAAAAGGACACAATAATTTACCAAGACAGGGTAAAAGTAGAAATCAAATGGCTAAAAGGTGAAAAGGTTTTTGTCAATGCACAATGTCCAACGGATACTGTAAGAGTTGAAAAAATAAAGATTGTAAACCAAAAAATAAAGAAAGAAAGATTGGGATGGCAATTTTTCGCAGGGTGGGGAATTACAATACTATTCCTTTTGGTTATTGTTAGAGAAGTAGTAAGAAAAGTCATTTAAGGTACTTTTAAAGCTATTTAAGAGCATTTAATGGTGTGGGTGGTATGATTGTATACTTTAAGTAATTTGAATGCGTTAGGTTAAAGATAAATGCTTTCAAGAAGTTATTTGTTTTTTTTAAAATTTATTTGGTAGTTCCAAAAATTAATAATATTTTTTACCTAACTACTAGCTATACTAACTTTATTAGTAGTTAGTAATAGTTAGTTAATTAGTTAGTAATTAGTAGTTAGTAGTTATTTATGAAAGAAGAATGGTATTTTTTATATTGGGATGAAAGTCCTAATTTTGAAAAAGATGAGAAAGACTCCGAAATATTACATTGGAAAACATAAGCAAATAGAAGCGTTTGATGTTGTCCTAGACTTTCAAGAAAGTAATTACAATTTAGGTACTGCAATTACTTACCTTTTAAGAGCAGGAAACAAACCAAACAATCCTATGTCTCAAGACATTAAAAAAGCAATAGCTCACCTAGAAAAAGAACTAGAACATCAACAATCTAAAAATTTAAATCACTTTGAATACTTCAAGAGTCACCACGCTTCAGCAACCCAAACAACAGAACAAGATGGAATGGCATTATTATACAAACAAAGCGACCAAGAGAAAAATTGATTTTTTACTAGAAGAAGCTGCAATTCTTTATGCAAACTGCGATAATTCGTATGAGGCAAGAAGAGAAGCGGAAAGAAAAGAAAAAGAAATACTATCTAAAATAAACTCACTTGATCCACACTTCGCAGAATCATGCGGTTATAGAAATTGAAGTTGGAAAAGTAGCTTCATTAAATTCATTCTATGCTTCAAAGCATTGGATAGTGCGAAAAAAAGCAAAAGATAAATTTGCTGCACAGATACTGGAAGAATTAAACCAGTACGACAAAATCACTTTTAAGAGCCTTACAGTTAAAGTTGAGACAAATCTAGGTTACGACATAGACAACTGCATCATGGTAGCTAAGTTTGCCTTAGATGCGTTCAAAGACTGGGGTGGTATTCCTGATGATACTAAGAAATACATTCCCAAGTTAACAATTGAATATAATCCTAATCTTGAAAAAAATACATCAAAAGTTTTTTTTAGAGGGGTTGTATAATTAACAATTTATGTTTACTATTGCATAGTTCAATCATAAAATTAATTCAAATGACTTTATCACACGAGGCGAAAAATGCCTTAATTGACTACCAACAAGCAAGAATTGATGCGTTAAGAAAACGTAATACATTTCTTGAAAAGTTGCATATAAAAAATTCAAAGAAGTTGCATGATGAAAAATCCAAAGCGGATGAGCGACACTTAAATTACATTTACACTAAATATTAAAACCAATGGCAAAAATCATTAGCATTAGCGACACAGGAAGAATGTGGAAAGAGTTCTACATTTTAAGAATTGAATTTGATAATCATGATAGTGGAGAGGCATTAGCCAAATCAACTGATCCTTATTACAAAGTAGGTGATGAAGTTGAGTACACTAAAAATGAGCGTGGTGGTATTAAGATACAGAAAGACCAAACTCCATATCAAAATCAAAACACTAGCTCTTATAACACAGGAGCAAGCAATGACAAGTCTGAACAGATTGCAAGAGCTGTTGCATTCAAAGGCGCAGTTGATTTAGTTTCTTCTGACAAGTTAGACATCACAAAGATTTCTGATTTTGTGGACAAATACCTTCCTATACTAACTGGAGAGGTTAAGGCCACCACATACAAAGATCATTTCGAGGATAAGCCAAAAACAGAAGACTTACCATTTTAATTAAAGCCCTACTTCGGTAGGGTTTTTTTCTTTCCTTTACACTTACCATGCCAACACATCCTGCACTTGTACAAAGTGGAGAGGTCTTTGACTATCTCCAAAAAGCCAAAAAAGGTTTAATCCCTGAATCTTCTAAATTCGGTCATTCTGAAGTAGATGACTATTTTAGATTTAAGCGTGGGAACTTTGTTATTTGTACAGGTCATGCTAATGTCGGAAAGACTCACACAATGATTTATCTAATGTTACTGCATACGCAGAACAACGGAACAAAGTGGTTATTATATTCATCAGAAAACGATGTAAAAACATTACAAAGAAAGTTATTAGAATTTTTATGTGGCAAGCAAATTAGATACATAAATGACTCAGAGTTTGCTAGACATTATGATTACATTCAAGGGCATTTCCAGTTCATTGATCCTGACAAGTTGTACGATGTTTTTGACCTTTTAGAAACAATGGAAGACATTTATGATGAATGGCCATTTCAAGGCTCTATGATTGATCCTTATAATTCCATGACGATTAATCAAAAGAAACTGGGAAAGATATCATCACACGAATATCATTATGAGGCAACATCTCACATGAGGTTGTTTTGTAAGAAATTAAATGCTACATTGATTCTTTGTTGTCATCCAAATACTGAAGCATTGAGGAAAATACATTACAAAGGACACCCAATGGAAGGCCACCCTATTCCGCCAATGGCATCAGATATTGAGGGGGGTGGTAAATTCGTTAACAGGGCTGATGAATTGCTCTGCATCCATCGTTATACGCAACACGAAACAGAATGGGTTTTTAGTCAAATTCATGTCAGAAAAATTAAAGATATGGAAAGCGGAGGAAGACCAACGCCTTTAGAAAATCCAATACGTTTGCAATCCATGAAAGGAAATGTCGGATATTATATAGGTCATAAAAGTTTAATAAATTTACCAAAACCAAAAACTGATTCAGATGTTCCCTTTTGACAACTCATTTAACGAATTACACATAAGAGAAAAGCTAATTGTATTTGGTAATCATTTGATTTATTTGAATGAATGCGCTCAAATAGAACAAGATTTAAAAATACAAAATGAAATAATAAATCAAGTTATTGAGCTTTCTGATGTTGCAAAGTGTTTAGAGTATTACCTAGATTATGAAAGAAGCATCAGTAAAAAGTTTCAAGAGAAAAGTTTAGACATAGCAAAATTGAAATTAGAAAACAGAGAATTAAAAGAAAAAATAAGTAATTACGAAAAGGCATTAGATAATGCAGCAGAAAATATTTAGGAACATACAGCCCAATGATGAGTTCCAAGTTGTTAAGACTGGTGAATATTTTAAAGTAATTGAAAGATTAACATACTATTGCGGAAACTGTGAATGTAAACCTTTACAACCTTGCAATAAATTTAAAGAAATGACTACTGTAGTAGTGAAATCAAACAAAGGAAAATGGAGTTTTTCACTTAAAGAAATAAATGCTAAATTTGATAACAACGACTTGAGATGGATATAAAAAAATTAATAATGGCAAAAGCTGCTTTCTTTGAAGGGGTAACCAACTTAGACAGAAAACGTCAGAATGTTTATTTAAGATCAGCATTTGCTAATGCTTTTAGACCAGTTTCCAAAGTTATTGATATTGCTTCTGTATTACACAGAAATCATTCATCAGTAGTTTATTATTGTAAGAATCATGAAAGCATGATAATTTATGATGATTACAAAAAATTGTATGATAAAGCAATTGAAGTGAAAAAGCAATTTATAACAAACGATCAGGATTTTGATGTTCAGCTACTTTTGTTATCAATAAAAGATTTAAAAGAGAAAATAAAAAACCAAGAACAAACAATTGAAGACTTAAACCAGTACAAAGAAAAGTACGAAACTATTAAAAAAGTTTTATGAATTACAGTATTCGCCTCATCCCCATTCTAGGTTTTATGGTTGGACTCAATTATCTTGATTTCTCAGGGGGTGAGAGCGAATACGATAATCTTGACGTTGATACGTTAGGAAGCAGGAAAGAACTGCAAATAGGTTTAGGCTTGTTTCTTTTACAGATTGTTTGGTGATACTAGAGCTTCTATCAAAACGACACGAGGAATGGCTTAAAATGGCTAGGTCGTTTGGTACGGAGACACATGAAGCTGAAGACCTTGTTCAAGAGATGTATTTAAGAATGTATAAATATGTCGAAAATCCTGAAAAAATAATGTACAACGACAAAGAGGTAAACACTTACTTTGTTTTTGTTGTATTAAGAAATTTATTCTTTTCATCAAAAAAATCATTATCTTCTTTGATGTCTTTACATATTGAGGAACTTAGTGACCTTGATGGAGAGATTGAGAATGTAAATTATGAATATGAACAAGCCCATAAAAACTTAATAAACGAGCTGTGGGATGAGGTCGAAACGTGGCATTGGTACGACACTAAGTTATTTAAACTGTACCACAATACGGACATGACAATTAAAAAGATATCACAAGAAACAAAAATAAGCGAGCGTTCAATTTGGAATACATTAGACAATGGAAGAAAAAAAATCAAACAAAAGCAAGAAAAAAGCTACAAAATCTACAAGAAAGCCAAAAAGTAAAGGTTTAGGAGATACTATTGAGAAGATAACAAAGGCAACTGGAATAAAGGCAGCAGTTGATGCGTTTGCTGATGCAACAGGAGTTGATTGTGGATGCGATAAGCGGAAGGAAACTCTCAATAAATTATTTAGATACAACACTCCTGAATGTTTAGAAAAGGAAGAATATGATTTTCTTGAGGTAGTCTTACCTAAAAATCTAATCTTAGCAGAGGAGCAGGTAGTAATAAATAAAATCTTTAATAGAATATTTCATAAGAACGTACAGGTTACAAGTTGCAGTTCTTGTTTGCAGTCACGAATTGATCAGCTCAAGCAAATATTTGAAACCTATGGTGACGAATAGCAGAAGGAGATATTCAAAGCAACAAGGAGATTTATCTGAAAAAAGATTTATTGAAGCCTGCGAGAAAGTAGGATATGAAGTAAAAAAAGCAACAGTCAAAGAAGACATTTATTCTCATATTGATTACTGGGTAAAGCGCAGAGGGGATTGGTATGGTGTTGATGTTAAAGGCAATCGTCATCCTAAAACTATTTGGGTAGAGTTTCAAAACGTCAGAGGTAAAACTGGATGGCTACATGGTGAGGCAGAATTTATTGCATTTGACATAGCAGAGGAAGGTGGTTTTTGTGTAGTGCGTAGAGAAGAGTTGAAAGAGTGGTGTGTTATAAATGTTGACTCTGAGTTTGTAACTAAAGACAACGCTTACAGAAAATTATACCAAAGAGCAGAAAGGCAAGATGTTTTGACTAAAATATATCTTACAGATTTGCAAGAATTAAAGTCATTTAAATTACTTAGTTATGCCATTACCTAAACCAAATAACGAAAAAGAATCAGACTTTATTCCTCGCTGCATGGAAGAAGCAAAAGCAGAGTTTCCTGATCAAAAGCAAAGATTGGCAGTTTGTATTGCTCAATGGAAAAAAGGAAAAAACTTAGAGCTTGAGTCTTATTCAGATTATCCTGACTCTGTATCTAATAATGCAAAGAGAGGAATTGAACTAAACAAGAAGCACAAGAACAAATGTGCAACAGGAGTTGGTAAGGCAAGAGCGCAACAATTAGCACAGAAAAAACCGATTAGTGTAAAAACAATCAAAAGAATGTATTCATATCTATCACGAGCAGAGGAATACTATGACGAAGGAGATACAAGTGCTTGTGGTACTATCTCTTTTCTTTTATGGGGTGGTTTAGCTGGTAAGAGATGGGCAGGAAGCAAGTTAAAACAGCTCGGTCTATTATAGTTGTAAACATTTTTTGTTGGGAATTAATAAATAATTGCTATCTTAGAAGAGTTCAATTATAAAACTATTCTAATGAAAATTAAAAAATTTAAAAAACCTATTAGAACTGAGATTCTATGGAATGGCATCAGAGATAGCTCTATGAGTATTCTAGGCGAAACTGAGAAAGCATACTTTTTTACTGTTTCTACATTAGTTAGACAGGGAACGAGTAGGTTTTCAAAGCTAGAATATTTTGACAAATGGATTCCTAAAAGCGTTTGGGATAATGAATCAAACTTTGAAACTTATCTTCTTGGAGGAGATACAGGTTTAGAGGTGACTTCATTTATGCCACCTTATTTTTTAAACAAATATTCAGGAAGATAATCACACCCTAACCAAATCAATTATGAAAAAGAAACTAACACTACAACACTACATCGCATATCTAGTCGCAAGCATTTTGATGTGCCTAGTATTTTTATTAACTCTTGCTGGTACTGCATTACTTAAATACCTCTTTGGATTATGATACGACTAGAGGTAGCATACACAGAACAAGTTGGCCGCTTTTGGAGAGGTACTCTCACAATTGATGGCGAAAAGGCAGAAATTTTTAATTGGCTGCATGAGGTCAATGATTTTATAAAAAAGGAAGGAGCAAATGTTGAGTTCCCACAAGGAACAGATGAAGCAAACATTTATGAAATACAAAAGAAAGTTACTGATCAAGTAGGCTTTTTGGTTATTGCTCACGATGCAATGGACATATCATGATCACATTATTAAACGGAGACACTTGGGACAGAGAAGCCCTAATTGAAAAAATGTACGATGACGAATTTTACTATGGTCATCTAGGAAAGACAGCAATGAGTTCCTCAAGCATTAAACTACTAAATCAAAGCCCTAAGACTTATAAATATGTAACTCAGTATGGTCAGCAAAAAAGCTCTCCAGCTTTAGAGATAGGTAATTTCATACATACAATGGTTTTAGAGCCACATCTTTTTGAAGATAGGTTTCATGTCGTAGATGTTCAAAGTCGAGTCTCTAAGGCATACAAGGAAGCAAAAGCAAAATCCAATAAAATCGTATTAACAGCCAAAGAGCATGATACAAATATGAGGATAGTCGATACTGTGTTAAGGAATGAACACGTTCTTTCAATGATAGGTGGTTGCGATTTTGAAGTTCCAGCGATAGGAATGTTAGAGGGTTATGCTTTCAGAGGAAAGGCAGACATATATGATGCCAAACACAATTTTATTGCAGACTTAAAAACTACCCAAGACATCAACAAGTTTGAATGGTCAGCAGAGTCCTATGGTTATGATGTACAGGCATTCATTTATACTGAGCTTTTTAATGTTCCTGTCTCAAACTTTTACTTTATAGCGGTAGATAAGGGATCGCTAGACATTGGGATCATAGGTATGGAGCAATCATTTATAAACAAAGGCTATAAAAAATTAAAACAAGGTCTTGAACTATACAAACAATTCTTCATAGAGCATAACGATATTGATTCATACACTCTAAGATCAACTCTAAAATGAAAGATCAATTCATGAGAATAGCAATGGCCCAGTTAAAGCCAAAATACAAATACAAGCCACAGAGATTTGCACAGGCAGCTTTGATGTATCGTAAATGGATCGAAAGACAAAACAATAAATGAAAGACAAAAAACAAAAGATTAGGTTTATACCTTGCGACAATGACACAATGGTAAGGCATGACATAGCAAGAGCTAAGAAAAAAAAGAAGTATAAGCAATGGTCAACCAAAGTTCATAAAAATCTTAAAAATCGTTAATTGAAAAAACACACCAAGCTCTATTTAAAAGAAATGGGCTATGATACTACTGACTTTATCCCTTGCGAGTATTGCGAAAGCCAAGCAGTAGACATTCACCACATAAAATCACGAGGGATGGGAGGTAGTAAGTTAGCCGACACGATAGAAAACCTCATGGCCCTGTGCAGAAATTGTCATTATATTTACGGAGACAAGACAGAATATCGAGACTGGTTGCAAGATATTCACGATAAAAAGTTATTTGATAGAAACCGATAAGAACGGAAATCTACGGAAATGGAAAAAGATAATAAAGGAAGATTTACCAAAGGCAATAGTGGAAGACCTGCTGGGACTTCAAACAAAGTAACAAACAACATAAGAGAAGCCTTTCAAAAACTTATAGAAGGAAACTTAGACAATATGACTCTGTGGTTATCTGATGTTGCAGCAGATGATCCTAAGTCAGCTTTAGATATTATTTGTAAATTAGGAGAATATACAACTCCCAAACTTGCAAGGGTTGAAAATAAACTAGAAGCTGAAGAAGGCATCACAGAAATAAAATTGAATTTTGTCAACGCTAGAGATTAATTATGGGCCAGTATTTATTAAGAACTGGAAGGCAGATACTAAAATAGTAGTTAATCAAGGAGGAACAAGAAGTGGTAAAACATATTCTCTTTTGCAGCTCCTCATTGTTAAAGCATTTGAAAATAAGGGTAAAGTATTCACCATAGTAAGAAAGTCTCTACCATCGCTTAAAATGACAGCGTACAGGGATTTCTTTGAGATACTTAACAACCTTGACTTATATTCAGAGACAGACCATAATAAATCAGACTACACATACAACCTTAATGGAAACTTATTTGAGTTTGTATCATTAGATCAACCACAGAAAAAAAGAGGAGCGAGAAGAGATTTCTTATTTTGCAACGAGGCAAATGAATTGACATGGGAAGACTTCTTCCAGTTGCTTGTAAGAACTACCGATAAGATATGGCTTGACTATAATCCTTCAGATTCTTTCCATTGGATTTATGATAAGCTATTGATAAGGGATGACGTTAGCTACATTCAAACAACCTATAAGGACAATCCATTTCTTGAGCAAACAATTGTAGATGAGATAGAAAGATTACAAGGTACAGACGATGATTACTGGAGAATCTATGGATTAGGTGAGAGAGGTTTGTCAAGAGCTACTGTATTTCAATTTGAAATGGCAGATGATCCAAAAGGCAAGCTCGTTTCATTTGGCTTGGATTTCGGATTTACTAATGATCCAACTTCACTTGTTCAGGTTTACAAAGATGGGAATGATTTATACATTCA
>Ga0209535_1003112_pt1 | contig 10678 bp, 7 predicted proteins | sample LinPmetageLP28_FD_184041 | JGI IMG/M metagenome (GOLD analysis project Ga0209535, IMG submission 184041) | Marine viral communities from the Pacific Ocean - LP-28 (SPAdes) (version 2) | ecosystem: Environmental > Aquatic > Marine > Oceanic | place: Pacific Ocean | collected 2009-08-22
GAGGTGCCTTGCCACCACAAGGTCCTCCACCAGGCATAGCAGAATTATTAGGTGGATTAGGAGGATAATGTCTATAAATAAAAAGTTTGAAGATATAGTAGATTTCTGTCTAATTGATGTTGATGAGCTAGGTGATGACATAATTTTAGAAGAAGATGTATTTAAGCCAAGAGGAAAGATGTACATTGATCAGCTACCTCCTTTAGTATTTCCATTTGGCTATATGGTTATAAGTTCAGCGTTTCAGTTTTTTGAAGAAGAAGAAGAGGAGGATGAAGATGGTCAGACCTAAAAAAATTACAAATAGAAATGCTAATGTACCTCCAGCTGCAATAAATACACAAGACAATACAAGAGGAATTATTCCTGGTTTAACAAGTGGTACTACATATGGAGAAGGTCAAGATATAAAAGAACAAGTACAAGCTACTGGTGGATTGCCACAAGCAAATAACTTGCCACAACAACCTTCACAACCTAAATTAAATTTATCACAAGTAGATGCTTTTGCTCCTACTGAAAGACCTAATGAACCTGTAACAGCAGGATTGCCTTTTGGTGCAGGTTATTCTCCTCAACAAGCCGTTGAAGAAGATCCAGATATGATGTTAAGAGTTTTATACAATGTATATCCTGATCCTATATTTTTGCAAATGATGAACAGGCAAGACATTGGATAATGTATTATGAGTTATACATATCCAGAAAATCCTTTTAAAGAAAAAGAAAGCCTAGAAACTCTCAAAGCAAGAGAAGCAAGATTTGATTCTTTAAGAGAACAAGTAAGTGAACAAACATCAGAACTAGCAATTAAAAATGCTGTTAATGCTAACTATCTACCTCCTAATGTTCCTGCGACAGCAGCAGTAGCAGGTATAGATTTTGATGACATAGATCCAAGAACACTAGAACGATTTGCACAAACTATTGTAGAAGAACAAGCAGGTCCTTGGAACGCATTTAAACGCAGTGCTAAAGGAGTTGCAAGAGGAGCATTTCTAGCTTTTGATGCAGGATTAGATTATGTAGATCAAATACTTGGTAGGTTTCCTGTAGCAATAGGACAACGATATAAAGATAAAAAAAATAAAGGTATATCTAGTTCACAAGCATTATCAGAAACATTCCAAGAGTTCCCAGAAATAAGACAACAAGTAGGTGATACTGCATTTACTCTTGCACTTAGAGAAATTAAAGAAGGCAGACCTGTAAACATTGGTACAGGAATAATACCTAACAGTCAAAATATGGTAGATACTCCTGAATATCAAAAGTTAATTGGTATGGGTGTACAACCAGAACAAGCATTAAGTCTTTCAGAAAAAATTGTTGGATCTCCTCTAACTACTATTGCACAAGAAAAAGCAAAAACAGGTGTGCAGTTCCGAGGGGAAACTGCTGCTAAGTTTAGAAAAAATCAAGAAGATGCTTTTGTTACTCCAGGTAGATTATTAGCAGAACCCTTAGCAGCTGCTGGAATAGTAGAACCTGGGTCTAAAACTTATAGTTGGTTAACAGGTATATCTGATGCAGCAATTACTTTATATGCTGATCCTGTATTTAGAGGAGCACAAGCAGCAGGACAAGTTTTAAGAGCTGGAAATATGGCGAAGTACAGAACAGTTGCAGATAGAACAGCAAAACTTGCAAATTTAGAAAAAGCTGGAGGAATTACAAATTCAATAAGAAGAACAGCTATTGCTAAATCTCCAAGAAGAACAGGTAACAATTCTATAGAAGAAGTATTAGAAACAGAACCATATAGAGCTTTAAAGAAAATGATTGCTTCTAGTGATAATATAGAAGATGCTGGTGGTAATCCAGATGTCCTTATGGATTTATTAAAAATATATGATCAACCAGAACTTATTAATGATTTAATAAAATTAACTGATGAAGGATTAATAAATAATAAATTACTAGATGCACTTAGTACTGGGTATCTAAATACAAGTCGCTCTATCAAACACGCTAGAGAACTGCCTATATCTAATAGAAAACTAAAAAACTATATGAAGAAAAAAGTTATAGGTAATTTTGATGCACCTATAGGACAAGCAGATGAACTTCTACAAGCTGGTGGGTATGCACCAATAATTAAAATGAAGTTACCTTATGCAGCAACACTTGCTGAAAAGCTACACAAACCACAACTTGATTTAAAAAATGCTGGTAGAGCTATACAAAATTTACAGTTAATGATGAAACAAATGGGATTAGATACTGTAGAAAGAGGAAAGTTTATAAAGAAAGCACTAGAAATAGAATATGGTTTAGGTGCTGTTGATGATGTTGTAAAACAAATAGCAGGAGAATTACCTGCACCAAAAAAATTATTAGGCTTACCTGCTCCAAAGAAAGTATTGACACAAGCAGAGATAGATGCTGCAACTGATGTGAACACTAGAAAAGAAGTACAAAAATTATTAAAAGACTCTGACTTAACAAAAGAACAACTTAATAATATTCTTAAAGCTCGTTTTGGTATAGCTAATTATGATGACTTAGGAGAGATTATAAATGTATTACCAGTACTTAGACAAGTAGGATGGGTAATAAAACCTAAATCTATTGTTTTGAGAGAAACTCCTAAAGATATAGTAAAAATTGCTAAAGAAATTGACTTGACACAATCTTTACAAAAAAACAGAATAGATATGTATTTTAAATTATTGACAGAGATTGGTGATGGTTGGAAGAAAAATTTAGTTAAAGATTTTGATGACAATTTAACTGATGATGTATTGGAATATATTGGAGATATATACAAAAAAGAATTCAATGGTATGACAAGATATGGAATAGCAACTGATGGATCAAAACTTGATTATGGTCCAGCACTTAAAGCATTAGTTGATGGAGGAGAAGTAAACATACCAGCATACAGACTACAGACAGAAATGATACAAAACTCTATTCCTTTGTATTCGCCAAAAGATATTATTAAAGTTACTTCAAGAATACAGAAAAGATTATTAAAAAATAAATCTTTAGATGATTTTAGAAAAGCAACAGACTTCAAAGGTTTTCCTTTATTGTTAGATAAATATATTTCTAAAGTATGGAAACCTTTAGTGTTGATTAGACCAGCTTGGACAATTCGTGTTATAGGTGAAGAACAAATAAGAATGTGGGCAGCAGGATATGACACACCAATAAACCCACAAACTTGGATTGCATATATGACAGGAAGAAATGCTAAAGCAGAAGCTAACTTGTTGTTAGAAAAATTTCCACAATTAAATAAAGAGTTTAGACAATTTGCCACAGGAAAAATGACTATAGATCAGGCAGATGAGTTTCTTAAAAAAGTAGAAAAATTAGAAGATGGACTAGAAACTGTTAGTGGAACACAACTATTGAGAGAAACATTCTTTGATGCACTATCTGGAATACATAATGGAATACCAGGATTAACTAAAAACAATCCAGGACTTGCTACATTTTTTACTACAGTAAGAAAAGATGGACCTAAACCTCTTTATCTAAAATCTATGCAATGGAATATAAGCAAAATTCTTGGTGATGATTTAGCTATGAACGCAATTAAAGAAGGTCCTGAATCATACAAAAAAAGATTTTGGGCTGACAGATTAAAAGCTGATGGAACACCAAATAAAGAATCTGATTTAGTACAGTTTATAAATAGATTTCCAGAAAGCGAATGGGCTAATGCTTTTAGTAATAAAGAACTAGCAGATGATATTGTTGACTTAGCATATGCTAGAGCAGTACAACTTGCTGGTGGTCAAGTAGATTCATCTAATAGAGTTTTAACAAACATAACTTTACGAGCTAACACACAATCAATACTTGATGATTTAGCAGCAGGAAAATTTACTACTAAGTCTGGACAAGAAGTTAAATTACGAGGTGGAACTAGAGATGAAGAATTAGTTAATATAGAAAAGTTTTTTAATAAATACAAAGATGATTTGGCTGAAGAACTAAATGGAGGAGTAAGCCTTAGTAGTCTTAACCCAACATATGAAAATGAAAAATTAAATCAAGCAGTTGATTCACTGTATTTCTACTTTATGTCAATGCCAACAAACAAATTGTCAAGAGCACCAGTATTTAAACAAGCCTATTGGAATAAAGTAACAGATTTAATTGCAGTTGGTGATGATGGAATTAAACAACACATAATAAAACAAGCAGAAAAAGCTAATGTTGGCGAAAAGTATTTAGCAAGGATGAGAAAAGTACAACCTAGTGTAGATAGATCAATGTACACAATAGATGATGGTATAGAAAATGCTTTTAGAAACATAGATGATATAGCTAAAGCAGATGCCTTAACGAGAACAAAAGAACTTTTGTATGATTTAGGTTCCAATACTCGTATAGTAAATGCACTTAGATTTGCATTTCCCTTTGGTGAAGCCTATAAAGAAATTGTTACTACTTGGACAAGGCTACTTAAAGCCAATCCTGCACCAGTAAGAAGATTAGAACAACTTGTTGTATCAGGTAGAGAAGATAATCCATTTATGCCATCTGGAACAGATAGTGGTTTTTTCTTTGAGGATCCAACAACAGGTGAAGAAATGTTTGCTTTCCCTGGATGGAATGGCGTAATGCAAAACTATATGAATATGACTTCAAATGATAATGTTAGGGTAACTGCATCAGGTTTTGCTAGTGGTCTTAACATAGTATCAGCAACATTGTTACCAGGTGTTGGACCCATAGTTCAAATACCTGCTGCTGCATTAATACCAAGTACTCCAAATTATGATTTTATGAGAAGTTTTATATTTGGAGATTTCCAACCTGCTACTCCTGAAGATGATTCTTTTTCTAAAATTGATAACTTATTAAAGAGTACATTTAAAGCTGCTATTCCTAGTTATGCACAGAAATTGTTACAAGCTATAGATGCTGATGTATTTGATTTTCAAAGAGTTTATGGAAATACAACTATAGAAGTGTATAAAGCTATGTTATATTCTGGAAGAATTGATGATAGTACACCACAAGGTATGGAAGATGGACTAGAAAAAGCTAAAGAGTATGCAAAAGGTATGACCTTAATTAGAAGTGCAGCTCAATTTATAGGTCCTTCAGGTATTACACCTAGATTTGAATTAGCTGTACAGACAGAAGAAGGCAGACAGTTTATGTTCTTCTCTGCATTAGTTGAGGAATACAGGGAGTACAGAGATAATGTTGCAGATGGAAATGATTTAAAAACTATAGAACATTTTATTGATACTTATGGTGTGAACCCTATAACATTGACAGTTGCTAAAACAACTTCAGTGAGAAGAACACCAGTTACTGTAGAAGGTTCTAAGTTCTTTAGAGATAATAAAGACTTGTTTGAACAATATAAATACACTGCTTACTATTCTAATCCAGATGATCCAACTGGTGAGTTTGATTATGCTAGTTATTTAACATCACTTGAAAGAGAAGATAGAGTACCTAGAACACCAGAACAATGGGGTATTGCTAAGAATCAATTACTTGGAGCTTTAGCCTGGGAAAAGTTTATGAATACTACTGATGGATTTACACCAGCAGAAGTAGGTCAAAAACCTTTATATCGTAACAGTAGTGAACAAGCTAGGTTGATAAAAGAAAGTAAAAGAATGGAACTTAAAGATAGGTATCCAGGTTGGGGTAATCCTTTAGTAGGAACCCCTATAAAAGCATCAAGAGATCAAGTGATAGATGAGTTTTATAAATGGCAAAACAATGAATTTCTTAAATCAACAGATGCTGGAAAAGGTCTTATGCTATATATAGAAGCAAGAGAACAAGCTATCGCACAAGGAAAAGCACTAGGGTTTACAAAATCTTCCTTTAAATCTGCAAGAGGATTGAGTAATCTTAGGTGGTATCTAAGAGATACAGCTGAATATATTGTAAGTCAACATCCTGACTTCCAATACATTTGGAACTCGTACTTCAAACAAGAATTATTAGATGAGGAACGAGATGAAAAACCGAGCTATAATATAAGTGGAGAGTAGTTATGACAGTAAACGAATATATAAATTTATTAATAGAACAAGTTAATTATAAAATAAATAGTCAAGGATTGAGCAGAAGTGTATTAGATGCTAATGCTTTACAAATACTCCAAGAACAGCCAACTGTAGATGCAGCAATAGCAGAAGCAACTTTATTACTCAATGGTGTTATGACAGTTGATGAATTACAAAGAATATCACAGGGATCAGGTCAACCACAGATACAAAACTATCCACAAGATACAGGAACACAAGGACAAACCTTTGTTAGTTTCTTAGGTGATGTTCCTACTTACTATACAACTCCTACTGGTAGAGATATAGCAGAAAAAGATGATGATGGAGAATATGTATTCTATACACAAGGTGAACAGTACTCTAACTTTGCAGGTTTAAGTCCTGAAGTAAGAGCCACAATACAAACAGATTTAGTAAATGCAGGATTGTTAGAACGAGGAACCTTTCGTATTGGCGAGTGGGATGATGCAAGTGCAGATGCTATGAAAATAGTATTAGGTAGGTCAAATCAAATAGGTAATCCTGATTGGTTATCATCAATGAAATGGTATGTAGATAATCAATTACCAGAAATACCTACAGCAGATGATATATTTTTACCTCCAGATTACACAGGAACAGCTAATCTTATTGATAGTATGTTTGCACAATCGTTAGGTAGAGAACCAAAAGAATATGAGAAACAAAATTTACTTGACCAATACAGTTCAATAGTACAAAAACAAGCAGCAAATCAACAAAGAGTTGCAGGGTTAATAGAAGAACCTGAATTCCAAACTGTTGAAGAATTAATTGATTATAGTAATCACGGCATAGAAGATATACAGGAAACTATAATAGAAGAAGGAATTACGCAAATTGACCCAACAGCAAGATTCCAAAAGGCTTTTAAAGATGCAACACAATTTGAAACAGAAAGACTAAGAGGACAAGCTGATATACAAAGAACTAACCAAACTATTCTTAACCTTATTAGTGGTGCTCCAGGGTAATAGTATGGCATTAGAACAATTAGATATATTTATGGAAACAATGAAAATGCAAGAAAGTAGTGGTGATTACTCTGCTATTGGTCCAGTTACTAAATATGGTAGAGCATTAGGTGCTTATCAAATAGTAGAAGATAACTGGGATAACTGGTCAAGACAGGCTTATGGATTAAATAAAAGTCAACCAGCACCTAATTGGAAAGATAAAGAAGCACAAGATAGAACAGCTAGATATAAATTTACGCAATACTATAACAAATATAAATCTTGGGATTTAGTAGCGATAGCTTGGTTTGCTGGACCAGGTAACGCTGATATAGTAAAAAGAAATACTGATTTAAACCCTAGACTACTTCCTGAAGATTCAAAGAATCTTGTAGATATAATGAGTTATAAAGATGTTCTAGGTAAAGATGTTGGTGGATATGTCAATGATGTAATGACCAATATGAATAAAGAATTAGAAAATAAAGGTATGGCTACAGCTACTAGATATACTGCACAAGACCCAAGTATTAGAGTACAACAACCTCAAATGGCTAACAGTAATGTTGCTACAAGTATGATTGATGCCTTGTCACAGAACACAGCAGGTGGACAAAGACAACAACTAGCAGTTGGTGGGGATCAAGCACGACAAGCAAGTAATGTTAGAACAGCTATAGATACTGCTAAAGCAAAAGGTGAATCAACTATTAATGTAAGTATGGCTAGTGAAAAGAATCCTTATTCAGCTAGAGAATTAGGTATGAAAAGATAATGGATAAATATTTAGTTGTAGGCTCACCTGGTAGATATACAGTTATTCCTGTCAAACAAAATGATAAGGATTATGAATCTGGTATGTCAGAACAAGCTGCTCAAGAAACAGCAGATATTTTAAATGCACAGTTTGTTAGTGGTACAACTACAGCTATTCCTAAATCTGAACCTAAACAAGATTTAAGTAGTACTTCTTTTGCAGAACCAGAACCAGTATTTGCAGCTCCACAACCAGAAAAAGAAGAATCTGTAATAGACAGAACACGAACAATGGCTGCTGCTGCACAAGTAATACAATCAGATTTAAGAGGTGAAACAGAGTATATTAAAAACTTTGTTAAAAACCAACAAGCTATTAGAAAAGCACAAGAAGAAAACAAAGATACAAGAAGTCTAATAGAAAAAGAAACTGATTATATAAAACAATTTGTTGAAGAAAAATCTACTGGAAAAGACATTGATTTCGGTCAGCAACTTATAGATGAAACAAAATACATTAAAGATTTTGTAAATAATGTTGTTGATAAAGTTGAAGTAAAAAAACAAAAAGACACAGATAAAGATGAAGATGAAATTATTGATATTGTTGTAGATGAAGAAAACAAAAAACTAGAAGAAGATACAACAACAAACAACATAGTTACAAATAATCAAAATTATGTTGGTACAGCAGGATCAAATCAGGAAACAGGATTTAATAATATACCAACAGGTGCAAAAGTATTTGATGTAGATGGAGATTATTACCTAGGATATTTAGTTCCAGGTGGAGATGGAAGTCTTTACACAGGCTCAATCTATATGATGTACCAAGTACCAAACAACGATTTTGTTAAGTCAGGTTTATTAACAGATGCTTCTGCTTTTAAAGGAGCTAACAGTTTCTTAACTAAAGAAGATTTAAACACTGGTGGTGCAATAGTCGCAGGTACAACTGCTGAACTAGAAGGTATAGAAGGCAATCCTTTCTTACAATTTGTAGAAAGAATAAATGATAATGTTGCAATATCTCCTTGGTTAGCAACAGCAGATGGTTTAGCTCTATCAGCAGAAGTTGCATTAGAGGGCAGAGATCCAACACCAGGTGAATACAGACAACTCAAATGGTTTCAAGAAACCACAGAAGAACAAAGAGATTGGTATGAGCTATCACTAGGTAGAGGGTTTAGTAACTTACCACTAGATGCAAAACAAGCATACGAAAACACAAGAAGAAATGTTAAAAACAATTTACTTACTTTAGGTATTGCTGGAGGATTTGACCCTGAAACAGGAATGTTAAGAGATGTTCCACCTGGATTAGTTGATTATATATCACAGAAAGCAGTCACTGGTGAATGGTCAGAAGGGAAAACAACAGAACAACTAAGGTTGTTTGCTGATCCATTTGCAGCAGGAGAAAGAGATGAAGCATTTTTTAATGTAGTTGAAGCTGGTGGGTATGACCAAATAGATAGACAAATGCAGTATGAAGATACTGTAAGACAAGAAGCTCTAAAGTGGTTAGGACCTGTAGCAGGTAACTACAATAGTACCTGGGTAGCTAATTGGGGATCAAGACTTAGATCAGGAGAAACAGATGCTTTCCAACAGTTACAAACAATGCTCAAACAGCAAAGAGTTGCTTTGTTTGATGCGTACACAAATCCAGAGTTAACCTATGAAGATATTTCACAACCTTGGAAAAACATTACAGAAAATGCTTTTGGTGAAGTACCTGATGAAAGTCAAACATATTTTCAAGACATAGTAAAAAATAATAATGTTACTTATGCTAATGAAGTTCTTACTAAAGTAGGATTAGAACAAGGCAATGATAAAGTTGTTAATGATGCTTTAAATAGTTTAGAACAATCTATTGGACAAGGTACAGTGAGAAGAAATTTAGGAGCTAATACATAATGGCAGACTTCGTAGCTTTAGCAGAAGCAAGATTCCCAGGTTTACCTGTAGAGTTTTTAAATTTGTGGACACAGTATTACCAAATAGGTAAACCAGAAACACAAGTTATATCAGAAGTTCGTAAAGATCCAGAATATATAAATATATTTCCTGGTAACACAACTTCATCAGGACAAGTTAGATATGATGAGGTAACTTACAATGCTTTAAAAGATAGTTACATTGGTACTTTACAAGAGTATGGTATTGATAGATCAGCTTCTCTTACATTTATGGCTGATAAAATAACAGGTCTTATAGAAGGAGATGTTTCTGCATCAGAGTTTGCACTAAGAGTAGGTTCTGTATATGAAGGTATACAAGAGAACATACCACAAGTACAAGAGTTTTATGAAACAAACTTCGGTGTTACTTTAGATTCTAGGTCTATCCTAGCTGGTGCTTTAGATCCAACAGTAGGAGAAGCTATTGTTCAAGGTAGAATAACTACAGCACAAATTGGTGGAGAAGCAGCACGAGCAGGTTTTGAAGTAACAACATCAGAAGCTAAAAAATTACAAGAAGCAGGTTTAACACAAGAAGAAGCAAGAAGATTGTTCTCTGTTGCTGAAGCACAGTTACCTAGATTACAAGAGTTACAAGCACAAAGAGGTGTTTTACAAGAACAACAAATAGGATTAGAACAACTTAGCGAAGCATTAGTATTTCAAAGTCAAGAAGAACTAGAAACTATTGCTAGGTTAGAAGAACAAGAAGCTAGTACATTCGCACCTACTACAGGTGCTGCTAGAACAGGTCGTAGAGTTTCAGGATTAACTGAACTTTAATACTTGTATATCCCACATATAGTAGTACTATATATTGTATAGCCTGGTAGCCTCGGCTTAAAGATGCTGCACCCTCCAGTTTATCTCTGGCGTATAAACTGTGTATTTTAAATCGCCCAGTATCGGTACAGCTAGAAGTGGCTGACAATTCTCATTTGTACTTTAATTATAATTTGTCGCCTATCGCATTATTTACCCC
>Ga0209535_1003114_pt1 | contig 10671 bp, 3 predicted proteins | sample LinPmetageLP28_FD_184041 | JGI IMG/M metagenome (GOLD analysis project Ga0209535, IMG submission 184041) | Marine viral communities from the Pacific Ocean - LP-28 (SPAdes) (version 2) | ecosystem: Environmental > Aquatic > Marine > Oceanic | place: Pacific Ocean | collected 2009-08-22
GATTGTACTCAATGTTTTCCATAAATTTTTGGAATTGTCTATTGGTTAAACCAACAGCTAATAATTCATCAACATTTTTTACACCATACTTAACCATAAAGTCTGGTGAACCTTTCTTTCTTATTTCACTTTGTACTCGTTTTCTTAATTTTTCTAAACTTTTATAGTTACTTTCTAATTTAGAATCTTTAATGTTAGGAAAGAAAAATGAATTTTTAGGGTCTCCTACTGTAGTTGCTGCTTGAGTTGCAGCATGTATAGCTTCGTGTAGTATTGTTTCAAAATCTACACTATTGTTTCCATCTACATTCATTATGTAAACTCTGAATTGTCCGTCATATCCAGAAGCACCCCTTCTAGGGAACATAGATACACCACCTATTTTTTTTCTATTTCTTTTTAGATAAGTAATATCTCTACGAATTACATCATCAGTTGTCTTTTGTGCCAAGAAAGATTCATTAGCAGTAGTATAATCAAAGTTTAAACCAAACTTTGTGTTTAACATTTTGAGTTGTTTTAATACAGCTTGTGCTATAAATCCATAGTCTTTGCTTGGTGCATTTTTAACAAACCATTCCATAACACCAATTAAATTTTTATTTTCTGTGTTGTTTAAAATAAAATCTGCATCTTCTAACTTTTCTTCTGTAGTTAATTTTCTTGCATCATACAAACCATCTTGACTAACAGTTCTAGTAGTCTTTGTTCCTTTAGGTGGTGCAATAATTCTACCTTGTATAGGTTCATTTTTTGCAGCTTTAAAGTTTGTATTTTTTGTATCACTAAATGTTGCACCAGCAATATCAAACTCATCTATTTCTTCTTGTGTAATTTCTGAAGTTTCTTCAACAGCCTGGTCTATGGTTTCATCTACTTCTGATATAGGTGCTAGCTCTGCTGTTATTGGCAATCTATCTAGTTCTCGTAAGGTTCTTATATCATCTCTACTTCTACTACCAATCTTGCCAGACTCTATATCATTAAATATATCTGATGATTTTTTGTAGCCAGAAGAACGCATAGCTGTTCCCATGCCTTTAAAAAAGTTTAAGAACTTACCAGATATACCTTTAGCTTTAGGTGGTATATCAGGTTTAATATCTCTTGTTTTATATAAATCTGCTATAGCACTTTCTACATATAGCTCATCTATATAATCAACACCTCTACCTTGTGCTGTAAGTTGTTCTGCTTTTGTAGCATTAATAGCTTTACTTCTTTCATAAAAAGTTCTGCCTTTGTAGTTTTCATCAAACGCAGCAGGAACTTTTCTACTTCTTACTTGATTTTTAAGATAGTTGTATTCTTTCTCGTTGATTAAATCTTTGGCACGAAACGCATGTATAACTTGTGCATCTATAATAGAGTCTAATCTTTCTTGTATTTCTACATCTGTAGCTGTCCCTTCAGGATTTACAGCATTTAAAGATAAAAATATAGTATCAGTATTAAGGTCATACTGTGCTGTAGTTTGTTCTTGTCTAGTTTGTGTAGGGTCAAATACTATTTCAGCTCTTTGACCAGCAACTAAATTTTCTGAAGATAGTATGTCATCACTAACAATAACACCTGTTTCTTTAAGCCCAAGTTTATTTAATCTTTGTTTTAATTCTGTAGCAAACTTATTAGTTCTACCTTCTTCTATAACCTCATTAAAGTTCATTATCTTAGGTTCTATTTCAGTAGGTGGTAATACTTTTTCTTGTCGTACACGCTCAGATTCTATTAACTGGTTAATAGTTTCTTCTGGTAAAATATTTTCTTGCGTCAGCCTAGCACCAAATTCTTCTGGTGTTTCTCCAAATGCTTCTGCTTTTCTAGCTATATCAAACTCAAAGTTATCTCTAATTCTTAAAGTTGTAGGCTTACTTCCTTCAGGTGTTTCAGCTCTACCGCTTTTTCGTAAGTCAGAACCAAAGGTTGTAACCTGTTCATCTAAAATGCCATCGTTAAATTGTATTTCTTGGTCTAATGTAATAGGTAAACCACCTTCTGTTTGTAAAAGTCCTGAACTATAATATTTTGATTGTCTGCCTGTAAATCTATCTTTTAAATATGTTTGTATATCATCATATGTAAAAGTTTTTTTACCTACACCACCTACAAAGTCAGCCATATCTTGTGCTGTATATTCTCTAACTCTAAAGTCAGGTAGAGGTGTTACTGTATTAAACTTAGGTAATGAATGTACTCTAGCCAATAATAATTCTCTTTGACCACGACTCATTCCTTTAAAGTCTGTTGCACCAGTAACCATTGTATTGAACCTATCAAAAGCAACGCTATTAACATCTAAATCTATATTTTTAGATGAAGCTAATTCTTTTAAGTATTTTGGTGTAATATCCAATTGTTCTTTGTCTGCACGAATAGAAGGTTCGCCTGCATTTTCAGATTGTGTAAATACTGTTTTTGATAAATCTGCAGTGAGGTCATTAAATGCTTTTGCAGATAAAAACTTTTTAGCTTCAACCATTGTATAAGTTGTTTTAAATGGTTGATTACGAGTTTTTTCAACATAGTCTTTTACTTCTACTAGGCTTTCTTGATTGCCAGATGTGTCAATTCTTTTCTTTTGTTTTGCACCTTTATATTTAGGGTCAAAATTAAGAATAGTTTGTAAATTAACTTCTGTATTATTTGGGTCAAGCACAGTTGCACCAATCTTCTGAGCTGTATCACTTTCGCTTAAGCCCATGCTGTATAAATCATTGTCTAATCTAGACTTTAATTTATCTCTTTCGTATTGGTTTTGTTGTTTGTCTCTAAGAACTAGAGCTTCTGTTTCGGTAGGTGCTGATGCAATAACAGGATTTTCTGTTGCTTGTGTATCAATAACTCCATAAGAGCCATCAGCAAGTTGTGTGATTTGTAGTTGTGGTTCTGCTCCTGAAACACCAGGCACAGGTATATCTGGCTTGGCTACTGTTGTAGGTTGTTGATATTCGGTGACTTGTCCTTGGTCTATAGCTCGTTCAAGTTTACTTTGTTCTTCTAGATATAGTTTATTTTGTCTAGCTTTAGATTCTCTATCTTTATAATAACCAGAACCAACACCTCGTTTATTACCTAAGCTATTAAATAATAAATCGGCACTACCACCAATAATGCCACCAATAGTAAACTCATCAAATAAACTTTCTCCTATTGGCAACTCATCGCTGTATAAACCTCTAGCAGTCAAGTCTTGTGCAATACTAGCAAAAACCTCTTGACCACCTTCTAATGCTCCTGATTGAGCAGCAGATTTAAGTTTATTAATAAGTGCATCTTTTGTACTTTTGTCTCTTATCTTACGAGTCTTTTGCAGTATATTTGCAATAGGTGCAATTTCAGTAAGACCTATAACTCCACCAGTTAGAGTAGCAAATGTTTCAGATACTGGACCAACTTCTTCGCCCATTTCTCTAGCCATCTGTATTCTATCTACTTGTTGAGCCATACCACTAGGTACAGCTAAAGCTGCAGGTAATCCATACATACCTGCTGATTGGCTTACAATACCTCTATTAGCTAATGCTCTACCTGCTAAACCAGCACCAAAGAAAGGTATAAAAGAACCCACACCTTCTGATAGTTTAGTTGCATATGTATCTCTGTATTCTGGAGCTGAAGCAAGACTAGAATCTGTTGATAAATAATCTTTATATATCTGTAAATCTTTTACTAATTTACTATCATCACCTATATCAAATAAACCAGCTAAACCTAAAGGAACATCTGCTGCTAATCTTACGCTTCCTCTAGCTATAGATTTAGGTATATCTTTTGCACGACCTAATATAGTAGTTTCATTTATATCAATACCATAAGCAGCTTTAACATCTTCTGCTATCTGTGCTCTTTTGGTAGGGTCTAAATCATCTGGAACATTTAGAGTTTGACCATTTTCTAGTTGATATTTAGCCATTGTTTATCCTTTAGGTAACAGATATACCACTTGCTTTTAATCTTTGATTTCTAGTTGCTTCGGAATCTGCTGAAGCATAACCTTGCATAGTAGCTAATCGCTCACTTAATGAATTTATATATCCTTGTACTTGTGTTATTTGTGCAACACTTGTTTCACTACCATCATTTTGGTCTACTAATGTTTTTAAAATTTTTGCATAAGTATCAATTTCTTTTCTTAAATCTGTAGCAGGTAAAGCTTTAGTTTCAGCTTCTAACTTACCTGTTTGTGCTTCATAGTAAGCTTGTTGTGCACCAGCCATACCTTGAGCTGCATCTCTAGTTTGCATATTGCTAGCTATACCAGTAATGCCTTTACCTAAATCAGTTAAGTTTTTAGAACCTAATATAACACCACCTAGTTGAGCCATATCAAGACCAGCCCTTCTTCTATCAGCTTTATCTTTAGCAGATACAAAATCAGAAAGTGATGTAATATTATTACTGCTATCTCCGCCAACTGCATTTATAGCAGCTTGTGTTGGGTCTATAATATTTTCTAATCTATCTTTTTCTTTTTGTTCTTCTAATCTTATTTTTTCATCTATTGCATATTGTTCTTGTGCTGAATCAGATATATTTTTAACAATTGCTGCTGGCAATGCTGCTGTAGTTGTTGTTGCTAATGCTTTTGTAGGCGAAAATAAATTTTTACCTGTTTGCATTGTAAATCCTTGTCCTTGTATTAATTCAGGTCTAGTAAATGCTTTATTGTAACCTTTTTGAGCTAAACCTTTTAAACCTGATAAAGCACCAGGTATGAATTTTTTACCTAAATTAACAGCACCTTTACCAATAAATCCTGCTGCTCTACCAAGAGGATGCAAAGAAGCAACAGCTAATGTAGCACCTAGAGGGTCTATGCTTCCATCTTCTTTTAATACTCCTGCAAATTTTAAAAAGTCTGCACCTCTTGAAGATGCAACTTGTTGTACTTCTTGTAAAACTTCTGTAGGTATATCTTGATTTGCATTTGGATTAGCAAAAGATTCTTCAAGTGCACCACCATTAGCATAACCAGTTAATCCACCACTTGCTGCCATCTGCATTGGTTGTTGCATAGGAGCAGAGGCAGGCATACCACTAGATTCTGGTGAGAAAACATCAGTTGGAGCTGACCCAGATGGTATACCTGCTTGCAAACCTTTAGGTTGAATAAACTCATTAACAACTTCTTCAGCTACTGTAGTAGTAGGCTGTTGTTTCATTGCTTCATAAGCTTTTTCATTCTTTGTTCTTCTTTGTATTTCTGATATAACTAAATATTGTGGAAAACGAGTGTTAGGATTCTGTGACATTTCAGCCAATTGTTCTTTAGGCACATACTCTAGTTCGTTTGCTATTTGTACTAAATTCATATTATCCTCCTGCTCCTCTATATAGACCTAGACCACTTAATCCTGCACCTACTGCAGTTTGAAATAATCCTGGTTGTTGTTGGAATGTACTTCTCATTTGTGTTGGTGTTACTGGCACACCTCTTAATAGACCACCAAAGTCACTAAGCTGTTGTTTAGCATAGTTTTGTTGTCGTAAGAAGTCTTCATAACCCATATCCATACTAGCTTGAGATAGGGCACGCTGTTGTGAACCAATACCTTGTAGTGCTTGTATTCTAGAAAGTGCATCTGCTTGTTGTGCAGAACCTATTCCTTGTAAGCCTTCTGCTGCAGCTAAGTTATAACGACTAGATAAATCAAAACCACTCTGTCTAAACTTTTCTTGAGCTTGTCTAGCTGCTTCATTTTGTTGTGATGCTGTTAAACCAAGTCTAGCAGCTTGTTGTCTTGCAGCTTCACCTGCTTGATAACCTTGTATACCTTGTACACCTTGTTGCTGTAAAGCTTGTTGTTGTGCCTTAAAAGCATTTAGTCCTTGTGCTCCTTGAGCTTGTAAAGCAGCTTGCTGTGCTTGATAAGCATTTAGTTCTTGTGAACCTTGTTGTTGTAAAGCTTGTTGATTCATTTGGAATCCAGACTGGCTAAACTTCTCACTTGCTTGTTTTGCTGCTTCTTCTTGTTGCTGTGCAGACAATCCAAGTTGGGCAGCTTGTTGTCTAGCTTGTTCACCAGCTTGAAAAGCCTGTAAGCTTTGTGCCCCTTGTTGTTGTAATGCTTGTTGACTTAATTGGAATCCGCTTTGTGCAAATTTTTCTTGTGCTTGACGAGAAGCATCTTCTTGTTGTTGAGCAGTCATACCCATAGCTGCTGCTTGTTGTCTAGCCTGTTCTCCTGCTTGATACGCTTGCAATCCTTGTGCTCCTTGTTGTTGCATTGCAGATTGTTGAGCTTTGAAAGCATCTAATCTTTGTGCACCTTGAGCTTGTAAAGCTTGTTGGCTCATCTGGAATCCAGATTGACTAAATTTTTCTTGTGCTTGGTTAGCAGCTTCTTCTTGTTGTTGAGCACTTAATCCTAAATCAGCAGCTCTTTGTCTTGCTGATTCTCCTGCACTATATGCAGCTTGGCTAAATGATTCTTTTTGTTGTCTAGATTGTTCAGCTTGTTGAAATGCTGCTTGAGATAATTTTTCTTGTGTTTGTCTTGTTCCTTCTCCAACACCAAATCTTTCTAATCCTAATTTAGCTGCTTGTTGTTTAGCTGCTTCTTCAGCACCAAATCTTTGTAATCCAAATTGTGCTGCACCTAATCCACCAGCTCTTTCTCTTTCAAGTTGTTGTTGTGCTGATTCAAATGCTGACTGACTACCTCTTGTTTGTATATCTCCTAGTTGTTGACCAAGATTACGCTCTCTTTCTGCTTGAACTATAGCTTCACGATAACCGCCTAGTCCACCAGCCATAGTTGCTGCATCTTGTATGCCTTTACTTGATATTTCAGATTGTCTTCTAGCTTCACGCTTTTCTATATCAGTAACATTTTGTTGATATGGAGACATAAATCTTTCTAAGTTATTTTCATAACTTAATGGTGTATAAGCTTTTCCCATAGAGCCAGCTTGATAGCTAGGAGAATCTAACATACCAGCTTGATAGCTAGACTGCCTAATAGTTGGGTCATAGCCAGATGCTATATCTCTAGCTTGATATCCTGCGTCAAACTGTCCTGCTTGATAATCAGGAGAATATTGACTTGCTTCATATGTTGGTCCTACTTGACCTGCCTGATAAGTTGGTCCTACTACACCTGCTTGATAATCTGAAGAAAAATCTCTACCTGTATATTGTGGAGTAAGAGTTCCAGCTTGATAAGTTGGTCCTGTTTGTCCTGCTGCATAACCTGAATCAAAAGCTCCAGCTTGATAATCTTTATTGTAAGAACCTGCTTGATAAGCTGGTCCTACGTTGCCAGCTTGGTATGTTGGTCCTACTTGACCAGCTTGATATGTATCACCCATTTTTTGTGGCTGATATCCTGACTCTACTTGTCCTGCATTATATTCACCACCAATAGTTCCTTGTTGGGTAAACCTAGCTTGTGCATCTGTAAAAGCTTGTGGAGTTCCAGAGGTAGCAAAACCTCTAGTCATTGCCTGTGATGTTAATTCATCAGGAGAAAAATAAGCTAGTCTTTGACCTCCATATGGGTCATATCCTTGAAGACTTTCTGCTTCACCTCTTTGTAGCAGTCGCTTAAAATACGGCTCTACATAATCTGGTAAATCAGTATTAGTTACAGTTGTTTCTGTTGGTGCGGAACTTCCGCCTCCTTTGTAATATCTCATTCTTCTGCATCCTTAAAATTATATTCATAAAAAGTGGCTGGTTTTTTCCAACCTTTTCTATCTTTCACCCAATTCCATTGTCCATGTCTACCCATGCCTTCAATGCCATCACATTCAGTTTCTTTAGCAAATTTTGTTATTACATCTAATCCTATTTCTACCCAGTTTTGCATGTTATTTCCAGAAGTATGCTCAAGGTTAAGCATCTTCTTTCCTGTGGGATAAGTATTAAACATAGTTATCAATACACCAGAAATATCTAAGTTACCTTTGTCAAATATAATCCAAAGATGACATCTGTTATTTAAACAATCATAAAAGATATCTTCTATTCTTATTCTATTACCTGAACGATTAGCAGATTTTTTTAAATATTTTTCACAATCATCCCATACAAGAGATAACTTATCAGAAGTTACTAACGATAGACTATACTCTCCTGTTTTAGTTTCTGGTTTTACTGCTGTTTCATTCATGCTGGTAACATGCCTCCTGCATTGGCTAATCTAGGTGCTTGTTTTGTAGTTCCTGTTTTTTCATTACGAACTCTATCCATCATGTCATAAAGTTCTTTAGAGCCAGCATCTGAACTACCATCTCCTAACATTGATACTACATCGGCTGGAACAATAAACTCATCTTGTGATACGGCTATTCTTTCTTTATTGCCAATACGACCAAATAAGTCATCATCCATTCCGCCATTACCATCGCCTTGTATCTGTCCTTCTGTTTGTGCATTAGGAACTAAGCTTTGCAATATTTGTTCTCTTAATTGCATGAAAGCTTCATTACCATATTTTTCTACAAAAGCATTAAGAGCATCGCTATTATCAGATGTTCCTAATATAAATTCAGTTACTTCAGTAATAAGTGGGTCTACTTCTGTTTCACCACCTGCTTGTTTGTAGCCCATTTCATTTCTTACTGATGAAGGTAAGTTAGGTAATCCTTTATTATCTTCTGGTATATCTTTAAGTGTGTCACCACCTTCTGCTCTACCTCTTGCCATTGCTCTAGGAGAAGGTTTTGCTGCTATTCTTGTTTGTGGTAATCCCAAATTAACCGATGGTGCAGGCATTATTACAGGAGAAGGCGTAGGCATTAATTGCTGTATTACTGCTGGTGGTAATTGTTGTAACACTTCTGGAGCTAATTGAGGTATTGGCTGTTGTACAGGTGTCTCTAATGACATAGGTTCTTGCATTATAGGCTGAGGTATAGATACTGGAGGCACAAATGGAACGGATGTTTCATTAGGCATACGAGGTATTATCTGTGGGTCAGAAAATAAAGAATCAGGGTCAATTTTAGGCGGAGCTATGTCCATAGGCGGTGTTATTATTTTAGGCGGAGCTATGTCCATAGGCGGTGTTATTATTTGAGGTGGCATTGGCATAGGTGCTACAGGCATAGGCATTGGCATAGGCTGCTGCATTACTGGTGGCATTAAAGGTGCTACAGGTTCTTGGATTGCTGGAGGTGCTATAGGCATAGGTTGAGCCATAATTGGTAAAGTAGCAGGCATTGGTTGCTGCATTATTGGTTGCGGTGCTATTGACCTTTCTATGGGTTCTAATTCAACAGGTCCATAATCTATACCTCCGCCTCCTAGAACATTACCTCCTATTGGTTCGCCTCTAGGTTTAGTAGCTCTTAGGTCAATTGCTGGAGGTGTAAATGGAACACCTATTTCATTTGGCATAGGTGGTATTACTGTATCTAAATTTTCTATAGATGGTGGCGGTGTTGCTATTGGAGTAACAGGCATACCTATATTTCCTAAATTAGCATAAAAATCTTTTTCAACTTGTGGAACTTCACTAGGAAGAAGACTTGCTGTTTCACGAACTTGTTCACCAAATGGTATTGCAGAATCCATAGGCAATCTATCTATAGACATAAAATTATCTCTAGGATTAGATATAATTGGGTTTTCTAGTACAGGTGCTGTTGGCAATACAGGTGTTGTTGGTAATTCAGGTACTGTTGGATTTAATCCACCAAATAAAGCACCTAATCCTCCAGGAGCTTCAACACTTTCATTAATTGGATTTAGTAAACGGGGGTCTCTTTCATCAAAAGTTGCAGAACCGCCTGGGAACATTATTTCACCTGGTTCTTGTATAGAAAAATTTCTATCATCAGGAGTTGGTATTGTTTTTATTTCTTCTTGTATACTTGGATTAAACTGTGAAAAATCTATTCCACTTAAATCTATATTACCTATTCCTGGAATGTTAATTGGATAATCTCCAATAGCCTGTATATTAAATCCAGGAGGAAAATCGATAGGTGGAAAATCAATAGGTGGATAATCAATAGGTGGTCCATCTGGTGGTCCATTTGGCGGTCCATCTATCGGTGGTATTACTGGTGGTGGTGGTGGTGGTGGTGCAGCATTAGTAAACTGCAATCCTTCTGGTGCTTGTCCTGTGTATGCTGCAAATGGGTCAATAGAAGTTTGTGGTGCAATAGATGCTTGCATACCTCCGTAGCCTCCTTTAGAGCCTTGATAAGTATCAAAACCTCCTGTAGGTATACTTGTAGTTAAGTTACTAGCAGGAGCACTTACAGTAGCTGGATTAAAATACATTGTTTCTGGTGCAAAACCAGCCATAAAGTCTGGATTTACTTGATAAGCTGCTTTATCAGGTGCATATATTTGTGGTAAGTTTCCGCCTGTATAAGATTCATCTCTTCCATTAAATCCTATCCTACCACCTGCTGCTGAATAAAGAATTGGTTCTGGTGTATTTCTAAACATTTCGTCTCTGTCTTCATTGTATCTTCTTAATCTATCTGCTTCTTGTTGAGCAAACAGTTCTTGTGATTCCATAATAGAAGTACCACCCATGCCTATTCCTGCTGGAATATAAGCACTAGGTTGACTTAAACCTTGCATAACATTACCTACGCCTTGTCCAAAAGTATTACCTGCAAAAGCATCTCTACCAGCTTCTATTCCAGTTCTAGCTGTATTAGCAAGATAATCTGTTGCTGCTGTTTGACCTGCTTGTGCTATTCCTGGTT
>Ga0209535_1003116_pt1 | contig 10664 bp, 7 predicted proteins | sample LinPmetageLP28_FD_184041 | JGI IMG/M metagenome (GOLD analysis project Ga0209535, IMG submission 184041) | Marine viral communities from the Pacific Ocean - LP-28 (SPAdes) (version 2) | ecosystem: Environmental > Aquatic > Marine > Oceanic | place: Pacific Ocean | collected 2009-08-22
CAGACTGTTGCTATGCGATACTATATATAGTACCACTATATGTGGGATATGTGTGTATTAAAGTTCAGTTAATCCTGAAACTCTACGACCTGTTCTAGCAGCACCTGTAGTTGGTGCAAACTCTGATTCTTCTTCTGCTCTAAGTCTTTGTATTTGTTGTAATTCTTCTGGACTTTGGAATACTGCTGCCTCTGTAAACTCTTCTAAGCCAAATTGTTCTTCGGCTTCTACACCTCGTTGTGCTTGTAAATCTTGTAATTGTGGTAACTGTGCTTCAGCAGAAGTAAAGATTTGTCTAGCTTGTGCTTGTGTTACACCAGCTCTTTGTAGTCTTTGTGCCAGATCACCTGTAATACTAAACCCTGCTCTTGCTGCTTCTCCACCAATCTGTGCAGTAGTTATTCTACCTGCAACAATTTCTTCACCTACTGTTGGGTCTAATGCACCAATAAATATAGCTTCAGGTGTTAAATCTAAGTCAAAGTTATCTCTGTAAAAAGATTGTACTTCTGGTATGTTTTCTTGTATGCCTTGAAATGTAGCATCAATTCTTTGTGCAAATTCTCTAGCAGATACTTCGCCTTCAATAAGACCTGTGAATCTATCTGTTAGTAAATCTACTGATGTATTTCTTGGAATACCATACTCTTGTAAAGTACCTATGTAACTTTCTTTAAGACCTGTGTATGTAACTTCATCAAACTTAACTGTTCCATCTGGTCTTTTATTACCAGGAAAGGCTATATCATAAGCATCACTTCTTCTTACTTCTGCAATAGCTACTTGTGGATCGCCTGATCTTGCCCACTCACTAGAAAATAATGCTAAAACATCAGGTGGCATATTAGGATATAAACTCTGTGCTAGTTCTTCATATGTTGCCATTATACATTAACTCCTGTCTGGCTTACAGAACCTTGTCCTAACGCTTGTTGTAATGCTTGTGTTGCATCTGTAGTTACTTGTGTAACATCTTGTTCTAAGCCTCTCTCTCTAAGTGTAGTTTGTGCTTTAGCAAAGTCATTAGTCTTAACCATTTCTTGCCACCAACCTTGTGTTTCATCTGCTGTCTGACCCCAAACAGAAGTTGTTAAGTTTCTCCAAGGTCTTGCAATATCTTCGTAAGTAAGTTCTGGATTTGTGTAATTACTAAACGCAGCAAGTCTTGATTGTTTAAGTGAACTAACTAGAGCATCTTCATAGTCAGGGTCATCTCTTAACTTACCTGCTATCTCTGCTCTCTCGTTGTCTGTTAACTTACCAAGAGAAGGTCCTAACCATCTGTTATAAAGTTCTGTTACTTCTCTTTCTCTTTCTGTCGTTCTATCTACACCTGTTAATGCAGTAGAAGATAAATAGTTTTCTAAAGACTCATCTCTTTTGCCTTCTGCATATGGATCAGCAAATAAAGATATTTGTTCTGTTGTATAAGTCTGTGACCAATCACCTGTAACAAATTTACTAGACATCCAATTTACTAAAGCCTCTGGTGCATTAGATACACCTGCAGCTTGTAACGAGTTAGCTACTGCTATTTGACCATCTGTAATTGTTTGTGTAGCTGTTGCTGGATCAGCATAATAAGTTCTTAACCAATCTCTTTGACTTTGATTATTTGTTTGATACCAGTTAGTTGTCTGCCATTCAGCATCACTAACTTCTCTGCCTTCTACAGCAGCTTCTGCTATCAAAGAAATCATCTCTGGGTCTGTTATCCAAGGTGCAACTTGTGCTTGTTCATTAATTGTTTCTACAAAACTTGCAAAAGGATTATCTATTAAAGAAGATAGCTGATCTGTATTACCTGTAACTATAGCAACAGAATCAAAGAATGCTTTGTTAACTTTAGCATTAGGGTTTACTGTTGGAGCTTCTGGTGAAACAATACCAGCTTTTACTAAATCATTATCCATAACTTCATAAGCCATATAAATTGAGTTACCATCATAGACTTCACCATTAGCACCAGGAACTTCGTACACTAGATAGTTAGCACCATCTACATCCCATAGCCAAGCACCTTTAGGTACATTTAAAAACTCTGATTGTGCATCACTTATCATTTGACCAGATGATTCACTTGACAAATTATCTGGTACATCTGTTGGTACATCTGTTGGTACATCTGTTGGAATGTCTGTCAAAGAAATATATCCTTGATCTACTAATGTATCTAAATCATTACCTTGTAAACTTGATAATTCAGAAGAACTTAATAAATTTTGTGGTTTCTCTGTTGACCATCCATCTTGAATGTAGCTATCTGCTGTTCTAAAATCTATAGCTTTTTCTGCATTGTTTTTGTAAACAGTTATTTGTGTAGAATTTAAATAATTTTGTGCTTCTTCAGAAGTTTTATTTTCTACTTCTGGGGTTATTACATTAACATTACTTGAACTTATTTTACTTTTAGCAATTTCTATAGCATCATCTATCTCAATTTGTTGGGCTTTTCTTATGAGAGTATATAAAACATATTTACGATTTTCTGAACCTATTTCTTCACCAAAGTCAGGAAATCTTATTCCTTCTTTTTTAGCAGCTGCTTGTAATTCAATCATAGATGAGTTTCTATTTACACCAAGAGTATCTTCTATAACAGACTCTTTATTTGCTTCTGTCCAAATATTAAATGTTTCATTAGAAACTTCTCCAGGTACACCTAATGAACCTTCTTTAATAGGCTGATTATTAATTATTGCTGATTCTGGAACTTCATTTCCTGGTCTTGTATTTTTAGAACCAGTGTTGTACCACAACAAAGTATCTGGAGTTGTTGTAATAGCCCCAGTATTGTTTATAGGACTAACTATTCCAGGACCTTCGTAAAGTTTTTTAGATATTAATATCCAATCACTTGATGTATCAACATTGTTACTACCTGGTACAAATGCTTGTTCAATGTTTTCTTTAAGAGTTTTTGTAGGATCAGCTAAAGCTCCAGCTACAGCAGTAGGAGGATAAAAATTTGTTGTAAATACATCTACAAATTCTTGCAGTTTATCTTCATTTAAATCTAATTTTGATTCATCAGGAGTAACTGCACTGATTGGAGGTATTTCGTTTTTCTTTCTAAAGTATTCAGCATTTAAAGCAATTTTAGTTTTCTCTGCTGCTTCTGCTGACATACCAGATTGATAGTCTTTACCACCAGGTCTTACAGTTTGTAGTCTATATCTACCTGGTGAGCCTACAACTAAATATTTTATCATTGTATTTCTCCACGCCTTACTTGCGTTTGTGCAACTGTGTCAGCAAAATCTCCTGCTTCTGCTGGAACTTGTGATTCAAAACTTGGTCGCATACCACCTGCATTAGCTTTAGTCATAGCATCTAATATCTGTGCAGCAAAGACTTCTTGACTTTGTTTTTGTTTACCAAGTGGTGTCATTGTATTTGAACTTTCACCTACTTGTGGTAAAGGTCTACTAGGACCTTTAGGTTCTCCTCTGTACAACATATCATTATTTGTAGGAACTTCTATATTCATTAATTCTTCTGAAACCAAATTGTTCATAGAATCAACATATTCTCTTACTGATAAGCCTTGATTGTCTGATTCATTAAAATTAATTGTTCCCTCTTCCACAAGAGTATTAGCTTTACCAGGACCTGCAAACCAAGCTACAGATACTGCATCCCAAGAATTGTATTTATTGAAGTATTCTTGTACTTTAAATTTAGCAACTGTATCTTGTGCAACTGGATCGTGCCAATCTGCACCCTCAACTCCAGCTTGTTTAGCCCATTTATCCCAATTAATATCTAAGATGCCGTATGCACCTAAACCTTGTACTCGTATTGGTTTACCTGTTGCCAGATCCTCAATAATAGAAACTGCGTGTAATACTTGATAATTACCAGAACTTTCTCTTTGTCTTAAAGCAGATAAATACATATCTATTATTGCTGGGTTACTATCCATAGTTAAATCTTTTTCCATAATACTACCTTGGACTACCTGTGATGCTATTAATAATGAGATTATTAGTTGCTTGAATATCACGATTTCTTCCTAGCCTTTCCTGTTCATTAGCTGTTACTCTATCAAATACATCTTTCATTCTAGCACTAGGGTCTATGTCTGTTACACCTGGTTCTACAACAGGTTGTAAGTGATTACCATAATCCTCTAACTCTCCAGCTGTTGCCATAATATCTGTTGGTTGTTGTGCGAAATCAACATCTTGTTGATAAGCAGCTTGTGCCTCTGTTAGATATGTGTTAGCCAATAGTTTTAATTCATAAGATTTTGGTTTCCTACCTAACTCTGCTTCAAATAAATTCTTAACACTGTTAGACACTGCTTTATAGTCAGGTGGTAAATACGCTTGTACTTTGGTTGGCTCTGGTATTGGATTATCAAGATACACTTGCATAAGTGTTTCCCATCCTCTTTCAGCTTTACCTTCACCATTTTGATTAGCTTGGCTCATTAACTCTTTCATAGCTTCTTTATCATATCTACTCCAAACACCTGGTCTAAATGGTCTGTTTACCTTTGAACCTAACAAACCAGCATTAATTAAGTTAGCTTGTATCTCTCTAATCTCTTCAGGAGTAAATTCTTCAAATACATTCTGATCTCCATTCACATAAAAGTTTTCTCCATAAGCACCAATAGTCGTTACTTCTCCACCACGATTAATAACTGTAGCTGCATCAACACCAAGATAATTGCTTGTGTCACCTTGTAATGCAAGAGTTAAAGCATTTTGTAAATTTTCTTGTTCATTAACTGGTTTATTTAAACTCCACTCAACTAAATAATCTGTCCAACCAAGGTTCCTTGCTACCTGCATAGCATCAGCTGTATCTTTAGAACCTTGTAATAATGCTATTTGTTCTTCGGTAGGAGTAATAGGGTTAGAACCAGCTAAAGGTTGTTTAACTAATGCTAATATTTCTGATATAAATTGTTCTTTTTCTGTCATATTCCTAATCCTAATTGTACTAGCAAATCATCTTCATATTCAGGTTCTATTTCTCTTGATAACAGAGTATCAAACATAGGTCCAAATTGTGGTGTTTCCTTTATTATTTTAGTCGCTTCATTCCTAAGTGCTGACCTTACACCTGCGTAATCTTTACCAGTTTTCCATATAGTTTCTGACTTACCAGCAGCAACAAAGCTATCAATAACAGTTTGTCTTACAGCTAAGTATTTCTTAGTAGCTGAAACTGTTTCAAAATTTTGTAGATTTGGGTCATTGACCATTTTAATTAACTGATTTATTTGCATTTCAATAGTTGGTTTATTAGGTGAACCTACAATACCAGGTTGTCCATAACCCCAATATCTTTGTTCAAGTTCTTTTTTCTTTGCATCTCTTAATGCTTTTGCAGCTGCTGTATTGTTACCCATAATACCAATAGTTCTTTCATACTGCTCTAAGGCAACTGATCCTAATAGTTTATTTTTTGCAGTAGCCCATTGTTCAGGTGTTCTATATTCTCTTTTACCTTCTAATAATGACCTCTTGTAAGCATCATACGAAAACTCTGAATAAACAGGAGGTGGTTCTAAATACCAAGCAACTAGAGGATACTTGTCATAGATTTCCAAATTGTCTTTCATCCAGTTAGCACCATCAACAGTAGAAGGATATTTTTCTATAGATACTGTTTTAGCAACTGTTAGAGGTAATGGGTTTATACCAAATATTTCAACAAACTTATCTGTGGCTAAAGCATCATCATAGTTAACAGATTGTTTAATTGTTCTGTATTCATCAGCTAATGTTTCAAACATAAAGTAATCAGTGTTCTTATCTGTAATTTCAAATATAGGTGATGAAGCACCAGCAGGTCCAAGAAATTGTGACACTGCTCTAAATAAAAATAATACTTTTGCACCTTCTACAGCTTTTTGCATACCTTCTTTAGCTTTTTCTTCTGTACTGTCATCAATCTGACCTGAATACAATAATGCTTTGTATGTATCTATAACTGTGTTACCAAAAGCACCTTGTGCATTTTCTTCTTGATTAAATATTAATTTAATAAATTTATCTGCCCAAGCTGGTTTCAGTCCTAATGCTTTAGTCCACTCATCTTTGTTTTGATAATCAAATGGAGGAAACTCACCAAACAATACTTTGTTTACTAAACCTTCTTCTGGAAAGTTTCTAAACATAAATGCAGCAGGGATCTGAACTACAGGTCCGAAACCTGGCAACAATCCAGCAGCAATGTTTATACTTTCTGCATAAACAGGCATATTAACTCTTACATCTTGATTAGATGTTGCATCTTTAAACATCCAATCTTGTATTAGTCCTGTACCTGGATAGTTAAATACTACTTGTCCATTGATAGGGTTTTTGTAAAATACACCTTTACCTGTTGGTCCAAAGGTATCATTTTCTTGTGCAGCACCATCCCATATTGTTCCTGTTCTTGCAGCAACTTGTGGATTAGCTTTCATAATTCCTATCCAAGTTGTAAGAACTTCTTGATACGCATTACCGAATGGGAACAACCAACGACTTGTTTGCCAAAATCTTCTTTGTTCTGTTATATCGTACAATAACTTTTTAGTAGCATCTACACCAAAACCTTTAGCCATTCGTTCTATAAGTTCTGCATCAGCTATTCCATCTTTAGCTGGTTTAATACTTTCCATTCTTTTTATAGTTTTTTTATTAAGACCAGCTTTTGTAGCACCTGCAATAATTTTGTCTTTAACTTCTTGTGTACTAATAGCAATCAAATCTTCTGATTTTTTCCAATATGATGATTTAAATACAGGTATTCGTGACATAGTATTTGTTGGTGTTGTCATAAAAAATTTAAATAAGTTTTCTGTAATTTGGTCATAAAAACCTTTTGGAACTGTTTGTGGTTGTAGTTTCCAATCTACTTGATCTGGTAATACACCATCTCCACCAAACTTTTCTATATACTCATCAAATGCTTTACTTTCGTAAGCATCAACATCCTGTTGTAATTTTTTTGCATCTTTTTCTTCTAAAAGATTTTTTGCTAATAAATCTAAATCAGTTTGTTTAGCCCCAATATTTCTTGCTGTATCTAAACTTACTGTTTGACCTTTTGCATTTTTAAATGATCCAGTGACAATTAAATTATACAAATCAGGATTTACTGTTTTGCCATCAGCAGAAAGAAAGCCTTTTAAGTTATTTCTCATACCATCAATAAACCACTCAATAGCTTCATCATATTCATTTTTTGTTAATCCTTGCTTACCATCAAGCATTTTAAGAATATTACTTTTACCTGCTGTAAGGTTGAGCATTGCCTCTCTATATTCATTACCTTGTGTTTTTAATAATCTAGCAAACTCTGCGAAACCAGCTGATGGGTTATCGGATAATTCTATTGAAGCAACTTTTTTTGTTATACTATCACTTCTTAAAAGATTAATTACTCTCCATTGACCTTCTTTCCAACCAGTAGGATTGTTTAGCTTTACTGCTGGTATGTATTGAAACCTTGAATCAACTATTCTTTGACCTTTTAAAACTTCTTTAGAAATTCTACCTGTTGCAGATTCTGAAATACCAAGTTTAAAAGCTGTTGTATCTAACCAACCCTCTTTTGCATAGCTTCCTCTTACACCCATACTGTCATCAAAAATTCTAGCAAGAACTCCAATAGGATGATCTAATACTCCTAATGCACCATTTGCTACAGCTCTTAATTGTTCTTCAAAAATAACTCTCATTGTCCACGCTGGTCTTAGTAGAACTAATGGTTTAAATATTGTTCCTACATAAACATCTAAAGCTCTACCAACAGCAGATTCACCTGCAACACCAACAGCATTTCTAAAGTTACCATTAAAACTTGTGTCTAATTTGTTTGCTAATTTAATAACTTTACTTGGATTTGATAAACGCAAATCTTGTGTTAATGCAGATTCTAAAACATTTTTTGTTCCTGCTGATTGTGCAATTTGGTCTATTGCTTCATCTGAAAGATTTTGTCCTTGTTTTGATTTTTTAAGAAATCCGACAATCTGATCTGGTATTGCACCAAATTTATTTAATACAGGTAAATTAGTTGTGTTTTCAACTTGATCATCTAATATTTTTTGCAACACAGTAAATACTTCTTTTACTAACCCTTGATTTTTTTCTAATTTTCCTGCTGCTTCTAACTCTTTTGTATATATATCTTGCAATTGTGAAAAATCATCTTTTACTCTAGTTACAATAGTTGTTGCTCTACGACCAGGATTTTTAGTTTCTAACTCTGACAACTCTACTATCATATCTTTTACTCTTTGACTACGATTAGTTGTTGTACCAGATGGGTCAAGAAGTTTAAGAAACTTTGTGTACTCAACAATTAAATTGTCTGGGTTGTTAGCACTAAGTTTTGTTTGAAATTGTGCTCCAAAATAATCATCTGCAGCTCTGCGAAAAGTTCCTATTTTTTGTACTTTAGGAAGCATACCTTCTGTACCTACTGCTAATACTCTTGGTTTTAATATATTTTTAACTGCAGCTATTGCTGATTGTTCATCTAAACCATCAGCTAAATTAAATAGTTCTGAAGTAAATTTTGCAAATTCATCACTTAATGCTTCATCTTTAATAACAAATTGATTTACTAATTTGAAATTAGATTTTAATAATATTTCATCAGGTTTATCTTTGTTTGCATAAATAAATTTTGCTAACTCATCTCCAAGTTTTCCATCTAGAGCTTCTTTAGCAGATGTTTTACTAAAAGATTTTCTCATAAAACCATCTAATAAACCTGTAGCAGCTTTGCCTTCATCAGTAAGTTTTAACATTTGACTTGCACCTTTACCAGCTTTGTATGCTTTACCTGCCCAAAAGGTAGGGTCAAGTAAATTAAGACCTAAGTCAACTAAACCTGTAAAGAAATCATAAGCTCTATCTTCAGGACCTGCGATAAACTCTAAAGGTTTAAACAACACACGACCTGGAGTCATATGTGGACTTTTACCTCTAGCAATTAATGCAGCTGCTCTGTCACCATCAAACTGTGCAACTTTCTCTTGTTCAAATACCTGATCAAAGACATTAACTCCTAAAGAAGAAGCAGCTAGTTGTCTAGCTCGTATAGGGTCTGCACCTTTATCAATTAAATCTCTGTATGTTTGTGTTTTCTCTGGATCAGTAGATTGAAACAATGCAGTACCTAAATCAACTTTCTGTCCTTTTTCTTTAGCTTCTCTCCAATAAGCAAATGGTTCTATCTGTGCTTTTTTATACGCTTCAGAAAATGTTGCACCTTGTTGTACTAAACCAATAGTTCTTATAGGTTCTGCTATTACATTTTCATAAAGAGAACGAACACCTAATAAAGCACCTTTGACTGCTAATTCGGAAAAACCACCTGTATCAGGGTTGACATTAAATTGTTCAAAGACTGCATTTTTAATTGCACCATATGTTTTCTCCTTAGCTTTACTAAAAAAATCTGTAAGACCTTCTACAAAAGAATCATCTGATTGTGTTTTAGTTGCCTGTACCATAACTGATGCAGGTATGTTTGCACTCTGTTGGTTTATAGAACTAAGTCTGTTTGCCTCATCTGGAGTTACCATTATAAGAACTCTAGTAAACTGTCATCACCTGTTTCTAGCCAACTGTCATAAACAAAGTTTCTAATCTCTTCGGCTTGTAATACTTGATTTGTTGCTGGAGGATTAATACCAGGACCGAAATCTAATCCTGATGTAACAGGCTCACTTGGTCTTTGAGTTCCTGCAAACACATCCATTTGTGGCATTGCTTGTCTAGGAGCTTGTGGCTGTGGTAAATCACTTGTTTTAGGTAATCCACCTGTAGCAGCAACTTGTTCTTTTATTTCTTTACCTTCACCAAAAGTAGTACCAGCAGTTAAACCTGCAACCATACCACCTGGATTTCTTCCTGTTGAGTAAGAAGAACCATTAAAATTATTTTTATTTAATCCTTTGTTACTCGGTGATCTCGCCATCTTCATCCTCTTCTTCTTCAAAAAACTGAAACGCTGAACTTATAACCATATAGCCAAATGGAAATACTAAAGGAGGTAGTTGATCAATGTACATTTTGCCTCTTGGCTTAAATACATCTTCTTCTAAAATTATGTCATCACCTAACTCATCAACATCAATTAGACAGAAATCTACTATATCTTCAAACTTTTTATTTATAGACATTATCCTCCTAATCCACCTAATAATTCTGCTATGCCTGGTGGAGGACCTTGTGGTGGCAAGGCACCTCCTCCAAGCAATTCTTGTTCAGGTTGTGGTATCTCTGGCTCTTCTGCTGTAAAGAACTTATCTAAGATATTTTGCATATCATCAGGATTCTTTCTTATCTGCACAACAGCCATAGTTGCTTTAGGGTCACCACCTTGTGCTTGTGCTAACAATGTATCAAACAATACACTGTCTGCTTTTTCTTTTGTAATTCTATCGTTAACTCTGACAAGGTTATCTAAACCATCTAGGTTCTCTTGTAAAGTTTGTCTATCAATAATACCAGCTTGAAGTAATTGCAGCCCTGTAACTATCTTCTGTGGTTCATCATATCCAGCCATAGCTCCATACACTCTTCGTGTCTTATAAGAACTAATATCTTTTGCTGGATCGTATGTTTCTGAATAGAAAGTATTATTCATATAACCAGATAGTGATTTAGATTCTCCTCCATACATTTTTGCATCCCACTCTA
>Ga0209535_1003117_pt1 | contig 10660 bp, 16 predicted proteins | sample LinPmetageLP28_FD_184041 | JGI IMG/M metagenome (GOLD analysis project Ga0209535, IMG submission 184041) | Marine viral communities from the Pacific Ocean - LP-28 (SPAdes) (version 2) | ecosystem: Environmental > Aquatic > Marine > Oceanic | place: Pacific Ocean | collected 2009-08-22
TGTGCTTCCGCACAGTGCATTGTCTTAAGAGCACAGCACAGAACAGGTACCCTTGGCCCTACGGCCAAGGGTACCTGTAAACCATTGCAAAACTCAAAGACATCTTGTATAATGTCGACACCCCCTTTTTAGCGAGGTACTTTATTATTTACGTATATATATAATGATATACTCATAGAATATGCCGATAAAACATTTCAAAGAACAAATAGGCGAATTGAACGTCGAAGAGCAGAAAGAACTTAGTTTACTTCTAGAACGTCAAGATAAATCAAAGAGGACCCGTAAAGCACAAGAAACCTTCTTGGACTTTGTAAAATTTATGTGGCCACATTTTGTGGAAGGGACCCATCATAGAATCATAGCAGAAAAATTTGATAGAATTGCGAATGGGACCCTAAAACGCCTAATTGTAAATATGCCACCCAGACATACAAAATCTGAATTTGCATCATTCATGTTGCCAGCGTTTATCATGGGCCGTAATCCGATGACCAAGATCATTCAAACATCGCACACTGCAGAGCTGTCACAAAGATTCGGTCGTAAAACAAAACAAATGATTGATGGAACAGATTTCAAACAACTCTTTCCAAAAACAATGTTGCAATCAGATTCGAAAGCTGCAGGTCGTTGGGACACCAGTGCAGGTGGTGAATACTTTGCTGCCGGTGTCGGTGGTGCGATTACCGGTCGTGGTGCAGATTTGTTAATTATTGATGATCCGCATTCAGAGCAAGACGCACTATCAGAAACAGCCATGGAGAATGCTTACGAGTGGTATACATCTGGTCCCAGACAACGTCTACAACCAGGCGGTGCAATCGTTCTTGTTATGACGCGTTGGTCAACAATTGATCTAACAGGTCAGCTGATGAAAGCACAAGTTGAACCAAAAGCCGATCAATGGGAAGTTGTCGAGTTTCCGGCAATCATGGAAAGTGGTAAACCGACATGGCCTGAATATTGGAAGGTAGAAGAATTAGAATCAGTGAAAGCGTCACTTGCTATTTCAAAATGGAATGCACAATGGATGCAGAAGCCGTCATCAGAAGAAGGTGCGATCTTGAAACGTGAATGGTGGAAACCATGGAAGCACAAAGACAAACCGAACTTGCATTATATTATTCAATCGTATGACACGGCATATAGTAAAAAAGAAACTGCTGACTATTCCGCAGTCACAACATGGGGCGTGTTTTCTCCAAACGACGCAACACCTGCTTTGATCTTACTTGATGCACGACGTGGACGGTGGGACTTTCCAGAACTAAAAGAACTAGCGTTAGAAGAATATAATTATTGGGAACCAGAAATGGTATTGATTGAAGCGAAAGCGAGCGGCATGCCGTTGTCCGATGAGCTTCGTCGAATAGGTATACCCATTACTAATTTTACACCATCAAGGGGTAACGATAAACGGACAAGGGTCAATTCAATTGCGCCCATGTTTGAATCAGGTATGATCTATTATCCAGAGGGCAGAAGTTTTGCAGAAGAAGTTATTGAAGAATGTGCAGCTTTCCCGTATGGTGAGAATGATGACTATGTTGATACAGTCACACAAGCGTTAATGCGCTTTAGACAATCAGGATTGATTCAGCTACGGATGGACTATGAGCCAGAACCCGTAGATAACACAAGGAGAGTATTTTATTAATGGACAGACCTTTAGAATTTAGTGACTTTGACTACATCGGGGATGATTGGCATTATGATTCTCCAATTAAAGGGTATACTTTACCAGAATCAAAAGGGGGCCAAGGGTCAAAACAAATTTTAGTAATTGATGAAGTGTTTAACATTATGCGCGCAGCAAGAGAAAAATTTTTAAATGGTGGTCGTGTAGGTTATTTGAATGGCGGACTCATGTCTTTGTTGCCAAGATGATTAACTAGTGTTAAAGTACGAACATTAACCAAGGAGAATAATTATGCCGGGATACAATGAAAAAACATTAGACAGGACCTTGAAAAGGTTTAAAGAACTAAATAAAAGTGACACAAGTCGTTCTGCAAAATTAAACAGAGCATTAAAAAATGCAAAAGAAAAGATTGATTTGAATAAATTCAAAAAAGAAAAATTCAAAAAAGGCGGTCGTGCCGGTTACAAAGCTGGAGCAAGTGTTGGAGGTTTAAACGAAGTTGATTCTAAAAAAAATCCGGGTTTAGCAAAATTACCTACAGAAGTTCGTAACAAAATGGGTTATCTGAAAAAAGGTGGACGCGTAGGCAAAAAGGTCGGCGGACGTATAGGTAAAATGGGCGGCGGCATGATGATGATGAAAAAAAGAAAACCTTTGAAAAAAGGCGGCAAAGCTAAGTAATGAAAAAAGAACTAACCGATAGGCAAAAAGCAACTATGAAAAAGCATTCGGTGCATCATACTGCAAAGCATATGTCATCTATGAAAAAATCAATGCTCGCTGGTAAAACGTTTACACAAGCACATAAAATTGCAATGAAGAAGGTAGGTAAATAATGGGAAAACTTTGTCCAAAAGGAAAGGCTGCTGCAAAGCGTAAGTTTGATGTTTATCCATCAGCGTACGCAAACATGTATGCGTCGGCCGTTTGCTCTGGTAAAGTAAAACCTGGTGGTAAGAAGAGAACTAAAAAAGCATACGGTGGTTCCATTGCTTCAAATAAATTATCGCAGAAAAGAAAAAAAGTTTCTGGTTATAATCAAGGTGGTATTGCTAAAGGCTGTGGAGCGGTCATGGATAGCAAACGCAAAGTAACTGCTTTTGCGTAATGGCCAGCAATGGATTACGCAAATGGGTAAAAGACAGATGGGTGGACATTGGAGCTCCCAAAAAGAATGGGAAGTATCAGCCTTGCGGACGAAGCAAAGGATCGAAGAGGAAATATCCAAAGTGCGTCCCACTTGCCAAAGCCACACGAATGACAAAATCGCAAAAGGCGAGTGCTGTCAGCAGAAAAAGAGCAGCAAGTAACACTGGACCTAAGCCAACAAATGTTGCAACATTCAAGAAGAGGAAAAAAACAACATGATGAATTTAATTCATAAACTATTGAGTTGGTTGAACGGGCCTAAGCCTGTTAAAAAGAAAACATCTGTGCCTTCCAAAGGCGTTTGGCCTGGAAAATCTACACCTAAAAAGAAACTTAGAGTTAAGAAAAAGAAAATTAAGAAAAAAAAGGTGAAGTAATGGCTAAAACTGCTGCTTGGCAAAGAAAAGAAGGCAAAAGTGAGTCAGGTGGCTTGAATAAAAAGGGCGTGGCGTCGTACAGACGTGAAAATCCAGGGTCAAAACTAAAAACAGCAGTTACAACAAAGCCTTCTAAACTAAAAAAAGGTTCCAAAGCAGCGAAAAGACGTAAATCGTTTTGTGCTCGTATGAAAGGTATGAAAAAAACACGTACAAGTGCTAAGACTGCACGTGATCCTAACTCTAGGATCAATAAATCGTTGCGTAAATGGAATTGCTAGCATGCATTGTGTGAACTGTGATCACAATTGTCATTGCGGGAACAACGGAAAGTGCGTATCATGCGGCTGTTTGAATTGTGAGCACCCAAATGCTCTTGACGAGTTCTATAAAAATTTAGACGAAAAGGAAAAAGATGCCGCTAACAGAAAAAGGTAAAAAAATAAAAGCTGCAATGGAAAAAAAGTATGGTAAAGTAAAAGGAAAAGCTGTATTCTATGCTAGCATTAACAAGGGCAAGGTAAAAGGTGCCAAAAAGGGTAAAACAACATGATGAAAAACAAATCTATGAATTTAAAAGATCAATTTGTGAAAGAACGAAATATGGGAATAATTCCTATGGAAATGACTTTTAAAGATTATGTTGATATGCAGACAGATCTATCTCAAACCTATGCGGTTGGTGGAAGAGTAAATTATGCGATTGGTGGAAACGAAGGTATGATGATGAGAGACAGCGGACAAGGTTTAGGAAGCATGATGGCTTCTGCAACGGACAAAGAAAACGATCCATACAGAGATATGAAAGTTCCAACAGACATGATTGATGATCCTGAAGGAACAATGCAAACGAATGATGAAGAATTGATTAGACAAATTATGCAGTCAGGTCAATTAACAGAATTAAAAAACGGACTAAGTCCAGAACAACTTTCAGACATTGGAGCTATGTATGATTCTGCTGTTGAAGATGGACGTTTTCAAGGAGGCTTTGATGAGTTTCTTGCTGTAATAGTTTTACAACAAGCGAAAAAAAGTTCAGGCAGAGGCGAAGGCATCATGTCAACAATGAGAGGCTAATATGGCTATCGACAGAGAGATGCCGCTCCAAGAACAAATGAAGTTTGACATGAGAGCGGAAGAAGTAGACATTATGGAAGGTGACCCACAGCTTGATGCTGATGGTGGAGCCACAATTAATTTTGGTTCTGAAGCACAAATGTCTCAAGGGCATACAGAAAATTTAGCAGAATTTTTAGAAGACGGCGAACTAGACAATATTGCAAGAGAACTTTCTGATGCATACGAAGGTGATAAAGATTCACGTGCAGATTGGTCCTCAACTTATGCTGAAGGTTTAGACTTGCTTGGCATGAAGTATGAAGATCGTACCACTCCATTTCCAGGAGCGTCAGGTGTATCACACCCACTACTTGCAGAATCAGTAACACAATTTCAAGCTCAATCTTATAAAGAACTATTTCCTGCAGGTGGTCCTGTAAAAACTCAAATCATGGGCGCAACCAATCCTCAAATTGATGCACAATCTGCTCGTGTTAAAGAGTTTATGAATTACCAACTCACCCACATCATGGAAGAGTACGAGCCCGAACTTGATCAAATGTTATTTCATTTACCCTTATCAGGTTCGGCGTTTCGAAAAATTTATTATGATAATACACTAGGAAGACCTGTTTCCAAGTTTGTATCCTCAGAAGATTTGGTGGTGCCTTATCAAGCTACAGATTTACACACGTGTGCACGCATGACTCATGTTGTAAAAATGATGGCAAATGATTTACGTAAGTTTCAAGTATCAGGTTTTTATAGTGACATTGAAGTGGGAACTCCATCTTCTGATGATCCAAGTGAAATAGAAGATAAAATTAATGAACTTGATGGTAAGAAAAAAGTTTACACAAAAGATGATATTTATACTCTTTTAGAAATGCACGTTGACCTTGATCTTCCAGGATACGAGGATGCCAACGAGGCAGGAGAAGAGACTGGTATTAGTCTTCCGTATATTGTAACTATTGAGGAAAGTTCAAATAAAATATTATCAATACGTAGAAACTGGAATGAAAATGATCCTCTTAAAATTAAGAAACAATACTTTGTGCATTATAAGTTTTTGCCAGGTCTTGGTTTTTATGGTTTTGGTCTTATTCATATGCTCGGTGGTCTCACAAAAACCGCAACCTCTATACTTCGACAGCTCATTGATGCAGGAACACTTGTCAACTTACCAGCAGGTTTTAAAGCTCGTGGCCTTAGAATCAGGGATGACGATCAACCTTTAGTTCCCGGCGAGTTCAGAGATGTTGATGCGCCCGCAGGTGACATTCGTAATTCATTAGTTCCACTACCTTACAAAGAACCATCAGGAACATTATTTAATCTTTTGGGTTTTGTAATTGAAAGTGGTAAATCATTTGCAGCAGTTGCTGATATGAAACTTGGTGAAGGTAATGAAGTTAATCCTGTTGGAACAACTATGGCTCTTCTTGAAAGAGGCATGAAAGTTATGTCTGCTATTCATAAAAGAATGCACATGGCGCAAGGCAAAGAATTTAAATTACTTGCAAAACTATTTGCAGAAACACTGCCACCAGTTTATCCGTATCAAATTGTTGGTGGCAACCAAGCTGTGAAAGCACAAGACTTTGACGAACGTATTGATGTAATTCCTGTATCTGATCCTAACATATTTTCTATCACACAAAGAGTTACACTTGCTCAACAGCAGCTGCAGTTGGCACAAGCTGCTCCGCAAATGCATAACATACAAGAAGCGTACAGAAGAATGTACGAGGCTATGGGCGTTCAAAACATAGAAGCAATTTTGCCTCCACCTCAACAGCCTCAACCAAAAGACCCTGCCACTGAAAATGCTGATCTACTTGCTGGACGACCCGCTCAAGCATTTCAAGGACAGAATCATGACGCTCATATTGAAGCCCATTTTGCTATGATGAATAGTAGCGTTGTAAAAGGTAGTCCTGTAGTTATGGCTAATTTGCAGTCACATATTATGCAACATATTTCATTGAAAGCTCAAGAACAAGTGCAAGGAGAAGTGCAACAACAAATGGCGCAGCTTCCTCCTGAGCAACAACAAATGATGCAACAACAAATGATGATGGAGATGCAAAACAGAGTTGCAGAACTTGAAGCAGAATTAATTGCAGAGTTTGTAGCTGAACATGAAGAACTATTGAAAGATTCAGGTTCTGATCCATTAGTTGATTTGAAAAAAGACGAGTTAAAATTACGTGAACAAGACATAATTCGTAAAGGTCAAGAGGCAAACGAGAAACTTGGTCTTGAAAAGAAAAAAGCAAGAGACAAAACTACTGTTGATCGTGAAAAAATAGATCAACAAAAAGATGCTTTAGCACTAAGATCAGCGATAAGTTCTGAAAAATTAGAAAAAGATTCTGTAAACAAAATGATGGACAAAGCAGAAAAAATTACTGCAAACATGGAAAAAACAGTATCGGCTGCTATAAAGCCTAATGGAGGAGTCAACTAATGCCTGATTATGGTGGTGGCGGAGCCGGCGGAAGAGGCGGAGATACTTCCGGAAGAGGTAGTCAAGGGAATAGAGGCGGTGCTGATAATAGAGATGCTGGAAGATTAGCTTCTCAACAAGCAGCAGCTCGAGCAGCAGCTCAACAACGTGCAGCAGCAGCAGCTAACGCAAGAGAGCAGGCGCGAGCAGCTAATCAACGTGCAGCCGAGAAGGCCGCAAGAGACAGAGCAGCAGCTAACGCAAGAGAGCAGGCGCGAGCAGCTAATCAACGTGCAGCCGAGAAGGCCGCAAGAGACAGAGCAACAGCCGAAGCAGCAGCTAACGCAAGAGAGCAGGCGCGGGCAGCTAATCAACGTGCAGCCGAGAAGGCCGCAAGAGACAGAGCAGCAGCTAACGCAAGAGAGCAGGCGCGTGTATCCGCACAACGTGCAGCAGAACAGCAGGCACAAAATCGTTTACAACAAGAACAACAATTAGCAGCACAAAAAGCAGCGTCTCAAGCTTCTATGGGACCTCAGCCTTTAGGTACTATTACTCCTGTTGATGGAAATTATTCTACACGAAGTTCTTTTGAAAGTATAATAGCACAGAATCCAAATATTGATTTTGGAGGATTGACAGCTGATGATGTTACTAGAGATTTTTTTGGAAATATTTACGGTGATATAGACCCTAACAGAGAAGGTGATGAACGATTAGGTTCTATGGGAACTTTATCTGATTTAGGCGGTCTTGGCACACTTGGCAGTGTAGGTGCAATTGCTGCTCAAATGATGGGTCTACCTCTTGATACACCAACGTTTACTCCAGCAGCTTCTTTAACTAGACAATCTGATTTAGAAGGAAATAGAGGAGGTTCCAATCAACAAGGTATTCAAAGTTTAACTTCACCAGGACAAACAGGAGCATCAGAAGCAGAAATGGAAGCACTATTGGCTCCTTCTACAGCATCACAAACAACAACAGATTCCATCTATACTCCTTCTTATGTATCAGGAGAAACTCCTGTGCTGAGTGGTCTAACCGCTCTACCTAGTGGTAGCAATTACATGGATTATTTGGACTATGCCTTTAATACAATAGATACATCAAATCCTTTCTCTGGAGCACCTAGTGGAATTACAGGAAGCAATCCTTTATACAGAGACAATCCTGTTTACGCTGCAGGCGGAGGATTAATTCCAAAAAGAGGTTTTGTGGATGGCCCAGGAGGTTATGCTGGAGACCTAGAAGATGGAGACATAATTAGTAAATACGAAGACCTTTCTCCTGAACAAAAAGCAGAGTTTGATGAAGAAGTGGCAAAAGGAAAACATGATAGTGTATTATCTAAAATTATAACTAAGATATTAGGTAAAAGACCTACTCCAATTAGAGATGATAATTCTTATGGTCATGGTGGCATGACAGGTTTTGTAGGAGAGCCTATCAATATTATGTACGCAGGCGGCATGAATAATGATGTTGTGGATTCTGGAATAAGTGGTATATTAAAAAAATATAAGCAAATACGATCAAAGTTATAAAGTATAAATGGACGGACTGTGGTTAAGCGATAAGGTACTTCGTATCATTCGTGATAAAAAGAAAAAGACAACTGATTTTGTAATGCAAGGCAGCACGACAGAACGAGCTGATTATAATTTTATGATTGGTCAATTTCGTATTTTAGAAGAACTAGAAAGCGAAATTAAAGAAATCTTAGACAAAGGAGAAAAAAACGATGAGTAATTTAATATTGCCCACGCACGTAGCGAAAGCTCACAAAAAAGAAAAAATCAAAAAAGAAAAAGAATTGACAGCAGCAGAAATAGAAAAGAAGCAAAAAGAGGTAGAAGATATATACGGAAAGAGAGATTCTAAATATATTGATCCTGATAATATTGACGATAATGTAGCTGCAAAACTGCCTAAACCTACCGGTTGGCGTATATTAATTTTACCTTATTTAGGTGCTGAGAAAAGTAAAGGCGGCATCATTTTATCTGATCAAACGCGGGAAAGGGAGCAGTTAGCAACCGTTTGCGGTTATGTGTTGGCAACTGGCCCTGATGCGTATGGAGATACAATTAAGTTTCCTGAGGGTCCTTGGTGTAAACAAGGTGATTGGGTTATTTTTGCTCGTTATGCAGGTTCGAGATTAAAAATTGATGGAGGTGATTTAAGACTCTTGAATGATGATGAAATACTTGCTATAATACAGGACCCGACTGACATATTACATATGTAGTCGATCTTGCAATAACTATAACCATGGAGAACAAGAACCATGCCAGAGGCAGAACAAATAAAGGACAATAAACTTGTCGACATCGACACCAGCGGAGAATCCGTTGATGTTGAACTAAAAGAATCAAATGTTAATACAGTAAAAGATGAGCACGATACTGAGCCTGTTGTGGAAGCAACAGCAGAACCTGAAGCTGAATCAGATACAAAAGAAGACGCACCAGAGTCAACGGACAAAGGTGAGCATAATGAGTATAGCGAAAAAGTTAACAAAAGAATTTCTAAACTTGTTGGCAAACTTCGTGAAGCAGAACGTCGTGAAGAAGCGGCGATAAAATATGCATCTGGTTTAAAAACAAAACAAGAAGAATTAGAAGCTAACTTTAATAAGGTTAATGAGAGCTACGTTTCTACTATGGAGACAGCCTCAACCTCACAAGTTGAAGAAGCTAAACTAAGATTAAAAAGAGCAATAGAAGACGGCGACATAGACGCTCAAGCAGATGCACAAAGTATTTTAGCAAGAGCAACTCTTGATTCTGAACGTGCAAAGATTCAAAAAGAACAACTAGAGATTCAAGCACAACAATTTGCTCAACAGAGAGAAATACCTCAGCCTACTTACGACAGAGCTCCTGCAGCTGCTCCTGCTCCTCAACCAGATGCGAAAGCACAAGGATGGGCGGAGAAGAATGAATGGTTTGGTAAGGACGAAGCGATGACTTATACAGCATTTGCTGTTCATCGTAAGTTAGTAGAACAAGAGGGCTATGATCCTAAATCTGATGAATACTATGACGAAATTGATCGTCAAATCAGAGAACAATTTCCAAATAAGTTTGAAGTAGAAAAAAGCAAGAAAACTGTTGACCAAACAGTGGCCCCTGCGGTAAAGTCTATTTCCAAACATGGAAAACGCACTGTGAGACTCACACCATCACAAGTAGCGATCGCTAAGAAACTTGGTGTGCCATTAGAAGAATATGCTAAATACGTGAAGGAGTAGCAATATGACAAAAGAAAAAACAAGAACCTCACGCTCATCTCAAACTAGAGAAAAAACTGCCAAAAGGCAGCCATGGCGACCACCATCTAGATTAGACGCGCCACAAGCACCAGACGGATTTCAGTATCGTTGGATACGTGCTGAGATTATGGGTCAAGAAGACAAGAAAAACGTTTCTTCTCGTATTCGAGAAGGTTACGAACTTGTTAGACTCGAAGAGTTAGGTGACTTCGATGCTCCGACCATTGAGGACGGAAAAAACGAAGGCGTTGTCGCTGTAGGTGGATTACTGCTAGCCAAGATACCCGTTGAAATTGCACAAGAGCGTAAAGCTTATTTTGCAAATCAAACTAGTGATCAACAACAAGCCGTTGATAATAATTTGATGAGGGAGCAGCATCCAAGTATGCCGATAGACAATCCGAGTAGGCAAACTAGAGTAGCTTTTGGCGGTGCAAAGAAACAAGATTAGTTTCTATAACACTATTCATTGCCGGAATTAAATTTGGATTATTAACAATAACTAATAATTTATTAGTCTAAGGAGGACTATAATTATGGCAAATAAAGACGCAGCCTTCGGTTTCAAACCGGTAAGGCATTTAACAGGCGGTCAGATTCGTACTGAAGAGTACGCTATTGCAGCTAACCACGGTACCAATATTTTTTCTGGTAATGTGGTTGAAGCACAAGCGGCTGGAGGTATTGAGAATGCAGCG
>Ga0209535_1003119_pt1 | contig 10651 bp, 19 predicted proteins | sample LinPmetageLP28_FD_184041 | JGI IMG/M metagenome (GOLD analysis project Ga0209535, IMG submission 184041) | Marine viral communities from the Pacific Ocean - LP-28 (SPAdes) (version 2) | ecosystem: Environmental > Aquatic > Marine > Oceanic | place: Pacific Ocean | collected 2009-08-22
GAAGGCTCTGGACAAGCGGTTACCGGGCAAGGTTGTCTACTTTGATAAGTGGGATGACAAGCAGCGTGGAATTAATTGGAAACGCAAGAATCCTGTCGCCCTCATGTGTCATCACACGGCGGGAGCTGCAACCAGTTCGACTAGATCGTCACACCCCGGCAACCAGAAGGGCGCAAACGACGGTGTAATCAACTTCGTCCAGAGCCACTACCGCGTTCCGGCTGCGAACTTCTCTCTTGACCGTGATGGCACGGTCTATGTGCATGCCGCCTACCCCGTATGGCACGCGGGTCGTGGCTCATTCAAGGGGGTTGATCGTTTCGCTCGTTTGAATGTGCCGGACGATAAGGGCAACGATTACTTCGCTGGCTGCGAGGTCGTGAGCAAGGGCTTGAAAAAGGACTTTACGGCGGCTCAGAAGAAGTCGTGGGGTCTGCTGGCTAGTGCCATGCAAGAAGCCGCCGGGTGGAAGGGCGTGTGGATGAGGTTGCCTAACCACAAGACCTGGGCACCTAAAAGAAAGATCGACTCCAAGTACAAATTGTCTGCTCTTCGTAACTGGGCCACCAAGTACGGTGTGGACGCATAATCACATGGCACTAGAGTGCCCATATAAGGCTCTATAAGCCACGTAGAGCGACTTTTACCCCCTCCCTAGGGTTATCCCTTGGGGAGGGGGTTTTTGTCGTCTCTATTTAGAGATTCGCCTCGGTGATCTCGATCTTGTGGAAGCGGTGCTGAGGCCGCACATTGCTAGTCATGGGGCGACGAGATTTCTTCTTCATGTCCCCAAACCGCTCGATGTAGCAGGACTCGCAGATGTCTGCCTCCCACGGGTCACGCTTCCCATACTCCCTGACCACCACAATCGGGGCGACTCTCTTGTCGGACTGGCAGATGTCACAGAACACCGTCGTCTTCTGGCCCATGTCGTTCACCTCGCGATCTTTATTACGTCAGCGTCGTTCTTATGCATCGCTGGGAACATGACCTTACCTGCAATCCGCTCATTGCGGCGTTCCCGCTCCAGCGTCACCCCGATGTATTTCATCGTCTGCGCCGGGGTCGCATGACCAAGCATCTCCTGTGTCTCCATCAAGGCAGAGTCGAAGCCCTCGTCCCTGCACTTCTGGAAGTACGCCCTCGCTCCGCTGCGACGCATCGTGTGCGTCCCACCCCGATAGTCGTCGTACCCCATGTCTACGAGGATGGGCTTGATCCGGTAGTACGGGCGAGTGATCTGCTGACTCGGCAGTAGGCCACGTATATCTGTGATGGGCAGCATGTATCCAGATTCCGCTCGATCACGCTTATTGCCATCGATCCACGGGATCACGTACCAGTCACCATCGATGGATCCGTTGGCCTGCTCATACGCACGCATCCATGTGAGCATCTCGTCGCGCAGTTCGGTAGGCATCGGCATGCGATCCTCTGCCTCACTCTTACGACGGTAGATGTGAATGCGCTCATCATCGAAGTTGATGTCTTTCCATTGCAGACCGCAGATCTCTGCACCTCTCGCGAACGTGAACAGACCGAGAGAGATGAGTGCCCTGTCTCGTGCATTGGGGGCACGGTCAAGCAGTTCGCTGAACCGCTCTACGGGAACCCACAGCTTCTCCGTCTTGGGTACTCGCCGGCTTCTCCAGCCCTCGCACGGGTCGTAGTCCTTCGGGATGTACTTGTGCCGCCTTGCCCAGGGGAAGAAGTTGGCTTTCAGGTTGGCCAGATACAGGTTGTGGGTGGCTGGTGCCCAGTCCTGTGCGGCAAAGAGGGTGTCTATGTGTCGTGGCTGAATGCTCTCCACGTAGATGTTTCCCCACAGTTCAAGTGCCCGGGTCAACGGCTGCAGGTTGTTCTTCACCGTATTGGGCTTCTTCCCGTGCGCCCGAAGGCTGTCAGCGAAAGCTGGTATCGCATCACTCAAGCGAATCTTCTTGTGCATAGTTACCTCGCAATGACTTTGTTTGAATAGTGTGTGTAGTTATTTACTCATCATAGCAGGTAATCGTTACTGCGAAGTGACCAGGGTTCAAGTCCCCCCTCGGACACTTGTAGTCTTTGTCCTGCCATTTTACGGGGCAAAACCCCTGTGGAAACGTCCGATAATCGAACGCACTTTGGATTGATTGTTGCATTTTTATTTCGTCCCGCATAACGGTTCAATAGTTAACACATAGTGACTATTTTTTGCTATGGTCCTGAACACAGCAGCGCGGCGGCGCTGGGCACAAGCCAAGTAACGCGGATAGGAATACAAACGAATGGCACCTCCACAGATCGTCCCCGATAAAAACACGTTACAGCGATGGACTGATGAAGGTATGACACATCAGCAAATGGCTGACAGGGTTTTCGTTGAGAAGGGTGAGCGGATCACCCGCAACGCCATCTCTGCGGCGATGATGCGGTACGGATTGTCGAAGGATGGCGCACGCTACGAGGAAGAGATCCCGTGGCGAGTCAAGATGCTGCACGCGAAAGCGTTCCAGCTGCGCATGCTCAGGTTGCTGGGCCGTCGCCGGCTAGGTCGCAAGCTCAACAAAGCCGAGACAAAGCAACTCAATGAGTGGCTCAAGAGACTCGAGGACGATAACGCCATCGTCGCTTACGACCCCGACTCCGATCTCGGATTGGTCTACGTCGACGCGAAGTGGAAAGACCACGACGGCAATGCGCCGATTCGGGTGCAAGAAATCCACATCTAAATCCCCCGAAAAGGGATATTTACCTTGCGAAACTTTCAGATGTGACAATTAGGGTTGCCTAAGTAACGATCCGGCATTACTCTCATTTTCATGCAGATGTGCGCCAAGTACTCGTACAGGAGTCACACGCCGCTGCAACTCCGCTGCTCCACCGGGTCAGGCAGCGCAGAAGTGTGGACTGACTTCTTTACGAACTACCCACACGGCCCTTAATGGGTCAGCCCCTACTGGGGAAGCACCGACTGTCACAGGGTCGGTCTATGTTGCAATCAATCCAAATCTTTCGGCGTGTCTAAAGAGGTAGGCAATGCCGTGAATGGCACTATGGAGTTAGTATGAAATACAACTATCAAGTCCAAGTGACGGTGTTGCCATCAACGATCACCGTCATGTCTCCCATCGGCTGGGACTACGCCGAATGGGATTCGATCATGGAAACACTCGGCATCGATCAGGAGCGCGTCCACTTTTCCGATTACATATGCCACCCCTACGGGCAGCTGATCACACTAGAAAGGGATACAGAGCGTGTCGAAGACACCACCGCTGCACTTGAGCAACTCGCAGATGACTACCTATTTAGCCTGTCAGGAGAAATACAGGCTGACCCGCGTGGAACAGGTTGAGACTCAGCCTGCGTGGTTCCTGGAAGGTGGCACGGCTGTTCACTCAGCCGCTGATGTGATTGACCATGCGTTGATCGAAAAGGGTCTGGCCTGATGGATGCGAAGATTTACGACTCTGCCCTCGCCACGTTTAATAAGCATCTTGACGATGCGAAAGAGGCGAAGCCTGATGTGGAGTGGAGGGCCGGTGGTCGTCGCAGCAAGGCGTACCCCAACAAGGAAGACGAGTCGTGGTGGCGCGTTGAAGGCCCACAACTGGTTCATAACTACGCCGTCTGGCGTGATGCTTACCCCAATATGCGTATCTGGCGCACTCCCCAGGGCATACCGGGCATCGAACTGGCCCTGAATCTGGAGATCTCCAAGGGCGTGTACCTCAAGTGCTTCATTGATCGAGTGTTCGAAGATGCCCAGACCGGCGACCTCATCATCGTTGACCTCAAGACCGGCAAGACTCCGACCAACTCCCTCCAGCTCGCCATCTATAGGCTCGCCATCTTCGACCAGTTCGGGATCGATATCCCCCGTGGTGCCTACTGGATGGCCCGCGACGGAGCGTTGGACACCATCCACAATCTCAACATCCTCCCCATCGAGACAGTCCGACGCTGGTGCGTCGATGTCTACGACCAGATCCACGCCGGCAAGTACGTGCCCAACCTGTCTCAGGCGTGCGCCTGGTGCGATGTGCGTGACCATTGCTACGCCTGGAACCCATCTTTAACCCCTGATACTTACTTATCACTACCGATAACAGAAAGGGAAACAAGTGAGTGAATCCGCTCAAATGATGCAAGCCTCGTTTAAGACTCCACGGGGCACGTTGATTAACGCCAAGGGCGACTCTGAAGAGTCGTTCCGCATGTCCGTGGCTGTCGTCCACGACCGCATTCCAGAGATCCTCGAGGTGGAACAGAAGATCGCTGCCGCCGGCAACGTCGTGGCTTCCGGTATGACGGGTGCTACTCCTCCGCCACCACCGCCTCCGTCGGGTGACTCCTTCGGTGGTTCGTTCGCCAACGCGGCAGCACCGCTGTCGTCCGACGGTCAGCAAATGGTTCCCAAGACCGGCAACAGCGCGAAAGGCCCGTGGAAGGGCTGGTTCGACGCACGCGGGAAGGGCTATGACCAGCCAAAGTTTATGAACCGTGGCACGCCCGAGTGGGACAACTTTCCCGCCTAATGAGAAAACTTGAGCGCGTCGTTCGCCAGATCGACCGGAATACCGCCGTCGTTCCGCTCCCCTTTGCCTCGTGGAGCGAGAACAACGTCAGCCTGCGTCGTGGTGAGGTCAGCATGATCGCTGGCCCACCCGGCGCGGGTAAGTCCACCCTCGCCTTGGCTATTGCCCTGCGCTCACAAGTGCCGACGCTGTATGCATCGTGCGATAGTCACGAATCCACGATGGCTCTGCGCCTTATCTCCATGATCGGTGACCTCCCTCAACTTGAGGTTGAGCAGCACATGCGAAACCAGCAATGGGCCAGCGACATGATCTCCAGTCAAGGCAAGCACATCAGTTGGATGATGGACAGCAACCCCGCCATCGCTGACCTAGAAGACCAGATCGAGCTGTACCGCCTACTGAAAGGCAGCGATCCGCAGCTCGTCATTCTTGATAACGCCGTCGACTTCACACATGACACCGGAGACGAGTTCTCCAGCCTGCGATCACTCATGCGAGAGATCAAGTGGTGGAGTCGCGACACGGGCGCAGCGTTCCTCGTTCTGCACCACACGAGTGAGCATGCCGAGTCGAATCCGTGTCCTCCACGCTTCGCTTTACACGGGAAAATTGCGCAGATTCCGTCGATGATTATGACGATTGCCCCGGCACCGCATTACATGATGATGTGCGCGGTCAAGAACCGTTACGGGCCGGCTGACCCTTCGGGTCGCAAGGCTTTCTACATGGAGTACGACCCCGCTCGAATGCTGATCAGGGATCCGAAGTGAGTACTCAAAAGTACAACAAGGTGAAGGGCAGCCGCTTTGAGAGCGATATTTCCGACCATCTGAATGAGTCGGGGATGAAGGCTCGTCGTTTGCCTCGCGCTGGCAACCGTGACATCGGTGATGTCGAACTGACGGTGAGCAAGGACGTAACGCTTGTGATTGAAGCCAAGAACTGCAAGAAGCAGGAGATGGCTGAGTGGCTACGCGAGGCTGACATAGAAGCGTGCAACCACGAGATCAAGTTTGGTGTCCCCACCATCGGTGCTGTCGTCACGAAGACTCGTAACAAGAGCATCGGTGAGGCTCGAGTCACCCTGACTTTGGATCAATTGGTGAACCTGCTGCGGTGGAACGGGCTGGGATGACTAGTTGGACGCACCGTCAAGACACCCGGCAGGGCGACATGGCACACGGGATCACGTTCTACATGTGGGAGCGGGACGGTCAGCAGGTACGTGGCGAGTGGTCAGGGCAGGGAGTCAAGAGCCTTGTTGATGGTCGCTGCAGCTTGACCCTTGCGACCAACCAGCACAAGTACGGCAACGAACTGATCGCACAGATCTACACGCGGGAACTTCCCTGCGTGAAGGAACGACAGGCCGATGGGTACACGCGCATTCAGGTGTACCTCGGTCAAGCAGACCTACAAACAGCGAACGCATTAGAACAGATCGCACAGGAGATAAGGAGAATTAACGGTGAGTGAATGGGTAGAGCAGGCCGTCTGTCGGAGCGTTGATCCTGACTTGTGGTTCCCCGAGGGCGGCATGAACCAATGGTCACCCGTTTTCAGGATATGCGCGTCATGCCCGGTGCGAAGGGACTGCCTCAAGGAAGCATTGGATCTTGATATTGAGTACGGCATCTGGGGTGGCGTGCCATCAAGAGTCAGGGAACGCATTCGTTGGCGTAAGAAAGCCTTTCAAGAGCGTGAACGCATCTTGGACAGGTTACTTAATGACATTGATGATCGACTCGACGAGAACGACGATCTAAAGCTAGCGACCCGAGATCGATTGGATCAGGCAAAGATTGAGTACCGCAAGAGGCGGAAAGCTTCGTGAACTTCGACATTGTCCCGGTGCTGGACAGTTACGGCTTCAACATACCCAGGGGGAAACGTGGCTGGTTCACCGTGAAGTGCATGGCGCACGACGACTCCGTCGCCTCATGCCGGGTCAATATCGATGAAGGACTTGTCGCGTGCATGGCGTGCGACCTGAAAGGCAACGCAATATCAGTAGTCAAGTACATGGATGGGGTGGGTTATAAGGATGCTGTCCGACGATGCCAGGAAATTACTGGAGAGCGCGACCCAAGCATACGAGAGTCAGGTCAGGGAAATCGGTCACTATCTAGACACTCGCGGAATCACTCAAGGAATGGCGGCTTCGTTTCGCCTCGGCTACGTGAAGGATCCCGTCGTAGGACATGAAGAGTTCCGTAACCGTCTTGCCATCCCGTATGACACGCCATCGGGTGTCGTGGATATCCGCTTCCGTTCTGTTGTTGATGACGGAACACCGAAGTACTTGTCACGGCCCGGTAGTCAGCAACTCATCTATAACGTCAAGGCTTTTGAGATTGATAGCACGATGATCGCCGTGTGTGAGGGGGAACTTGACACGATGTGTGCCTCCACCGTGATACCGGCAGTCGGCTTACCCGGTGCGAAGGGCTGGAAGCGGTTCTACTGGAGAGCCTTTCAGGACTACAGCAAGGTGTTCGTCCTGTGCGACGGCGATGCCGCCGGCAAGGAACTGGGCAAGGAGATCGCGGCTGCCGTTGATACGGCGGTGGTCATCACGATGCCCGACAGCATGGACGTTAACGACGTTTACTTATCAGAAGGGAGTGAAGGGCTATGCAAGCGCATGGGCTTGGCGTGATCGTCGCGGCGATTGGTGCCGTAGCACTCGCATGTCTCGTGTCCTACTGGATATGGGTTGAGGTCGAAGAGCGTCGCTATCGCAGGTATGAGCGAGACATAGGGAGGAAGAGGTGAATGCTGAATCAGCAGGACTGGGAGAGCATCCTGCTCTCTCTCAATTCCTTGGGAATAAGGATCGAGAGCCACAACAGGCAGACGGGGAAGATCGTGCTGGCGGTGTACCCATTGCCCCGCCAACACACCCCGAATACGGGATAACCGTCGAGCAACTGGCTAATGCACAACGCCGGTTCACGAACTACGCACGCTTGCGCCTCCAAGGCACGGGATCTCGTGAATACAGCTACGGCAACAAGCAGGCTTTCGAAGACATGGATCCGCACCGTTTGATTAATGAGATGCGGGACGAACTGGCTGATGCCGTCAACTACTTGACGTTCCTGGATATCAAGTTAGCCCGGTGGAAACAGCAGATTGAGGAGAGATCGTGAAGCGGATAGTCGTTATCAGCGACCTTCAAACGCCCTTCGAAAATAAGCGTGCCGTCGATGCGGTCGCACAATTCATCGATGAGTACAAGCCAGACGATGTCATCAGCGTAGGCGACGAGAGCGACCTTGCGCCAATTTCTCGCTACGCCCTCAACACCCGATCAATGTACGAGGGTGACCTCGGTAAAGAACGTGACCGCGTGGTTGAGGTGCTGGGCATGCTGAAGGTCAAGCACATCACCCGGTCGAATCATCTAGATCGATGGTTCGCTGCACTCGCACGGGTGCCAGCGTTCGAAACGATCCCAGAGATGCGGCTCGAGGAGTTCTACAAGTTCGATGAACTAGGCATCACGTATCACCAACAGCCGTGGTCGCCAGCTCCTGGCTGGCTCCTGATGCACGGCGACGAGGGCACGCAGAGCGTGGGTAAGACAGCGTTGAACCTTGCGATCCGCACGAACATGAGCGTGGTGTGTGGTCACACGCACAGGCAGGCATTAGCGCATCGCACGATGACGTACCTCGGGGATAAGAAGCCGAAGGTGGTTACGGGTTTCGAAGTCGGGACGCTCGCTGATTTCAATAGCGAGGGCATGCGTTACATGCGTTTTAAGGACTGGCAGATGGGTTTCGGCTTGATGTACGTCGACGGCAAGCACGTAACACCAGTCCCCATACCCATCAACAACAAGTCGTTCACCGTTGAAGGTGTCCGTTACTCGTTCTAACCGATTGGAGCATCACCCCGTGCAAGAGGTCATTGAGTTCACGCCTCAAGAAATGAAGCTGTCCCGACAGGGAGCCGTATCAGCCGCACGATCCGCACGGGGGCTTGTATCTGCCGACGATCTCGTCCAGGAAGCTGCAATTTGGATGATCCAGCACTACGACAAGGTGTCGCATTGGCGCACGCAGGGCCGTCACGGTGAGAACAAGCTGCGAAATGCCTGCCGGCAGCGATGCTTAACGGTCGTCGCGAAAGAGCGTCGGGTCAAGTCAGGGTTGACGAAAGGTGACACGTTCTACTACTCAATGCAGATCATCCGTGAAGTGTTACCGGACATCTGGGATGAGGACGACTGGGATGGTGGTGGTGTGCGGTACAGCGCAGACTTCAAAGCACCGACCCGGCCCAGCGAAGGCAACAACAGGCTCACCATGATCGCCGACATCAGGTCATCGTTCTACTCGTTGAAGAAGACAGAGCAGCAACTGCTCGAGGCTTTGTATCGGGACGGTGGGCTAGACGTAGAGATCGTCGCTGTCAGCCTGGATGTGCATCCCCGCACGGTGAAGCGTCGTGAGGCTCGCGTCATGGACAAGATGGTAGAGCGGTTAGGTGGCGTGTCACCCTTCACTCGGTGAGGGTTCTAGCTCTCCGCAGACCTCGCAGATCCACATTCCTCGCCATTGTGCGTAGACGCATTGGTGCTGGGAATCGGACATGGCTCCCCTTCGCAACAGTTTCCTTTGGCCCCGCAATTAGGGCATAACCATCGGTAGTAGGTGCCGTCGTAAGTGATCCCGCACCACAAACATTCAGTCATCAAGGATGCTGCATGTGCAGGGGCAACGCCGGCACTCATCATGGAAAGCCTGCGCCACGTAGTACACCTCTTTCGCTTTCTTATACTCACGCATCTTCTCGTGTTCCTTTGCACGCTCCTGCGCCGCTCTCGCTTGCTTGCATGCTTTGCAATACTGCGCGTTCGACAGGTTTTCCATGATCTTCTCGCTTATCTTCGGAGGCTTAAAGCTGGCAACGTCACTCATATGCATGCACATCCGCTGGGCACTTCAACGTCAACAATGCGCCGCACTCGGCGCACGAGCCATCAAGTAGAAACATTCCCGGCAGGACTGTCTCTTGGTCGTACACGAAACACATGACCAGCAAGTCAGATCCGCACGGGCACTCCATCGTGGGGATGCCTCGATAGTCACCTCTCACCGTGGGTTTGCGGCGTTTCCTGAACTTCAGAAGCACGCCACACCATCCAAGAGGCGCAGGGCGAGCGCGGCTTGCTGCGGCACGACACCGTTCCCCAGCATCTTCAACTGTTGCGACGCGCTAAGGCCGTGGCCTGTGACCCACCCTTCGGGCAGACCCATCATCCATTCAACGAAAGTTGGGCTCAGTCGGTTGCGTCCTGCTCCCCAGACAGTTGGGGCTGGTGCGGGTCGTCCGATGATCGACTCCCAGCGGTGGATGGATGCTCCGTACTGTCCCCAATCAACAGCCTTCCTGCCACGCTCCAAAGGTTGTGGTCGTCGTGCGTTCCCACGCCGCGGTCGTCCATCGTCTGGTGCTTGGCTGCCTGGCATGTCGGTGTGGGCAACAATGAAAAGTCTGGCTCTATTGTGCGGCGCTCCCACATCGGCAGCTCGAACAACGCCCCATTGCGCAGAGCACCCCAGGTCGGCAAGGTCAGCGAGGACAACGTCAAAGCCCAAAGTGAGGTGTCCTCGCACGTTTTCCAGCACGACTCTTTCTGGTTGTATTGCGCGAATGGCATCCCTGACGTGGGGCCAAAGGTGTCGTTCATCGTCTTTGCCTTTCCTTGCGCCTGCGCTGCTGAAGGGCTGGCAGGGATAGCCGCCCGTGATCACAGCTACTGGATCAACCTGCGACCAGTCCACGCCTGTTATGTCTCCCAGGTTTGGCACCCCTGGGTGGTGGGCCTCCATGACCTTGCAGGCCGCGGGCTCAATCTCGGAGTACCACACAAGGTCACCACCCACGGCAAGGTCTAAGCCGCCGTAACCGCTGAAGAGAGACCCAACCCTCACGAAAAGCACGCTGTCCCTGGCACCGTGTGATACCAATGCATGCGGCCTTTGCCTTCTCGCCAGATAGTCCAAAAGATCCTGTCCTGCCAGTAAATGCTGATCTGGTTGCCCTTTGTGGCTTGGATCTCTTTACGTATCTTGCGTGCCTGCCGCAGCGTGTAACCCTCGGCCCCTAGTTGCTTC
>Ga0209535_1003120_pt1 | contig 10650 bp, 23 predicted proteins | sample LinPmetageLP28_FD_184041 | JGI IMG/M metagenome (GOLD analysis project Ga0209535, IMG submission 184041) | Marine viral communities from the Pacific Ocean - LP-28 (SPAdes) (version 2) | ecosystem: Environmental > Aquatic > Marine > Oceanic | place: Pacific Ocean | collected 2009-08-22
AAAGTTACAGCATTAGAAAATGCAGACACTAAACATGACCATGACTTTGACCATACTCATGATAGTACTGCTACTAAAATACTTGAAAAAGAAATAGAATTATTAAAGGTACAGATAGAAGAAATAAAAATTAGTTCTTCTAATCCACTTGCCAATTAATGTATCTTAACGCAAACATACCAGTAATAGAATGCTGGGTAAGGGGTAACTATCTTAGGGATCAAAAAGATTCACATGATAAATACTTTGAGGTAGGTGTATTTGGTTTTAGTTCTATACCAAATAGAGTACCTATGTTTCATTTCTTAATGGAAGATGGGGGTCTATGGTGGAGAGCACCTATATCAGCTTTCTGTGCTAAACCTGGAGTAAAAGAATTACCATTAGATGAATTAGTAATGTGGGATAGTTTTAGTTATAACGTAAGTGTTACAACTTTTTATGAACTAGCTGGTGCTACTATGCAATACACATCTAGGCGTAAAGTAAAACGTAAAGGTAAATATTTATTTACAATAGATTGGTGTGCAGGAGACTTTAATGAATTAAATTTTGGTTATGCAGAGAAACCAGACCAACATAAATGTGGACATGTGCTTGCATTAGAAGATGGAAACTATGCAATACAGCCAAACAATAGACTTAAAATGTTTGATGCTTCTATGGGTGTTGATCCAAACAAAAACTTAATTAATAGATTAGTAAGCAGTAAAATATATTCGGTAGAAAATTCAGCCAAATGGATTACTGATGAACATGAAGAAGGCAGCTACGACTACAAGTTAAAAAACTTAGAGGAAGATGATGACAAAGAAAAAGAGCACAGTAAATAAAGCTGGTAATTATACTAAACCTGGAATGCGAAAAAGATTATTTAATTCTGTGATGGCTAGTTCTAAGGGTGGTAAACCTGGACAATGGTCAGCTAGAAAAGCACAGATGTTAGCTAAGAAATATAAAGCTGCAGGTGGTGGTTACAAGTAAAATTAATAAAAGGAAAATATGAAAAAATCAAAAGCTAAAATAAAAAAAGTTATTAAAGGTTTAAAGGGTGCTGTTAAAGCACACACTGGTCAACATAAAATGTTATCAAGTGTATTAAAAGGCAATGGCAAAAACAAAAAAAGATCCTAAAGTAGGTACAGGTAAAAAACCTAAAGGCTCTGGTCGTAGATTATATACAGATGAGAACCCAAAAGATACTGTAGGTATAAAATTTGCAACACCAGCAGATGCTAAAAAAACAGTATCAAAAGTTAAAAAGATTAGTAAACCCTACGCTAGAAAAATACAGATACTAACTGTAGGAGAACAAAGAGCAAAGGTTATGGGCAAATCTAAAGTAGCTGCTATATTTAAGAAAGGTAAAGAAGCTATAAGAAAAGGGAGAAAAACATAATGGCACTTGCAAAGAGTCAAAGGAGTTTGAAAGCATGGGGAAAGCAAAAGTGGAGAACGAAATCTGGGAAGAAGTCTTCGGAGACTGGGGAAAGATATTTGCCAGAGAAAGCTATCAAGAGTCTATCAGCTTCGGAATATGCAGCGACAACAAAAGCAAAGAGGCAGGGAACAAAGAAGGGAAAACAATTTGTGAAACAACCAAAAGGGATCGCAAAGAAAACATCTAAATATAGGAGATATAGCTAATGTACGGAATGAAAAAAACTAATATGAAAAAGAAACCAACTGGTATGAAAAAAAAGTATAAAGGTTTTTCTAAATTGCCAGAAGGTGTACAGAAAAAAATAAATAAAAAGCTAGCTAAAAAAGTATAATGAGAAAGGGCTTATATGCTAACATCCATGCGAAAAGAAAGCGTGGTGGAAAAATGAAAAAGAAGGGTGCTAAGGGTGCACCTTCAGCTGCAAACTTTAAGAGAGCAGCTATGACAGTAAGGAAAAAATAATGGCAAAGTCACCCGCATGGCAACGTAAAGAAGGTAAGAATCCTAAAGGTGGATTGAATGCTAAAGGTCGTGCATCTTATAATAAATCTACTGGAGGAAATCTAAAGGCTCCTAGCAAAACAGTTGGTAATAAAAGGCGTGCTAGCTTCTGTGCGAGGATGAAAGGGATGAAGAAGAAACTTACTTCAGCTAAGACAGCAAGAGATCCTAATAGTAGAATTAATAAGTCACTTCGTGCTTGGAATTGTTAATGAGAGATACAAAACTTATCAATGCTTATGTAGTTAAACAAGCTAGAGATAAAAAGCAGTTAGAACTATTTAGAAATTTAAAGAAAGAAGTAGAGACAGGTGCTAATGGTACTCAAAATTACATGATAAAGAAAGGTGTAAATAAAAATACAATAGCCAAGAAATAAAAAAGGGGAGCCATGTAGACTCCCCCAGCAGGTAACAACAAAGACACACAGAGATTACTCTGGGTGTCTTTTTTTTTGGGCTGATTGATACATAGATCTATCACCCCATCTCTTTCTCCAGAGAAAGCTACTAAGATTAGAGGCGTATCTTTCTAGATACTCCATGAATATGTTATGCCAAAATAATTTTCTAAATGTTTTGTATAAGTTGTTTAACATCATTTTCTAATTTTTTACCTAACGAGTTAGCGTGATTAATTATTGCTGCACAAAGATTAGCCTGATACGGAAAACCTCTTAACGCATCTCTAATCTTACCAACAGGCTTACCACCATAGTCAATTACTATAGCATTCTTTTCATTGAGACCAATCTTCAATTCAAATAGCAAACCTGTATAGGGGTCATCATTATTTTTTGTCGACATCCTTTCCTCCATTAGGCTCTGACAGTTGAAGTGATGTCATTATATGCATTAGTGCATACACTTCAGCATATGGTCTAGCCATTAAGTACTTCATTATATCTTGCAATTGTTTTGCATCAATAAGATACTGCTTTGCTTTCGGTTGTGTTTCTTTATCCATTATTTTCTCCAAAATGTTTATTTAATGTTTCTATATTTTCTTCTGCAGTAGAGACTATACTTACTAATTTATCTAGTTCTTCTGTAAATTGTGGGTGCTCACCAATACCTACAGGATTATGTAGATATACACATATCTTTGCTGTCGCATCGTCTATCTGTGCTTTGTATTTTGATAGTAAAGCATCTATAAGAAGTTGACTTACATCCATTACTGTGCTCCCTTAAATTGGTAGTATTTATTTTCTACTAACTCTGCATCATCTAGATACGGATTAGCTTTAGCTGATTCAGATTCTCTAGCATCTCTTATTGTTTGATTTAAAGTTCTACCTTCCTTTAAACATCCATGTACAAAGTCATCGACTTCTAATATTGCCTGCTTAACTTGCCCCATTACTGACCTCCTTTATTAGTCTATTTAAATACCAACTAGCTTTTTGTAAATCTTCTAGTGGCTCACCTTTGAACTTATATCTTGAAACATATTTCAAAACATTACCTTTAAGATATCCATGATACTCATCACTCTCCATACAATCACGGATAACATCTATAGTTTCTTTTTTACCATGCATGTAATGTGTAGGAGAATTTACATTATCAAATGGTACTTCATTTTCATATGACATATCTGAACCGTGTTCTTTTAAAGATACATATGTTCTTTTACTTTTTACCATACTTTCTCCTTATTGTATTATACTCTACCATTTCTAAATCATACTCACCTTTACTTACATTACGTTTAATTACAAGGCCACTCCACCACATTTGCTGTGTAGCTTTAGCATAGTTTTCTTTATGATGCAAGTAACATCCAGCAGATAATCCCATTAATTTTCTACCAGAAGGTACTGCACAAATAGCATAATCAAATGTGTGTATATGTCCTACAGTAGAAGATACTTTATTTTTTAATAGGAGAGAACGAGCAACATTGTCACCGCTAATAGGCTTACCCATGACACCAGTAGGATAGTTATGGCAATAATATACACCATCAACATTGACAGGCTTTTGGTATGGGTAAACTTCCCAACCGAATTTTTCAAATTTAAAGTCGTCTGTGCTAATTGTGCCTTCAAGTTCTGGTATGTCATCTACTGTTCTATCTATTCTTTCTTCGTGATTACCAAGTAGCATGATCTTTCTTGGTCGTCTTCCTTCGAGACCTTTGTTAAATTTATCTAATGCATCATGAGCATGATCTATATCTTTCTTATATCTTCTACCTTCAAATGATTTCTTACCTTTATCATAACTAGATAGTGAATCCATACTAGCAAAGTCTCCCATGCATATTATGGTATCTGGTTTCAAATCTCTTGCAAACTTACCTGCCCACAAAAATCTGTCATTGCTTGCCTTTGGAGTACAATGAGGGTCTCCTATTACTAAGTGCGTTGCCATTAGTTTAACTCCTTATCTCTTTTGTTTTTTAAAAATTCAAGAAAGTCAATCACATTAGAATCGTCATCAAATTCTGCAACAGAACTAATAGACATATCTTTCTCACCTTTGCTTTTATCGTCAGCAAATCCACGAAGACCCCAAAGAAAAGTTGAGTGAGGATCCGTAGTTGCCATCTTTATCATACCCCTAGCTATTGTAGAGCATAATTCATATTCTTCTGTAGTCATTACAGATTTACTATCCATGATAATACCACAAGTAAATCCTTTCTGCCACGGAGTGACAATTATTTTAACAGAATTAATTAAACTTAGTTTATCTTTATTTTTCATCCCAATACCTGCTATAGTTTTCGTTATTATATTCTAGGATCTTATGTTCAAAACCCCTCTTCATACTTTTTCTACCAAATTCATTAGCTTCTTCTTCTTTATCAAATATAACATTAGTAAATAATCTATAATCTTTTTTTGTTTTATTTTTAAATACTATAAAGTATATCATATATTTTGTACAGAGTCAATGGTGAATAGACCCCTCAAACTACTCACCACTAAACTCTACTCCTTCACAAGGAAGCCTATAATTCTTTAACATTATTTGTTTACAGTTTTCCATACTTTTATGGCAGCTTTTTTAATATTATTATCCCAATAAAAAGGACTAGGATCTGTATTCAAAGGTGTTATTTTTATAGCATCTTCTATGTTATTATTACACATATCTATATAGTTTTCTAAAGATTTAAAATCTCTTAATAGTTCTGTGTAACCTTCTTTAACGTCTTCTTTAGTAAGATCATACCAAAATGTTTTCTTAGGTGAGGCATACAATAAAGCTATTGGCTTGTCATGTAGTACAGAGTACAATGCCTGCTGTCTAAGATGATCTACTTTAGGTTTAGTAGGTAATCTAAGCGTTGACTTTAAATCAACTATTAAGTTATCATATTCAAAATCAGTAAACAATCTAACTGGGTATTTTATACCTTGAATACTTGCAACTTTTTCTTTTTGATAACTAATTATATCTCTTAATTGTCTTTCATATAATTTGTCTTCAAACTTTTTAGCTATCTCTATTGCATTAGATATCTCTTTATAGGGCTCAAAGAAATGATTTTTATTAAACTTATGTGTAATTAATTTCTCAAAGTGTTCGTCACTCTTTTGTGCCATACCTCTTTTAATTTTATAGTACGCCCCAAACTCTGAAAGATTACCCCTAACCATGGCTGGACTACTAGATGACCTTAAACCTAATCCATAGTGAACCAGCCATTCACTAGGATTATGCTTGAACTTGTTAATAGAACTAAAGCTATGCCTAAATTCTTTCTTAATTATATTTTTTAATTCCATTTAGTACCTAGTAGTGTATTGTTAATTAAGATGCTAGTATTTCTTCTGGAGAATCTTCGCTTATATCCTCCACTATCTTAGCATCTATCTTGTCATTGCTATTAACTGATTTGTTTTTAGCTTTATTATAAGCATCAACAACACCAGAGTTTTCAGTATCAATAGCTTGTTGAAATACTTTTAGTGTCTCCATATCATTATCAGTTAACTCTAAGTTTTCATTTCCATTTACAGTTATCTCTGGAACATAAAAAACATTACCACCTCTTTTCTGTCTTTTAGTATCTAAAGAAAAAGTACAATTAAACATTAATTTCTTTTTTTCTTTTAGCTTTTCAAGAGCAGAACTTACTGGTGTATATGATGTACCAGTTACTCTGTAAAGTACAGGTAGGTTTTCTACATTGTGAGCATGACCTTGTGCTGTTTTACCATTCTTAAATGATAGTAATCCATACACAAGTTTATAGCATCGTATTGTTCTTTGCCTCTCTAACTGTTCTGGGGTTAGAGAAGATCTATCTTTGTATGATACCTTACCACATCTAGTTCCACCAAGTATATCAATAGCTTCTTCTTTCCAGCTTTTGAATATAATAGATCTGTTTACATATTCTGATTTATCAGCATCATAATGCATGTACTGTATTGCACTTATTAATGGTCTAAGGGTTATGGGTTTTCCATAAACATTTTGACCAATGCTTGAATCATATGTAGAGAAATAGCCAACTGGTAATTGATTACCATCGTCATCCTCTGGCGTTCTGTTAATGGTTAGTCTAGGTATATTAGTTCCCGAACTAGATCCATCATCTTGTCCTATAGCTTGCATAATTTGCTCATTGGACATTTTATTTATATTTACTAAGTTATTATCAGACATTTGTCCTCCTATTTTATATTTGTTGTATAACATATTTTAATAAAGAAATCAAGAAAAAAGTGACACTAAAATTAAATAAAACATAAAAAATATAATGCATGTTGTCACACCACAGCATGCATATAACCATATATCCCTTAACATATTCTAGTCTCCCCATCTATTACTTTGACATCTATATCATCAGCATTAGCAAAGTATGTCCACTCTGATAAAAACTCATGTCTATCATTTATGTATAATGTAGTAGGTTCAATCATACACCTATCCTTTAGATCTTTGTACTCTAGATAAGCTGAGTATTCATCATCAGAATACTCATCCATAGTTTCTAAAGCGTCTATATCTTTAGCCATTATAATCCTGCCTCATCAAATTGTTGTATGATTGGGCTACCAGACATATCTAACTTATTAGTATGACCATACTTTATAAATATCTCATGAGACATTTTTGCTAAATGTTTTTTAACTCTTTTCATTTTGCTTTTGTTATAGTCATTTTCTATTACCTGTAGATCTGTTTCTATTCTAGGGTGATCTTCGGTTAAAGCTAAATTTAAAGCATCAATTAATATTTCTTGTGCTATTTGTTTATCAGTAAAACCTTCACCTTTTTTTTGGTTATACATATTATCTCCTATATTAAAATGGTATATCATCTTCGCTATCATTGTCACCATTTGGTAACTCAATAGTTTGTACAATATACGTTGTTGTATTTTCTTTTCTTGCCTTAGCTATGTCATTAAGTTTGTCTGCTATATCTAAAGCATCTGATCTTTTTGACATAATTAAATCAACAGTTATTGATGGCTCTACATATTCAAAGCATACAATTTTTAGTATTATATTAGTTTCAGTCATTATTTACCTCCTTCATATTTAACCAATCATATCCTATTTTAAGTTCCGTGTCAAGGGGAATATTAAAATCAATATTGTAATACTGTTTAAGTGCAGGTATTACATCTGCTGTGCCCTGGTTGAATATCTTACTCATCACATCTTCTTCTCCAGGATAAACATCAGCCACAATAGAATCATGAACTGTATTTACAAGTAAACTTTTTACACTTTGCTTTCGCATAAGTTTGTATATATTTATACACGCAAGTGGTACAATATCTGCTGTTGCAAAACCTTGAACAGGATAATTTTTTATCTGTGTGCCATATGTAGATCCACCCCAAGGAGTTCTTTCTGCATAAGGAAAAGAATATTCTCTACCAGTTGGTAGTTTAATTCTTTTATACCTAATGGCCTCACTTTGTAATTTATCATGCCAAGATTTTATACCTTTATATTTTTCTAAGAACTTAGTATAATATCTTTTCTCATCTTCAGTTCCAGTTACACCACCATACAAAGGTTTAAACGTATGTGCTTTTGCATCCTGCCTAGATACTCCTATAATATCTGCAGTGTATTGATGTACATCTATATTATTTTTTATATCTTCTATACCTTGTTTGTCTTGTGCTAGATAAACTGCAGTTCTAAATTCTAATTGTGCAAAGTCTATCTCAAGTATACTACCTTTATCAAATCTAGATGTAACAACTTTTCTTATAGGAAATGTTTTACCTCTAGGTTGGTTTTGAAAATTAGGATCTCTACTTGATAGTCTACCAGTTGCAGTTACAGCCTGCATAAACTTAGGATGTAAGAAACCTTTTTCATTAGTAAAGTTTTTCAAACCTTCTACAAAAGTATTTAGATAAGTATCAACTGCATTATGTCTAACAATAGAATCAATAAAATCTTTAAACTCTCCCTCAGCTTCAGCTGCAATTTTATTTAAAGTAAGTTTATCTGTCTTAAATCCAGACTCTGCAACATCAAATATACTTCTAGGTCTTTGTCTAAATCCTGCATACTTAGCCATCTCAGCATAAGTAAATCCATCACCATTACACTCAGAACATTTAGTATAATTCTTAAATGGACTACCATCTTTCTTAATTCTTTTAATAACACCTTTACCTTTACAACCCATACATTGCTCTGCAACTGTTCTAAATATAGGTGTAGTATTATTAGCAACTAAGTTTCTAAATTGTACTCTAGAATATTGAGGTCTTCTCTTACTCTTACCAGTACTTTTATCTATACCTATGTTGAATATCTTAGACCATTCCTTTTTATCTTTTGGTTTAGCAGAATATATTAACCATGATAATTGTTCTGGACTAGATAAATTAATTTTAGTATCCCCCATTTGTTCATAAACAATCTTGTCTATCTTTTGTTTTAGATATGCAAACTCTGCTCTGAACTCTCTCTCAACACTATTTAAATCTTCTAAGTTTATATTGATACCATTTCTTTCCATGTCAGATAGTACAACTAAAAACTCATTCATCATCTTAGCTGTCATTAGTAAGTCTTTATTCTTTTCTAATTTAAAGTCTGCCATTTGAGAATCAAATAATCTTCTAGTAATCTGTACATCTATCTTACCATACTCTTCTACTATATCTACAGGTATGTTCTCAAAGGATACACCTCTGTCCATGTATTCTTTCACACTACTATCTTTAGATCCTATCTTTCTTCTACGGCAACACATCTCTAAAGTTAAACTTTTTCTTATACCTTTATTAAGTATATACTCCCCCAACATAGTATCGTATACCCTACCAGTATATTTAAATCCAGCCTCTAGTAACCACATTAAATCAAATTTTATATTGTGTCCTACTAACAAAGTAGTATTATTTAAAACTTCTTGTATCCTAACTGCACAACCTCTATCTATTCTTTCACTATGATTTGTAAAGTAATACTCTTCACCATACTTAGAATCTAATCCTACGCTAACTAATATATTGTCTTTATGAAATGGTGAAGGATCATACCCACCATTCTCATTTCTTTGCCAAGATGTTTCTACGTCTACTGTTGTTATCATACTTCGTACCTACTTATTTCCCTTCTAATGGTACACACAGGTTCACCATGATAACCATTTATTTTATTTTTACTTACACATAATGTTCTTATATTATTTTCTAAGTCAGTGTTAGCATTCCTACCTATACCAATAATTAAATCAGCTTCGGCTGCCTTACCTGTCTTAGAGTTTTCCATTTGGTCAAATGAAATACTATTTCTATTGTGTGCATCTGCTGATGCTTGAGATATTGCAATCACTGCACAGTCTCTACGTTTAGCTATCTCTCTAACACTTGTATAAATCTGTCTTAACTTCTCGTCTGTCCTTGCATAAGTTCCAGATACATTAACTTTGTCTAGCTGATCTATAACAATTATATCTGGTTTATGTTTCTCACAGTGTGAGTCTATATCATTCATAGACCAATCAACTGTATCAAACATAGATATATTATCCTTTATCTCACTCCATATTCTTTGTGCTTCTACTTTGTCAGATAGTATTTCATCTCTAGTCATACCAGTGTATGCTGATATTGCTCTGATCTGTGTTCTTATTGCAGGTTCTTCGTTTATAAACGCATGTACCTTAGCACCTTGAGAGCAGAAACCTGATGGTGCTGTACATAAACTTACCCAGAAAGCTGTCTTACCTGTCTCTGGTCTAGCAAATGCAATCATAAGATTACCACCACCAATGCCTCCTACGTTTTCTCGTAACACAGGTATATTAAATTTCCATCTAGTAGTTACATCTAATAACTCTATAACTTTAGCTATGTCATTTGTTACTGCAGGATTTTTATCTTCATCAACATTAGTTTTATGTTTGTCTATCATGCCAGTGATGTCAGTAAAGTTTGCTTCTTTACCATTAAAGATCTCAGTAGCTTCAACTGCTATCCTCTGTGCAAGATCTCTATCAGATAAGATACGCATAATATCTTTTGCTATCTCTTTGCTAGGTTCTTGTACTTCTTTAATGTCTTCTACTAATTCACTAAACTTTTCTTTAGCAGCCCTAGTTAATGCAGGATTAAATATAGCTGTGTGTATAGAATATAACTCATCTACTTTTAAATCTTCTTCATACTTATCATGAGCCTTTTGTATTGTATCATACAAAGAACTTATATCTCCAGAGAATACTGTTGGCGATAATATACCTTTATACTGTGTG
>Ga0209535_1003123_pt1 | contig 10644 bp, 2 predicted proteins | sample LinPmetageLP28_FD_184041 | JGI IMG/M metagenome (GOLD analysis project Ga0209535, IMG submission 184041) | Marine viral communities from the Pacific Ocean - LP-28 (SPAdes) (version 2) | ecosystem: Environmental > Aquatic > Marine > Oceanic | place: Pacific Ocean | collected 2009-08-22
AACGCTCGAGAACGAGCGTCACTAGGGGTGCCTGTTGTCTGTTCGGCAAGTAGCGTTGAAGTAAAAGTACTTGTCGAACTAATAGACGTTTGCGCTGTATTTGTAACAAAGCCTGATCTCGACATAATAGCCTCCAAAAAATGGTTGAGAGAAGGGGGCCGATGCCCCCCTCAAATCAAAGGTTCAGGATCAGCTACGCTTCCAGTTTACATTCACGTAGTCGATGTCCAACGAGTGCGCTCGTTCTGTTCCGCCAGCGTTTGTACGTGCAAACAGAATGAATGGCTCAAGATGATCACCTGCCGCGATTTCGCTCATGTCGAACGTGTTTCCGTTGTTGGCAAGTACCCCGTCGACGTAAAACCGAACATCGCTTGTATCAGTCATATCAATCTTGTAGACATGGTATGAACCAGCCGTAAAGTCGATACCACTGTCCTTGTCGTCGTTGTCGGTGGTTCCGTCATCAGACTCCATGAAGATGCTGTTGGTAGCTTGAGCACCACCGCCAAGACGGAATCCAACATTGTCTGCAAATCCATCAAAAGCTGCCGCTGATACGCTAACTGCAGACCCTGCAGTAGCCATTCCAACGATTACTTCGTAAACGCTGGCTGCTGCGTATGCAGAGTCAGTGCTCAGGTTGACCTTTACTCGGGCTTCAAAGATTGGCTCTTTGGTTGGCGAGACAGCGTGTGTTCCGCCGAGGCTCAAAAGCATGGCTTCTGCGGCATTATCTGTGCTGTGAAGAAGGCGAAGAACACCGTCAGGGGATTCAATAAAATCACCAGTTGCGGACGTTGACCCAGCTTCTGTAACACTCCAAGGAAGAACAGCCGTCTGCCCAGCATCTTGAAGAAAGTCACTGGAAAGCGTCACATAGTCGCCAGGGCCGCTTCGGGAAACCCATCGCTTCTCGCTAATGGCTTCGTGAATAAGGCGACGACCGCCAGTAAGTTCAGGAATTAAGGACATGATTTACTCCATTGGGGAAGGGGAAGTTGGATTCGTGGTCAAGAATAACATGATTTGATGTCGTTTTTCAGCATTGTGAAAGCCTTATTGGGTGCTCTCATCTATTTCTACTGTATTTGCTCTTAATTTTCTATTGGCATTGTTAGTGAATGACCTAACAGCAACAGGAGACATACCAAAAATCTTAAGCAACTCAAGAGGGTAAAAGTCGTCGTATGGCAAAATATATGAAGTTCCGTCTGGCTCAACATATTTTTCATACTCCCTCATGGATCTACGCCCAGTCGAGGTGTCCAAGCCCCCAAAAGAAGATGCCGAGGGTCGCCTGATCTGCTTAGTCTTTTTACCGCCAATTAGAGAGTAACCAATGGCTGCTGGTCGCTTCGCTTTTACGAGGCCGATCCGAGTCAGTCCAGGCACGCGAGCCAACAGAGGGCGCTCTTGGTCCAGTTGGAAATACACATCCGACGCCTTTCCAGCGGACTCTGTAAGTCCAAGGTTGGACCGGTCGAAGGCCTCATAGAGGCGACCCATTCGGCCGCTGAGCGGGGTCTGGAACAGGCCCATAAACAAGCTGTAGTTCTTTGCATTTTGGGCCACGTAGATGCCGCGAGTCGGCATTTCAAGATTGTTGGGGTTGAATCGAGTGCCTGTGTTTTCGTCAACACCCCACCCCTTTTTCAACTCTTCATGTGAGATGAACTTTATATCAAGAAAGTCCCACAATGATCCGCCGAGAATATCGTAATCCAACTGAATCAGTGCTGCCGGAACCTGCATAGTGGCTCGCTCTAAGTCATATCCTCGACTAGGGTCAATCTTGTACGTTTGCTTAAAGCCCTCGATCAGGTACGGATTAAGTCGACCAACGACTGCCATTCGAGCAGTCTCAGTCTCTTCCGGCCCGAATCCAAGCCCGGCGAATCCGACAAAATCGATTAACAACTGCACAGTGTCGGCAACGCTGGTGTAGGGAAGCCGAACAGCGTGCCCTCCGATTTCAAACGGAATGAAAATTCTGGACCGATCCCACGGGGCAAGAACCAGATCAGGATCCTCCTTCTTGCTGATTGCCATTTGACTCGACCGAGCAAGCTTGAGTTGCGCGATTACCCGATCCGGGTTTTCGAGAATGCTGCGAGCAAACAACCCGTTGGCTTGCGCGAAGTATGTCCAGAACGCGAATGCAAGCCGAAAGTAACCAGCTTCAGCATCGGTCAGGTTTCCGTAGTCGAGCTTAGTATCAAGCGTTCGCTTTGCGGCTGCCGGAATGTCCAGGCCTGACTCCAGTTCCTTCACGAACACCTTGACTCGCTGGTATGAGTCGATTGCAAGCGCAACCTCTCGATAAAAGCGGTGTGTTTTATCAAAAGCGTTGTTTGGGGTGAGCAGCCATCCCAAAGTCAACCCTGCACCAGCACCAGTGGTAGTTCCCTTGGCCGCAGCCAGTGGGCCACCAAGAGCCCCCAGCATGCCGCCGAGCGCGCCTCCAATCTTAGCAGCCGTCGCCTTCGGGTTGGCTTTTGTAAACTGCTCCAAAATACGATTGTGAACGTCTGGATTGACGGTCATTTCCGCAAAAGACGTTTTGAATCCGTAAGCGTCCATTCCCTGGGCGATCATGTCCGCTGTGAAAATTCGCCCATCAGCCAAAACAAGCGGTCGCGTGTTTGGCTTACTTGAGCCATCCCCGAACAGGCGAGCAACAACTCCCGATACGAAATCAACTCGCTCACCGGACAGTTTGTTCAGGGCCAACATGACTGGAGTCTTGGCTGCCCCGGCCATATTGTCGACGACCGCCTTTGCGCCCTGGCCAAGATGTATTTCACTCAAGCCACCGATAAACAAGCTGGCCATGTAGGGGACCATTGGCACCCCGCCAGTACCGATCAGCAGCCGACGATAGAAATGTCTCGGGCTAGCGATAAGCTCAGTAGCCTTCTTAGCCATCGTCAACGTATCAAGTAGCTTTTGCGTTCCAATTGGAACAATGTTTTCTGGATTAAGACGGTACTCTACAGTTCCTTTTCGTCCAAAATTTCTGAATAAAGTTTGAAATGTAGACGGCATCTTGTAGGTCAAGTTGATTGCATCATTTAGACCATCAATCATTGTTTCTGGAAGCAACCATTGCCTGTCGCCAATAATTACAGGGACAAACTGGCCAAGCTCCCTACGCAAGCCCATGGAATCAACAATACTGGCAGCTTCCGCTCGCGCATCTCGATCCATTTGTGAAATAGGGCCGGTGTCAGGGTGCTCTAAATACGGGCTATCGAGTGAACCATACGCCCCTTCTTTTGGCTTTGCTCGTCCTTTCAAAAGCTCACCGCCGCCTATGACTTGTCTTTCTTGGAATTGAAGCTCGTCATTGATGAACTCAGCGACTCGGTCCAAAAACTTTTGACGATCAATGGCCGGAGAATCCCCAGGTTTAATCTCTTTTGTGAGGCTTCTTCGAGAACTGTCGTATCCAAGCTCTGCAAGCTCTCTTGCGAAGCCGTAGCGTATCTCATCGACTTTCATGTAAATCAATACATTAGTAAGCATCGCTTCAGTGTCGCCAAACTTGCGTAGAATTGATTCGGCTTTCTTTCCAAGAAGGGACGCGAGCTTACCCTTCCAAAGCCCCTCAAGTCTGTGGATGCTCGCTATACTTTTTATTTTTACTATATTTCCAGTATAAAAAGCTACATAAAGGCTTCGTATTTCCTTGTCCGTCAATTTTATCGGAAGCTCTGGCTCAGTGTATCCAACTGCTCTGCGTAGCGATTGTCGGGAAAAGTTCGTTACAACAGCCTTCTTGTCGGCCAAACCAATGTGCAACACCTGAAGAGCGTCGGCGGCTATTGCGGCATCAGCGTCAGACATAGCATCAGTAAGGCCAGACTTCCGCTCAAAAAGATCGCGAAGGCTTGTAATCGCAATCCGCTCCGCTCGGGTCATTCCGTAAAACCCGTCCAGAAGGTCTTGGATGCGGCCCAGGTTCCGGTAGATGTATGCGATGTCCATCGCCTCAAATGACCCAAAACCGGTAGGTGGTGGCCGTCCCTCAATCTCAGCCTGCCTAATCGCGGCGACCGCATCTGCATCCAGGCTGGCTTTCGTGCCCTCCAGTTCAGACACGATGTCGAACAAAAACTTCAAGTTTGCAAACTTTACTCGTGGCGCAAACGAAGACACCATTCTTTTGTAAAAATCAAAAAAGTCTGCGTCTTTACCGCTTTCTACCGCCCTTGCAATTTCTTCTGGGGCGGCAGCGAGTGTCCGCAGAAACTGATCCCATTTGTTTACGAGGGCAGGGTCGGCGTTCTTCTTGTTTAGCTTGGGAGCATCTTTGATGATGACTTTCGAAATCTTCTCAAGACCAATCCCGACCAGCGCTGTGATGTTCCTGTTCTTCAGTGAATTTACAAACGACTGAACATATCCAGGGTGAACCGAGTTTCGATCAATTCGGTTTAGCGGGTTCGCTTCTACGTCTTGCGCTACTTCTAGAACCCTGTTGTATTCGGCAACGCTCAAGATCCTGAGGTTTGCATTTGGGTCAAGCAGCGCCGTAGGGATCGGGTCGCCGACAGGATTGGCGGCCAACTCCTGAAGAAGTGTTTTAAGGCCAGCGCGCTCCCTGGCGCTGAGAACAATAAACTCAGTTGTTCTAATTAGATTCTGAAGCTTCTCCTCAAATTTAGAGTGAAGAGGAAACTTAGCCTGCATTCTAATTCTATTAGCAAATGCACTAATGTCAGCGTCAGTCACGTCAGCTTGATCGTACAGAGTCGTGTAGCCATTATCTGAGCTTTGAAAATCTCTCTGCTGGATCCTGCTTTCGAGTTCATTTGGTAATGAACCAAGCGCATCAGTCATACGCCTCTTCGCTGCCTCTAAAACGATTCGGAGCCTGAACGTCGGCACGTAGTATTTACCCGTACCGATTGTTGATGTCCTCGCCTCAGAAATACGCTTTCTGTACGGCTGGACATTTATAAGCGCCAACATTTTTCGACCGACATCAAGGGGGTCGTAGTAAAAGTCTGCGTAAACTTGACGAGGTATGCGAGCCTGTTCGCCGGTTTTCGGATCAGTTCGAACCTCAACTCTCGTAAGCACCTTCTGTCCCAAGAAGGACCGCAATGTACTGACATCCATTCCCATCTGACGAGCAACTATTTCTTGTCCGACTTTCTTGGGCCGAGCTTGTTCAGCCCTTGTAAGCTCATCTCCTGAGACAAAAATTGGATCACTGTCCTTTCGCCTTAAAGAATCAACTGCGCCCTCTACGAATCTACGGTCTTTAGGCAGTTCACCAAACTCAGCGTCCCAGAACTGACGAACCTGCTTGGGAAGGACTCCTTGCTGCTTACGAAGCCGGCTCCAAAAATTGTGAAGCGAGATCCACAACTCGTCAAACATTCTTACTGTAAAGCCGTTGGGTAAGTCTTTGACTCGTCGGTAGTACTGCCAACTGTCTCCAATCTGTTGGGCTCCTGATGCAGTCAGCCTACGAACTCCATTTTCATCTACTTCATGATCGAACATTGCAATCAGTTTTTGACTAAACTCTCGACCCATCAACGAGTTCATGAAGTCAGCGTTGGATGACCAAAGATCCCCCATATCGCCACGAGTAAACAAACTAATGACCCGTTTACCTGTATTTTCATCGTACTCAAATGCGGAACGTAAAATACCGTCTCTTGAAGTAAACCGTGTATCCTCACCCGTCCCAGCCAGGGATAAGCGAACGTTACCTTCTGCATCATCCGAGCTTCGATCAAGGCGAATTTCCAGATCGTCTATGACCTCTGTTGCGCTGAAGAATCTTGTGTGCGGTGAGTTCGCAGCCTTGAAAGACTGAGTCTCGATTTGAGCCAAAAACACAGCCGCGTCATTTGGCGAGATAAGCCCCTCGTTCACCATTTCATTCAGTTGCGAGTGGATCCTCCTGTATGAGTCCGATGATTTAAAGACCATGACTTGGTTGTCGCCAAGCCTCCTCACAAGATCCTCCGTCGCCTTTGTGACCTTTATTGCATTCCCTGCTGCCTCTTGAAAAGCGGCAAATACAACCTCCGGGTCGATACCTGCTTCTTCAAATAGGCGAGTGATAAGCGCTTTTTGGGCCGTTGATATGCCTACGCCGGTTTCTGGATCGTACTTTTGAAGCGGATTGACCCCCTTGTTCATCTGACTGAGCAGCATCTCTTCGATCAGTTGATGTTTTGCCGCAACAGGGTCAATCGACGCATCTTTCGACACATTGGAGAGCAAGTTTTGCTTTGCTGCTTTGAACTTAAATCCAGACTCAGCGGCCCGAAAGCCTGTATACGCATACGGAACGTTTCCGACTGTGCGAGCAAAGCGGCCAGCGCCACTTAAGATGCTTTTCTCCCAGTTTAAATTTTCCAGAACAAAGCCGGCGGCTGACAAAAAGTTGTACGCCCACGTGTCTGGATTGTATCCAAGAGCGCGTGCGATCTCCTGATTTCCCAGGTGTGGCCCACCCGTCCCGCTCTTGATTCGAGCATCAAGCTTTACCAGGTACGGTAAGTTGGGATCTCGGATTCCGATCTGGTTTTGCCGATCTAAGCCGGCGGAGTTGGGAATGTACAGGTCGTTTGGCAGCCCTAAATTTTGCGCCAGAGGCTCAAGAACTTCGGGAACAAAGTCAAACTCAACTTCATTGAGGGCCGTGACGATGCTCGCTGCCCAGTTCATTATCTCAGCATTCTTAGACCGCTTATACAGCGTAGTGTGTCCGTCCGTAAAAACGGGAACATTGGTAAGATCAAACGCTTCGCGCTCGAAAATACGAGTCATCTTTGCACCGGTCTTATCGTCCAAAAATGTATTGGTGTCAACGGCCCACTCTTTGACTTTTTCAAAGTCTGGGACGCTGTTTTCGATCACCGAATCAAACCCAGGCGAGTGGCGAAGAAAACCAAGCGGCAGCGCATTGACAAGAATTTGAATTTGATCATCCGATCGACCATCGTGAACCGCCAAAATTGCAGCAGCAATATTTGGTGGAATGTCTTTGGTAAACATTGGATGATTTCGAGGAATCGTTGATGCGAGTGATTTAAACTTTTGCACATCGGGCACTTCGCCTCGGAGCGATGGGTGCAGCGTGTTGAATGAAAGATTATCGACCCATCCAGATACCTGGGGCTTGATGTCTTCTTCTTTTGCAATTCCATCTTCAACGTGATTGAAGAGGTTTAGGCCGGCCCAGTCTTCATCAGTTGGCTTGGCTTTTCGGGATAGGAGGTCGTATTCAACCTTCCTCGAAACCATTAAGTTTTTGCGCTCCTGTGACCGCATAGACTTGTACTCATCGTTTCGGCCAATTTCATCGACTATCTCGTAAAGGCCGAGCATAAAGTCGTCGCCAATGTCCTCGACGACTTTACGGATTGTACCCTCACCAAGAATAGGAATTATTGATGCATACGAATCGACTGCTGATTCGAGAGGCGACTCTTCAGAAAGCTTTTTCTCGATAGCCTTGATCGATTTCGAGCCTTTATTTGAAATGTCCTTTAGCTCTTTGATTTCGTTATCTTTTACCCATTGGGTAGACCGCTCGATTCCAAGGCTTTCCGCAAGCGTCACAATGTTCGTGACCATTAAATCTCGGGCTTCTGGTGAAGATGTGGCGAGAAACCCAGCCAAGTCGTCGGGAAGCCCTATTAGTGTATAAGTCCGCTTTACAAGATCTTGGGCGCCCTCAAGGACCCCATAGTCTTCGGGCATTGAGGAAAACCCAGCAACACCGATAACTCCGATGTTGCCAATACCTGCGCCAACCATTCCGCCGAGCACTGAGCCAGCCACAATGCCTGCGGGACCGTTGCTGGCACCACCGACGGCACCGAGGGCAGCGCCTGCGCCAGTTACATAGTTTGCAACGGTTCTAAGAGTTTCATTGTCGGGAAGATACTCTCGCTCAGAAACTGATGGCGGCCGGATAAGATTTGCATCCTTATCAACCAATCTCTGATCTACAGCTTGCTGAAGGGTCATCATGGTCTCTGGGCTTGGATCAGCAAACAGTATGTGCCTTACTTGTTGATCAAACCGCATGCCCTTCATGGCCTTAGCTGACGCCTCCTCCTGCATTTTGTACATCGGAATTGTGCCGAGTGAACCCGACCTTGAAATTAGTTGCCCAACCGAGGGAGCAAAGATGAGGTTTGAGTCAAGCGGGTCACCGACAACGAATCGCTCGTCACCAAACTCCGTTTCAGGAAACAGTCCTTCATTGTATTTGCGGCCAGAAAGGGCGGCCAGTGCTCTGTTTTGAAGCTCACCGTGGCTGGCTTTCGGGTGCTCTTCAGACAACAGGGCATACGTTGAACTGAATGCAGACTGAGCAGCTAGATCGCGTTCCTGCTCGGCAAACTCAAGCGGCTCATCAAGATTGAATACGTCTTCACGTGCATAGCCGGGAGGAATGTTTGCTTGTTCAGCGCCCGCTGGCTGACCACCGTAGTCAAACTCGGTCAGTAGCTCTTCTTTGTTTTCGTCTTCATTGGCCATGGGCTTCGTTTATCCCTAAAAGCTTGATTTCAATATCAAATCATCGTCTAAAACGTACTTTCCAAAAACATCTGGAAGTGCGGCCATCGGGTCCATTCCAACAAATTGGTTATTGCTCATCCGCCCGATCTCAAAGTGTAGGTGAGGGCCGCGAGAGTTTCCACTCTCACCTGCAACCATAATCATGTCACCTGCTTTAACCGGCATTCCAACTTGCAGGCCATCGGGAATCGATTCGCCATGGAAGTACCGGGTCTGAAGGCCGTTTTCGTGATTTACAAACACATATCGGCCAGACCTCCCTGATGGATCTTTCTGGATGTCTGCAATCTGGCCATCCATGACAGAATATACATTTGTATTTCCGTCAAGCTTTCTGGCCCTCAGGTCTAATCCCTCGTGAGGCACGCCGTTACGCTCACCAAATTTAGAAGTGATAACAAGCTCACCTGACCTATCTGGATCTGTCGGGCTGACGGCCTCCGAGGCCAGAATGTCTTCTTCTGCGCCCTCTGCCATGGTTTCAATGTTTTCCCGGTTTCGCTCGTCGCTAATTTCCGGCATCGAATCTGGGTTTCCTTCTTCTGGAGTCTTAAGTCCGCCAGCAAGCTGAATCTCTTCCGAATCAATGGCCTCAGGGGCTCGGTCTTGCTTTGCTAAATAATCACCGTAGTCTGGGTCGTTTTTTCCGAGATCAGTTGCGTAGTAGATGTCTAATGCTGCAGCATTAGCAAACTCTTCAGGAAGCCCCATTGATGCAACGGAACTTTGAACCTCTTCAACAATTTTGCCAAAATCTCTACCGCCCTTCTTAATAGCAAAATCTCTAAGGGATCCAAACTTTCGACCCCAGGCGTCAAGCTCAGACTGCGTAAGGTCCCCGTATTGTTTTTGCCGTTTAGGCTCTGGGGCGGGGCCTGCTACGGCCACAGCGGCAGGCTTGGGTGCAGGCTTGGGTGCAGGCTTGGAGGCCATGGCGGAATCATACGACTCAGCACCCCCCTGGCGAAACCGATCTTCCCTGGAGGGAGGAGCTTCAGGCTTTCGCCCCAAGTCCGCGTCGGGTTGGTCGCCAAGAGTATTTACCGCTACAGCAGAGTCGTCTTCTCCAGGAAGCTGGTCTTTAATATCTGCCGGCAACGTATCAACATCATCAATGCCAACAGCAGCCATTCGGGAGCCTTCAAACTGACTTGGCGCTGGAGCAGATGCAGTCGTCGTGCCCGTAACCTCGGGCACCTCGCTGAGCATAAACGCTGGTTTTCCTTGAATGGCGCCATTTGTAACAAATGCTATCAGATCTAAAGGACCGCTTGCCTCTCCAACCGTAAGGCCAGGCGACACCCGATATTTTCGCGCTTCTTCGAATTTTCGCGTTGCATCCGGGTCTTCATCAATGTCTTCATCAATGCTTGCAACGGCAGTAGGCGCACTATCGATAATCAGGGAGTCTTGGGCATTTTCGACCACAGACTCAAGGACTTCATCAATTTCTCCAAAGGGCGAACCATCATCAAGAGTGCTCAACCCGGCGTTCAAAAACGAGTCGCCCGCAGATCCCAAGGATTTTGATTGAATCATTCCAGGCTCTGGTCGATCACCCTCAGCAAAAGACCCTGGATGGTTCAAAAAGTTGAGCAACTCAACAACTTCATTGCTTTGAGTGGTCGGGTAGTTCAATGGGTCAATCGTTGCGATGTAGTTCGACACGCGCCGACCATCCTCGGAAGCAATCGTGTCAAGCTGACCGCCGTACTCCACCATGAGCTTTCTCATGGCTTCCTTGCGCATTCCTGGGTCTTCGTCGCTTCCTTTTGCGCCTCCTGTTTCTGCAATAGCGGCCAAAGCAGATACAAAGTCACTTGGAAAAACAGCCCTTACTTCGGGGGGAAGCTCCGTGAGATCATCGATAAGATCTCTTGGGTCAATGTCATTGTTAGGATTTGCTGCATCTTTTAGTCGGTTCACGACTGCTTCTGTGACCAGTGAGCCGGGGTCATTCGCCGCTTCCCTGCTGCCAGCAGACGCAAGGCCGTCGTCGGCGCCATCAACTTGAATTTGATCAGGTGTTGTTTGAAACGCTATGTCGTCAGACGCTTGAGCATCAGCTTGGTCGGCACCATC
>Ga0209535_1003124_pt1 | contig 10632 bp, 17 predicted proteins | sample LinPmetageLP28_FD_184041 | JGI IMG/M metagenome (GOLD analysis project Ga0209535, IMG submission 184041) | Marine viral communities from the Pacific Ocean - LP-28 (SPAdes) (version 2) | ecosystem: Environmental > Aquatic > Marine > Oceanic | place: Pacific Ocean | collected 2009-08-22
TTGACTTTGCTCCTTTACGTATCTTACTGCGGCTGTTCTCAAACACAAAGCGTATATCCAAGGTAGGATGTTGCTTCTTTACTTCAAGATGCTTGCGTCTGTCTGCCGCCATGAATCTGCCTTTTACTTCAATGATAATACCATTGTCAAGTATAATATCAGGTGTATAGGTACGGTAGGCTAGGTCTTGCCATTCAATCTTAACAGCTTCGTATCTGAATGATACTTTATCTGTCTTTAGCTTTTCTGCTATGGTCAACTCTAGCCCACTACGATACCCATACTTACGTGCGGCTCTCCATGCCTTATGGTACAACTACATCTCCTATGTAGGCCGTAGTTGGTGGCACTTTGGCTTTCGACATTACTGCTGGGCGTTCTGTTAGTCCATCCCAACAATCAAAACGATAAGAGCAAAACTTACACCCATCATTAAGTACTTGATTACCTGTCTCTTTTCCTCTGAACTTCTCTGGAACTGGTTGGAAACATCTTTCAAATCTATTCTCCTTTACTGTGTTTACTGTTGTTTGTATCTTAGCTACTTCTGTGTCTAAGTCAAGCCCTGATGCTGGTACGTACTTAAACTGCCCATTAGCTTTGTTGACTACCCACCAGCCACCAACATCTTTACCAGATGCTTTAGCGTAGCCAGCAAGCTGTCCTACATAACCAAACCCATCACCACTAGCTAACTTGTCATATGATTCAAACTTGTTTGTGTATGACCAGTGTGACGCAGACTTTACGTCATCGACAGCACCATCAATAACAATATCATATGTTCCGTTAACGGATGCGCCATCCAACTCCAAAGTAACGTGTTCAGGTTCTTCATATCTTACCCCCGCTTCTCTTAACAACCCTTTGAATACTGCTTCTACAATATCTCCAAGCATCATGTTCATTATGAATGTAGTCGGCTTCGGTAATGCTACCTCTGGCTTGTTCTTTTCGTACCAAAGTTGGCAAGTGGGGCGACCCACATTAGACATGCGTAACTTAAAATCGCCCCGCTTTTTACCGCTACCAAACTGCCTATGCAGTGCTTCAGCAACGTCATAAGAGACTTGTTCGATTGTCTCCTCTGACATTTCTGTTTTACCTTGCACTGCGTCTTCCATGTATTGATGGAGTGCAATTTCAGCGCGGTGATGCATTATGCTACCTCTTCTTCTACTTCAATGTCAACTAGGTCATCGACTACATCAATGTCATCATCTTCCATCAGTGCATTGGCTTTCTCTGCCCACGCATTGATGATGTAGTTGTTGTAGTTATCAACCCACGACATGAAGTCACCAAACAATACTTGGTCAGTATCGGTCAGTTCGATTACGGTGGTAACATCTAGTGATGCCACAGGCACGTAGTACTTTGCACCTGTAGGTATTGTGCGTTCATCGGTATTAGCAGTGATGATGTGCTGGATAGGCAAGCGTTGCATCTTAGCTAGAGTAGTAAAGCTACTGCCAATTTCTTTGAAAGCATCACGGTTGTCAATCTCCCAGATGAAGGGTGTAGGTGCTACCTTTACAGGCTCACCCTTTTCATTGGTAGGATTAACCAACTCAACCTCACCAAATACGACACGCACTCGCTTGATAGACTTTAGCAAGTCCTGTTGTGACTTAGGCAATGCCGCCCAATCTTTGATGAAGCCAGCAGGTTTACCGCAGTTAAACCCACCGTTGTTGTCCTTCAAGTCAATGTCAAGTGTATCTGCCATTACGCTTTTGACGTAGCGGTTAGGATTCTTGGCATCACCCTGAATGAAACGCTTGTGCATGAAGCGTTGCATGAAAGGACGCATCTTGATGGATGACGCATAGTGTGTCGGCCCATCAGGAATCTCTAGTTTGTATGCACCACCTTCGACTACTTCAACATTGACATTCTTACCCTTAACCTCTGCTGTACCCATGATAGGTGCATGATTAATGCGTAGTCGTGCAAGTGAACTAGAAGAAGATGATGTCTTCTCGTGTGCGATACCCATAGCTTTTGCCATAGCCGCAAAGTTATTAGTATCTACTGTCGTTAATTGTGTCATTCATTTCTCCTTTCTTGAGAGTATAGAACCGTAGTTATATCACGCTACGTCTTTAGTGTCAAGCCAATTCGGGCCAATTTTTGACTCCAATAACAGTGGTACATTAAAGTTTATACCCCACCGTAGTGTAATCAGATTAGGTAGTTCATTGTTTGTATTCTCTATTACCTGTATGACTGCATCCTCTTCATCGGGATGTACATCAATTACAATTGAATCATGTACTGTGTTTACTACACATGACTGCATGTTGTCAAGTAGTTTATCAATATGCAACAGTGCAATCGGTACAATATCTGCTGTAGCGAATGACTGTACAGGGTAATTCTTTATCTGCGTAAAGTATGACACACGGCCATTTGCCTTACGCACTACATCAGGGAAAGAAAACTCACGTCCAGAAGGTGTAACTATTTTCTGGGTGGTGATAGCTTCTTTAGCCAGTCGGGAATGCCAAGAGGCCACTCCTGTGTATTTGTCATTGAAGTGTTCGTAGTATGCTGCTTCCGCTTTTGTTCTACCATATCCGCTTGCTCCGTAGAGTGGCGCAAACGTGTGCGCCTTCGCATCTTGGCGATTCGTATATTGACCAGCATCGGTAATAACTTTAGCGGTATACGCATGTACATCAAATCCAGTAGATACTTCATCTATCGCAACTCCATCCTGTGATAAATATGCGGCGGCACGAAACTCCAACTGAGCAAAGTCAGCTTCAAGTACCTTACCACCATCCCATCGTGACACAAACACTTTCTTTACAGGGAACGTACCGCCACGTGGCATGTTCTGCATATTAGGATTAGCACCCGACAAGCGACCTGTCGATGTACGATGTTGTAGTAGGCTGACATGCAACATGCCATCCTGTTTGGTATAGTTACTTATACCATCAACGAATGATGACAGATATGTATCGACAGCACTTAGTCTGCGTACCTTGTATAAGAACTCCACTGCATCATCCATGCCCTTAGACTTAGCACCTGCCTCTAGTAACTGCAAGTTATTCTTGCTGGTACTAAAACCATTGGCAGATGCCCACTTAGCTGTAGGTGGCTTGAACTTGAAGCCAGCCATAGTGTCAGTAGGATTGAATAGGAAGCCTGACGTGCCACACTCAGGGCATTTGCTTGGCTTGGCAAACGGCTGACCATTCTTCTTAGTCTTACGTATATAGCCACTGCCTTTACACGTAGAGCATTGCACTGCATTAGTACGGTACATACGTTGTGTACGTGTAGCCACAAGCTGTCTGAACTCAGTTTCAGGCATGTATGGGTCAATGAGTGTAGCCCAATCATGCTTGTCTATAACCTTACGACCATAGATAACCCAAGACAACTGCTCTGGGCTGTTGAGGTTGATAGGTGTATCACCCATGACCTTACGTACATGAACCTGTAAATCGTCAACAAGTTGACACTTCTCTTGTTCAAATTCTTGACGCACTTCCTCTAGTACATCCAAGTCAACCTTGAATCCACGCTGGTAGATACGTGCTAGTGTAACACACACCTGATTAGTAAGCACCACAGTATCGTTTAGGCTAGAACTGTCTGACTGTAGCTGACGCATTAGCTTATCTGATAGCTGTTGCGTAGCATGTAGGTCAGCAGATAGATACTCACACAACTCATCGTGTGGTATGTCTCGTGTGCTATAACCTTTCTTGAAGTATTCTTTCAGTGTATCCTGCTTCTTTGTATCCAACTCGTAGCGTTCTGCACAAGCCTGAAGAGATAGTGGTTGTTTCTGACCACGCTGTAGCACATACTCGCCAAGCATAGTGTCAAACACAGGGCCATCATACTTGAAGCCTGACTCCCAAAGCCACATCAAATCGTATGCGGCATTGTGCGCGATGATAATAGTTGCGGCATCTAGGAACTCCTGTACCAATACATGCCCGTACTCATCTGCCTTTACCTCACTATGGTCAAAGGTAACAATACGTTCAACACCTTGGTCAGTCAGCATACCCACCATAGTCAGTGAGTTATCCGGCTCAAATGGATCAAGATGCAACTTACCATTACGTTCTGTTGTTGTATTCTCTACGTCTAATGTTAGTTTCATACTGTATACCTCGCTGTCTTGTAATCAAGTTCACAGTGTACCACACCATGCCAACCTGACAACTTATTTTTTACCACATTCAAATGCCGTTGTGTATCTTCTTCTTCCTGATTGTCAACAGGTGGGTTCTTTGCAATCAGCACCATAAGGTCAGCCTCTGCCGCCTTACCTGTACGACTACCTTCCATCATGCTTTGATTAAGCAGAACCTTACCTTCTGCATCAGCAGACAACTGTGACATATAGAATACAGCACACTCGTGTTGCTTGGCAATCATACGTGCGTGTATTGCATTGGCCTTTAACGCCTCGTCAGGACGTGCAAAGCCGCCTGTCCTAGCAAACTTATCACCCATATCCAGAAGAACTATATCAGGCTTGTATGCCTTGCATATAGACTCTACCCACGCCATGTCACGGCCTGTCGCATCCTTAATCTTGATACGTTCCTTGACAGGTTTATACAAGTCACGTGCCTTGGTTGGATTCTTTTTAATCTCCTGCATAGTCATACCAGTAGCGGCAGTCAGGTATCTAGCACCGACACGGTGATAACCTTCCTCGTTACATAAGATAATGCAGTTAGCACCCTGATGAGCAAAGCCACCGGGTGATGCAATCAATGACGCATGAAACGATGTCTTGCCTGTGTTGGGTCTAGCCCCCACCTCAATCAAGTGACCATCATTCACACCTTCTACCTTACGTGTCAGGCTAGGTATGTTGAATGTCCATCGTGCCTCAAGGTCATTACGTGCAAGCAATGTCTCAAGTTCAATGTCATCCCATTCAACCTTGGCACTAGGTGTAAAGTCATCCCCATACTGTTCAAGTATCTGACGCAGTGGGTCAAGGCTTGTCTGCATACCATCCACGTAGTCACACCCTAGCGTGGCAATCTCTTCACCAATGACCTTCTGGAACAGCTTAGATAACACCTCTTGTGCTACGTCACCACCCATCGGCTGTTCACGCTTAATGTTGTTGAACAAGGATGAATAGGCTTGCTTCTGTGCCGTAGTCAGCGTTGGGTTGTTTGCCATGAACAAAGCCTCTATCTCATCAGGCGTTACAGTACGTTCATATCGTTCCATAGCACTGTCGATAGACTGCTTTATCTTACGTATGTCTTTACTGAACAAGCGATCAGGGCAACGTGATCCACGATGCTCTTCATAAAAGTCCCTGTTCATTAGACTTCTGATTAATGATAATTCCATGTGGTTATTCTCCTATCTGTTTGCGGATAGCATCTAGCTTATCCATGTCTGTCGGGTTTCTGTATTTTATATCATCTTCTAGTTTTAGTAAACGTACATTATCTACATAGCCTCGTAATTCTTTTACCATCTGTATTGATTTGACTAGCGCATCGGGGTCTAGTGCAATTACTGCTGTCGAGAACTGTGCAAGATACCTTTTATGCGTATCAGACAAAGACGTGCCTAACAGCGCAACCCCGACAAAGGAACCATAACCAACAATGGCCGCACTTACACAGTCCTCAACAACTACAGCGACTTTACCACAACCAGATGTATATGGCAAGCTACTTTTTCCATACCTTTTCCATTTAGGTATTCTTTTGCTTAATGTTCTGCCTGTAGCATCAACCATCTTGCCATCATGTACAACAGGAAATACCACACGGTCTTCCTTTACGTCATACATCAAGCCATGCTCATCCTCGTGTATGCCCCATTCAGCACACCACTTGACTACAGCACGTTTATTACGATGTGGCACTACGTATGCAGGTAACTCAAACTTATCCTGTGTTGTATCTGACGCAGGATTAAGACGTTTCTGTACATCACTGATGGTCATAGGCACACGAGTACCACCACTGACAGTGCAACTCACCTTATAGCAGTTCCATACAAGATTACCCATATCATTAGTGATACTAAATGTTCTGTCACCTTTACAGACAGGACAGTTCATGCGTTTAGTCTCGCCATTGGCAACATCATAGTCACTTGGATTAATCATATATGTGTCCTTTCTATATACAGTTATATATTATAATAGTTATATTATATATTAGTTCGTTGCGGCAGTTGAATGCTTATATCATATATTTTTTCGTGCTGTCAAGGCATTATTTGCACTGACATACGTATTTTTTAGATATGGCTTTACTGATTGTGGGTCAGCATGTCCTGTAACCGACATGATTTGTCCTATACCTACCTCTGCATCAACCATTTCAGTCACACCTGTACGCCTTAGATCAGACAGACGCAGTTCTTTAGGTAATCCCACATCATCCATCAGCTTACGTGCATGTAATGGTAGTTTATACATCGTGTAAGGTTCATATACACCTCTGTATGATGTAGGTCTAGGTGCAACGTAAGGTTGAAAGCCAAAGTCTTGTTCCTGTTGTATTAACATACCGTATAAGTCATCGTCAATAGGTAACTCCACCTGTGCATCACGCTTAGATTGTAATATTATTACACGCTTCTGCTCAAAGTCGATGGCATCCCACGTCAGTACACGCATATCACCTACACGCTGACACCATTCATATGCCATGTGTGCAATCAGACCGATGTTACGTGTGCTAAAATCGCTGTAGGCGGCGTCTAGCAGTTTTGTGACATCACCCCTGCACCACACCACCTTACGTGGCTTGGTGGCTCTCTTACGCACCACTGTGAAGGGATTTATAAAACAGTGTTCCATACGCATGGCATAGTTATATAATATTCTAGCCGTAGCCATGATATGATTAGCAGTAGAGATACCACGATCACACCAGATGTCATAGGCTAACTTAGCTTGCTTGGTGGACAGATTAGTGCAATCCACCTCACCAATGACTACACCCTCGACAGGTGTAGCCAGCGCACTGTTAAGGCAGTATTCATAGTGCGTCTTAGTTTCTTGACGTAAGTTCTTGTAATCATGGGACAAATAATATTCATCCGCTACTTGATACAGCTTCATAAAATGTTATCCTCTCTTTGTTTAGCGGTATGTACAGCATGACAATTAGCACATAGTATTCTGCATTTTTTAATTTCTTTTTTTAATTCTGTGCGAGAACAAGTGTGCATTTTACTTATTTCTCTTTTCTTTTCTTTTGGGTTTATATGATCGAAGTGAAGTGCATCTGTATGTTCCTTATATCCACATATAGAACAGCCATACCTACGTTTTACTCTAGCGGCAAATTTTGCATTTGCAATGCGTTTTTTCTTTTGCCATTTCTTTTTTCTATACCTAATTTTATCGTAGTTTTCTTGATTACACCAAAGTTCACATATGCTGTTGCCCCTTTTATAATATTGTTTAAACCTATATCCATCTTCTCTAGTGTCGCCTATTCTTAATGGCAATCCTAGTGCATCTCTTTCTATTTTAGTTAGATACTTTGCAGGTCTTGGTTTTCTTTTTCTGTGTTCTACAGCAGCTTTTCTGCGTCTAGCTTTGTCTTTTTCTTTTGCTTCTTCTGACTGCCATATCTCACGTATTTTATTGGAAATACCAGACTCATAGTACCTTTTGAATATAAAACCATCTGAACGAATGTCACCTCTTCTGAGGGGCAAACCTAAATCTGCCGCCTCATCATCGGAGAAAAATCTTTTATGCCTTTTTTGCATTATGCCGCTACCGCAAGTGACTTAAACACAGGGCTATCAACCCAGCCAGCTACCTCAACTTCACGCATGAACAGTGACTTAGCTTGTGTATCACCACCAGTGTTACGCTGGGTGAAACCATTACGTTCATCTGCATAGGTAGCATAATTGGTGAAGGCAGAGTACAGTGACCACAGGTTGCGTCCACGCTGGCCTACCTCTTGGTTGTATAAGATGTTCATCTTCTCTGCCTTGCGGTCAGACTTCAGCAGTGTTTCAAGCATAGCCTTAACATCGACACCGACTAGGCTAGTGTTTGCCCAGCGTTGCATCTGTTCTGCCTGTGCAGTGAAGTCCTGCTGAGACTTGTGCAGTTCAGTGATGAACCTGTCGAGGTTGAATCCACTGGTGTTCTTACGCATCACCTTGTCATGCTTGCCACGTATCTGCCCATTAAGACAGAAGAAGTCGATAGCACCAAAGATTGTAGTGTTAGAGCAAGTACCATTGACACCATGCAGGGCAATGATACGCTTCATCAGTGTAGTCTCATGCTTGTCAGTAGAAATCTTAGCTGTTACGTTGGGCAAGGTCATGTCCATCATAGCCCAGCCATCCTTGTGTGCGCTACGCCAGTTGATATGTGCACCTTCCATGTCATAGTCAGACAGTGTTTCTGTCGTAGTGTCCATGACATTACGGAAGAAGTCACCATGATTAGCACAAGTGAAGCCGTTACCCACGACACCTATATATTCACCTGTATCACCATTGATTACATACTTCTTATCCTCTACTTTAGTCGGCTCAAACTCTACCTTAAAGTCGAGATGTTCTGGTATATATTCTAGCATTTTTATTCTCCTATCGTTAATTGATGTCTTGTTATATCAGTATTAGTTTGCACAGTCAAGCATTAATCACAACTGTCCAGCCTTTCTACTACAGCCATCCATACATTCAGTTCTTCATTGAAGTATGGTGGCGTTACTATTCTAGTCATGTAACCCAATGGGTTATACATATCCATGTAGTCCTCTACTCTACCTTCCAGCAGGTCAGGTGAACTAGCTATGATTCTGTGTTCTCGCATAGTGTTACTCATTTGTGTCAGCCTCTTCCAATATCCAATCAGCGTAGCGCGTAAAATGCCCAGCATCATCTTGCTTGGGTACAAACTTGAAGATGCGGTGCAGGTCACACTCTAGCTTTTCTAGGTTGCGTACATCAGACATCCACAAATCTTGGCACTCTGCCACTGTTGATAGGGCTGTCCGTAGATTATTGTGCGCCTCAAGTAATGTAAGGCGTTCTTCATGTGTAATAGTATAGGGAATTACTGTTTTCTTTTTGCTCATCCTATTATCCTTTCTATGATTCCAGTTATAGCGTGATAGGCCATCCAACCTAGAGAGCCAAGCATACATGATAACAATAGCATTTCAATGTCATCATGCGTGTGGTAGTAGTGTTTTACTTTGTGCCAAATCTTACTCATGCTCACCTCCGTTGCCTCTGCCAAGACCACCAAAATACTGCGGCTTGCGTCTGGCTGTTTCAAATACACCTGTAGTAATAAACACACCAGCTATCAGCAGGGCGTGTGCTACGGCACTGACACCAAAGACAGTAACAGAACCCACAGACATACCAAAGATAATACACCACATCCATGCCAGCACCTGCATTACCATGTGCCGTGTGTTGTTGTCTGGTATGCGTGACAGTGGGTTGTACCTGCTGTCCATGATTAGTTTGTATGATTTAAGCATCTTGGTTATCTTCAAATTTACAACGTGTGTTATAGTAAGCAATCAACAGTGCGGCAACCTCTGGGAATGATTCCCAGTCAACAGGTCTGCCACCTAATTGCATCTCAATCTCTGCGTCCATTGCAACTAGCATGGCGTTGACTTGTTTCGGTGGTAGGTTAAGTGTTATCATCATTGTCAATCTCCTTTTCCTTTGGATACCATACGTCTACATCACACCCACAATTAGGGCAATGCAAATTTGTAAGGATACTAAAGTTTTCTGTTTCATCTGATATGTCATGGTCACTGCCCCATATCAGTTCGTGACTACAGTGCCAGCAGTTCATTCTTCTAACTCTACATGTACAGTGTGATAATCTTGGTCAACATACGTCCAACCACCATCGTTTTCCACATCTATGTCAGCACCAATAAGGTGCATGGTCTGCTCTCTGGCAATGTCATGTGCTATGTTCCTTGCTTCATCTTCGCAGGTTGCCTCAATCTCAAAGTTGCGGTCATACCAGACACACAAGTCAATCTTGACGTTGTATAGTTTCTTAGTCATTACATGGCTCCATGCTAAAGTAAATATATTTATTGTCCACGCCTATGTGTGGCACTTCTGGTCTTATATCCTGTTTACCTACATAAGTAAAGGTACAATTTTGCTGTCGCTTTACCTCTACATCCTTAATAAATTCTGCATTATCGTGACTGAATAGTGCAACAGTCAGTGCAATTAAAATCATGCTCATGGGTATCTCCTTCCTTTGTGTATAGCGATTGCCTCTTGATCTGGTTCAGACAAATCAAAAGTTTTGTTTAGGATGCCGCGCCATGACTGCTCTTTTAGCCGTTGACGTTGCCACTCAGGTGCTTTTTTACTCACCTTTTTTATCCGCATTTTCTTGATATTTGAACGCATCTTTTCTGTCCTCTTTTCTTTTGTTGTTAGTGCCTCTACCTTTATTGGTTGGCACTACTGTAGCCCTTTGTCTAGCGGCTTGTACTGCCGCCCAGTTGTGTATTCTAGTCGTGCGTCTTATCATCTGTCAAGTCCTTATTTCTATATCAGGCATAACCCTACATAAATAATCATTATGCACATCACAGTCATCAATAATTATTTCTGTTTCTGTGTCTAAAATAT
>Ga0209535_1003126_pt1 | contig 10631 bp, 3 predicted proteins | sample LinPmetageLP28_FD_184041 | JGI IMG/M metagenome (GOLD analysis project Ga0209535, IMG submission 184041) | Marine viral communities from the Pacific Ocean - LP-28 (SPAdes) (version 2) | ecosystem: Environmental > Aquatic > Marine > Oceanic | place: Pacific Ocean | collected 2009-08-22
CTCTAATAAAACACAGAGGTCTCATAGATGTCTATAAAAAATTAGGGTATGTTGAAGGAGATAGCTATTCATCTGAAATGATAAAAAAATTATAATATGGCAGTAACAACAGCAGCAGTATTGACAGCAGCAGCAGTAGGTTCTCAGTTAGCCGGGTCTGCACAGTCATTTTCTCAAGCTAGAAAACAAAAAGCAAAACAAAGAGAAGCAGAGGCAACTGCCGATAAGTATATGGCAGATGCTCGAAGGAGTCTCGAGAAGAACTATATGGAATCATTGGCTATTCAAAAAGAGCCATATGAATTAGAAAGAGAAGCTGCATTAGTAGCAGGTGCACAAGCAACAGAAGCCCTTAGAGAAAGCGATAGAGGTATGGGTAGAGTTGGTGCTATATACGGTCAACAACAACAAGCACAGAGACAAATAGCATCAGCTATGGGTCAGGAAATGTTTAACTTAGATTACTTAACCGCACAAGAAGAGTCAAGACTTCGTGACATAGGAACTCAACTTGATTTAGGCGAAGTAACAGGTGCACAACTTGAAGCAGCTAACGCAGAGGAAAGAAGACAGCAACAACTACAAGCAGGCATAAAGGGTATTGGAGGAGCAGCAATGACAGGAATAGAAGCTGTGGCATTGTATAGAGATAAAGGTGGTGCTTTAGCACCTAGAGTAGATACATCAACCTTAACAATAAAAGGACAAACTCCTCAAGAAAGATTAGCGAAAGCTCAGTCTGATGCTTTTATGGGATTTGACCCAACACAATCTTTTATGACTAGCATTGAAGATTTAAATCAACAATCAAGAATAGCTCCATCATCACTTGAATCAATTTTTGGAACTGCAACAAGTAGACCACTTCCTAGTTCCGTAATAGAAGCAAATAGATAATAATTTATGGCAACTAAATTTGGATATGTAGAAAGGAACATCGAGAATGATGTTAATTGGGGTGAAGTTGGAAAAGGCTTTGCTGATATGCTCGTTGCAGAACGAGAAGAAAGACAAGTTAAGAAAGACCTTCTTGATGATGCAATGATTAAAACTCAGGATGCATTAAAAGAAGCACCCTTGGGATATAATACAGACTTTAACGACAGAATAATTGATTTAGCAAGTAATGCAAGTTCTTACTTGTTGGCTGCTAATAAAGACCTAAAAGCAGGTAAATTAACTCCTGCTGAATATATGCGTAAGGTACAGAGGATGAACAGTAGTGCAGACCAAATCTTTACGCTAACAAACAATTACAATAAACTATACGAGGAGCATCTAAATCGAATGGATTCAAAACCTCCTCTTTCAGGTGCAGTTGAGCAAGCCATATTTGAGAGAATAGACAATATGACCAACTTTAATGAAAATGATTTCTTTATTGACAGCACAGGTGCTATTGTAGCTGCTCCATTAGTTAAGGGAGATAATGGTATTACAACCATAGACCCAAGTGGTGCATTAAGTGCACAGGCTATGTTTAACCTAGCTCAAAACTTTGTTAATAGACTTGATGTAGAATCAGAAGTAAATACTGCTGTTAATAGACTTGGTAAGTATATAGTAACAGAGCAAAAAGCAGCTACATATAAAGCAGGAGGTAAGACAGTTACTATTAATGATATTACTCAAAGAGAAGACTACTCAAAAATGAGAGAGTCTCTTATTAATGGTATACTTAGTTCAGATTTAAGCACAGCATCTGTTTTGGCTGATTACATAAAAGGGTACGATGTTATAACAGATGAGAAGCAATTATCTAAAGACCCTGCTGAAAGAGAGAGACAAGTATTTGTTGATATATCAAATGGTAAAGAAGGTCAAGCAGTATTAACTAAAAAACAAAAAGCAGCAGCTAGAGAGCAAGTAGGTACTCTAATTGATGGAATGATTGATAAGGAATACAAGACTGCTGAGACCGCTAGAAAAGAATATAGTGCATCTCAAAAATCAACGTATAGGTCAGGTAAGGTAAAAGAAGAGCTTGCAGGATATTGGAATCAATTGGGATGGGGTAATGCTGAGCAGAAAAAAGAAGCAGTTGAATTATTAATAGCCAATAAGGCTGTATTGGGGGGAGGTGTTATTGGACTTAAACCAAACGATAAGTTTACAGAACTTGAAGTTATATTTACAGACCCTAAGAAAAACAGAACAATAGACCTTCGGCAAAGTTGGTCTCCTATGGAGTGGGCTAATTTAGGTTCTGATATTCACGGAGAAACAAATAAAAATAAAGCAGTTGCTGCCGGTGGTGGTTGGGGTAAAAACCGACAATACCAATATCTAGATGCAGAAGGAAAACCATTATTTAAAGACGTAGAGTCACTTAGGGAAGGTGCACAAGATAAACCGGGGATAGACGAAATATATGGCAGTCATCTTAAAAGTAAAATAAAAAAAGGCTCTTCATCACAGGATATAACTTCTGCATTATCAGGAACAGGATTTGAGATGGATGGTAGAAAATTATACAAAGACGGGAAGCCTGTTAGTAATAGGATATATGATTTTGACAATCAATCAGACATAGATGCTTTAATAGCAAATGTTTCAACACTAGAAGCTGCTAAATCATTTGTAGTGTCTAGAAAAATATCACCAACAGGAACAGGAACAGGAGCAGGAGACGATTTATTTAAATAATAATAAATGGATAAACTACAAGCATTATATAATTTATACCTAGGGAATGGTATAATAACAGAAAACACTTCATTTGATAAATTTTCATTAGCAAGTGATGAGGTTCAAAACAGCTTATATAATTTAGGAAAAGAAAGAGGATTATTTCAGACTACTGAATTATCTACATTCAAAACTGCTTGGGTTGGTGAAGTAAAAAAAAAAGACTCTATACCCTTGGAGGAAAGGGTGGACGTTACGGAATCTGTTACAGAGGAAGTTCCGGTCGCAGATACTTTATCGGCTTTACAATCTCCTGAAGCATTCATTACTGACGAGCAAGTAGAGGAAACACCAATACCACTCAGACCCGAAGAGGAAGCTCCTATACAATACGATTTAAAGGAGTTTGAAGAAAAAAAAGATGAGAGAGATATCTTTGACCCAATGGGCGTTGATGAGAAGGCAGCAGAGCCTACTCAAGACCTTATTCTATCTCCTGAGATTCCACAAGAAAAGCTAGATGCATATGATGCCAAGTTTAACGAAAAACTTGAAGAAATAAAACAAAGTACTATCAATGATGGTATAATCGAAGACCTTGGAGAACAAGAACAAGTTACCGAATTGGGGGATGTTGTAGTTCAAGATAAAACATTAGAGCAGCTATATGAAAAAGTACCTGATGTTAATGAAAAGGTTAAGGATGCAATTAAGTTAGAGCAAGAAGTAATTGGTTCTGAAATAGAAGCTATTGGAACATACGACAAACTAACCGATGAAATAAAAGAAAGAATAGAGCCTGCTGTTAAGAGAGAAGATGGTAAAATAGTTGGTCTTGATTATTCATTATTGTCAAAAAATGATATAGAATTTTTAATACAGGAAAGCAAAAAAACCGTTGCTGATATGGATAAAGGTTACTTTGAAACATCTGCTGTTAAAGATATACTTGATAACTATGTTGCAAGAGAAAAGATAAGTTATAATAAAAATGCACAGAAAGCAACAAACTTAGCTACACAAATAAAAGAAACAAATGAGGAGATAAATAAACTGAAAGCCAATAACAAGTTTGCTACTGCACTAGAATTAGAAAGCTATTATAATGATAAAGTCAATGAGTATAATAATATTGCAGAAGAAACAATTCAGCAATCTATATTAATAAATGCTGCTGAAATAGCTGAAGAAAACAAATCAATGAATGCATTTGCTTCAGGTACGTTCAAAGCAGTTGAATCATTTTTAAGTTTAGGAGTTCAGGCACTACCATCGTTAGCTGCAACAGGACTCAATCTTGCATCATCACAGATACCGGGAAATGTAAGATTGTCTGTACCTCAAGAAAAAAGGCTTATGAAGTGGAGTATGGACACTAAACGAAAGATAGAAAAGTTCATACCTACTGATTTCGATGACACCAAAGCAAACTTTGTTGGAGACGTTGTTGGACAAATTGGTTTTATTGTAGGGTCATCTGCTCTTGGAGGAACACCACTTGCTATTGCAGCAGGTTACACTATGTCAATGGGAGAGATGTATGAGGAGGCTACGGCTAATGGTTTAGACCACGATGACGCTATGAATCTTTCTATGGCTTACGGTGCTATATCTGCTCCATTTGAGGTTTGGGCTACTAGAGCAGGTATTAATGCTTTAGCAGGAAAAACTTTAAGAAAGAAAGTAATAAACGAGGTATTAGAAAAAGGTGCTAAAGGGTTTACAAAAGAATTTGCGGAACAAACTGTTAAGCAGTCTATAAAACCAATTATAAAAGAGACATCAGTTGAAGCGTTAGAAGAGGGTCTTCAAGAGGGTGGTCAGTATATGTTAAGCAAAGGATTAGCAGAAACATACAATATATTTAAAGACAAAGACAAGCCTGAGTTTGAGAAGACTGATTTGTTTACAACGAAGTTTTTATATGAGTTGGGTCAAAACATATTATTAGGTGCTGCCGGTGGTGCTATTGGTGGTGCTTCGTTAAATATCTTAGGAGGTAATGTTTACGTTGGAAACAACTACAAGGGTATAGAGAAGATGTTTCTCAACCCTAAACAAATGTCTAAGGTAAATGACCAACTTACTGCATACAGAAAAAGTGGTAAGATAAAAACAGACGAAGATTTACAAGTTGCTAGAGAGCAGGTTGGCATCATACAATCAGCAGCAGCAGAAGTTGACAATGCAACAAAGGCAACTGATATAAACGACATACAAAAGAAAAAGTTATTCCAACTAACAGCAGAGAGACTTTCATTGCAAAAGGAAGTTGAGGGAGTTACTATACCATCATTGGTTTCAGATAAGAAGCAAAGGATGGCTGACATAGATAAGAATATAGAGGATGTAATTACAGGTAAAAAAACCATTGCAGATATAGTAGCGGAAGAAAAAGCAATGACTGCTAAGACTGAAGCTGAAGCAGTTGTAGCTGAAGATGTTGAATTAACTGAAGAGATAAAACAAGAAGTAAAAGACATTGAGGCATTCTTTGCAGATTCAGATAAAAAGATATCTGAAAACTTAGCAGTAAATAAAGAAGAGAAGGTTGAGCTATCTGAGGCTGCGAAACAAACAACAGACTTCGCACAGAAAGCATCAAGTGCCATATCATCAATACTCCCAAATACAAAGATTGTACTTCATAACACAACAGAAGAATATACGCCATTTAAAAGTGCGGAGGGTCTATCAAGAGGAGAGTATAACCCACAAACAAATACAATACATATCGATTTGTCTGTAGCAGATTCAAAGACTGTAGCACACGAAGTATTTCACGCTGTACTATTAAATAAAATAAAAACAGAAGAACAGATACAGACCGCAACAAAAGGTATGTATGATTCTGTTAAGCAATCATTAGCAGCAGTACCTGAGATATCTACAAGGATTGAAAACTTCTCTAAGATGTATGAAGATAATCTTCAAAGCGAAGAGGCTTTAGCTGAACTCACAGGTATATTAGCATCTGAATACAAACAGTTAAACGAACCTACCAAACTAAGAGTTAAGAAGTGGGTCAATGATATTGCATCATTTCTTGGTTTAGATAACGTAATTAAACTAACCAAAGATGAAGAGGTAATAGATTTACTAAACACACTATCTGCAAAAGTAGCTACAGGAGAACAAGTTACAGAAAAGGACATAAAAGCTATCAAAGCTGAGCCAACTGTTGTTGAAGACGAGTTCAAGAAATTTGTTGATACGGGAGAGGTTTCACAAGAAACACTTAATAGACTTGCTGATATTGTTCAGAAAGGAGAAGAGATTAAAGACAAGGAAGATTTAGCTATTTATACTGCTAAGGTTGCTGAAATAAATAAAATATTATCTGACAGAAAATCTTCTGAAGAAACTGAGCAAGGAACAGGTGGCGAAGTAGGTACAATAAAAGTTCCTCGTCAACAAAAGATTAAAATAGTAGATGCTCCAAATATAGAAAACGATAACAGACCTTGGGTAAGAGATGTTTTAGAGATGCTAGACCTCAATGAAATAGATGGGGCTAAATTCATTACTAATATGTATGATTACACTAATGCAGGAGCTACAGATTTAGGTAACGGGTTTTCAATAGAGCTTCTTGGAGGTAGGAATTATGTTCCATTGATAATGAAAAAAACAGGTAGAAAAATAGGTGATGTTTCAAACCTCGCTGCATTTAATACTAAATCCCAAGCTGAAACTTTTATAAGAAATTCTCAAGAAGGAAAGGCAAATTTATTCGCACCTCATTCAGGAACTTTAGACCAATCTTGGCAATTTCAACAACATATATTTGAGCAGTTAGTTAACTTAGTTCTTGATAAAAAAATATTAAGTAATAAAAAATTAATTGATGCATTTAATGATGGTATTAAATCTAAAAATGGTAAAGCTGCTTTAGCTAAATTCAATCAAAAAAATAAAAGTAATTTAAAAAATTTAAACTCTTTTAAGTCCAATCCAAAAGAATTGGTTAGGCTTTTAGATATTGAAAATAATTTTTCTCCTGATTTGAGAAAAATATTAAATACAAAAATTGCATCAGATAAAACATTTCAAAAAGCAATAGGTGTTAAGAATCTAAATGAATTTTATGGTAGAATAGCAGACCCTTTAAATATAGGTATTAGCGGTGGAGAGATTATGACAATAGTCAAGTTCGACCCATCTACATTTGAAGTTGCAAAAACTAATCCGGGAGATGTTGACCATCATCCTTCTTTTGGTTGGACTGTAAAGGCTAAAATAGAAAATATATATCAACCTACTAAGTTTTTTAAATCATATAATATAACAGAAGAATATACTAAGTTTAATATAGATGGCACTTCTGTTTCTAAAAAAGCTGAACTAACAGAAAAAGAATTTGCACAAAAAAATGTATTATCAAGTGCAGGAGCTATACCAAAGGTCGCTACAGTAGCCACTCGTCAGCAAAGAATTAGTGACGAAGATATAGAGTCAGTAATTACAGAGGCAAGAAACAATAACTTCACAGATGAGGCTATAAAGTATTACCTAGTTAATGTTAAGAAGCAGCCTGCAACCAAAGTAAATGAATTACTTGAGGTCAATGTAAACCTACTTGACAGAATGCCTAAGAGCTTTGGTAATATCGAAGGTGGTGCTGCAAAAGGCGTCAAGCTATTTGAGAAAGTTCAGAAGTATCATACCAAACTTAACAAGAATAATAATAAAAGAAAGCCTGCCAATAGATTAAATGAGCAGCAGATTGTTGATGAGGTAATTAAGTTCTTAGAGAAACAACCTGAATATAAAAAAGAAGGATTCCCTAAGAAAAAAGAAATATCTACACAGCAAGCAGCAATGCTATCAGATATACAGAAGTCTGTTAGAATGAGACCAACGGCTGAAATGGCTGAAAAGATTAGAGAAGCTCGTATGGTTTTAGCTCAAAGAAAAAAAGGTATAGCTGACATCAAAAAAGTTCAATCAGCAGTAAGGAACTTTATGAGAAAGGCATTACCTAAAAAGCTATATACAAAATCTGAAACCTTAAAACTTATAAATAAGATAAACGATGCAACTGTCAAAAATATAGATGCAGTAATTGCAGAAGTTGAAAAGTTTGTTATCGAACAAAACATAAAAGACTTAAATGCTAAAGTGTCTAATCTTTTAGACATTAGTAGATATACTAAAACTCAGGCAGGAAAGAAAGTAGCTAGGAAGATAGACAATGAGACACTAAAAAGAGTTGAGTATATAAATAAAAACATACTTTCAAATAAAGCGACAGCAGAACAGATTGACGCAAAGAACGCAGAGTTAAATAGAGAGTTTAATGAGATATCTGCTAAAACTGATTTAACTATTACTGATGTTCAGAGAATGTCTGATATATCTATTATAACCGGGTATAACAACTCTCTTCAGATGGACAATCAAGATGCCACTAAGGTAACTCAATTGGATTCTGTAATAGCTCAACTAGAGGGTGTAATAGAATACGGTAGTTCTCAGCTTGCAGAAAGAATAGCTGAGCAGAAAAGAGAAACTGATAGAATATTTGAGGTAGGGTATAAAGCTGTAACAGGAAATGACATAGATTTATCTGCCGAAAATGCTAATCAGGTATTAGAAGATAAAGATTTTGAATTTGAATATCAAAAAGAAAGAAAGAGACTAAGAAGTAAACTTTCTAATCTACTTAGCGAAATAGGTACATCAATAAAAGAAAGTATGTTCGGAACGGCAGAGGCTCTCGATGGTCTTATGGATAAGATTAATATAATTCCTGCTGAACTATTTGGAGGTGACCTTCAAGAAGAGTTTACTAATAAGATTGATGAAGCCACTAGAACATTTAAAGAAAGACGTATGATGGCTGAGACTACCATTAAAGATAAATTGGTAGAGCTTTATGGTAAAAGATGGGTAAATGAATCTAGAAAAAATAGAAATACCATAAATACAGGTATATACATAAATGAAGCTGCCAAGAAAAAAGATATGCCAATAATGTTATCTCAAAACCAAATGGCTTATTATTACAATCAATACAAAGACCCTGCAAACAGAGCTTCGTTCGCTAATACTTTTGGTGTTGAAGTAATAAATAAAAATGATTCTGTTTCAGAAAAGAAACGTAAGCAAAAAGCTAATCAAGCCAATGCAGACAGAGTAATGGAAGAGATGACAAACAACCTAGACCCTAAAGTAAAACAACTAGCTGATTGGCAGGTAGACGAGTTCTATCCATCTCTATATAAATATTATAACGATGCATACAAGAAGATATACAACGCTGATATGCCTTGGAATCAATTCTACGCAGGTATCTTATATAGAAAAGGAGAAACAATTGAGCCACTAGATTTATTAGCTGATAAAACTATCTACAATACAGCAGTTGGTGCTAACTCTACCAAGTCAAGGGTTCAGAATAATAATAAGATTGAAGGAATGGATATGGTTGATGTTATGGCAACATACATCAATCAAATGGAATACTTTGCAGCTTACTCTCAGCCAATAAGAGAGATGAACACTTTCTTCAAAAACAAGTATATTAGAAACGCAATAGAAACCATTCACAATAAGCAGACTATGAAGTTCATAGATGCTATGATTGAGAAGATTGCAAACAGAGGTGGTAAGCAGGAGTTTGGAGATAAATTTGTAAATTTATTAAACTCTACATTTGTTACATCAAGGATTGGTCTTAGCCCTGTCGTTATGATAAAACAGCTACTATCTATACCAACCTATGCTAATGATATAGGTATAAGAAATTGGTTTTTATATGGTGCTAAAAATAAATTTGAGCAAGCAAAAGTTTGGAAAGAAGTTAGAGATAACTCTGTATATATGCAAGACAGAAGGAACGATAGTATACTAAGAACCATTGAAACCTACAAAGAGTCTGATATGGTTGAGTTTGTACCTAGTCCAACCAAAAAATGGCTTGTTGACTTCTTGATGTATACAACTAAGTTTGGTGATAGAACTGCGATTATGTTGGGAGGTTTGCCAAATTATTCTTATTATAAAGCACAGGCTTTAAAAGAAGGTAAGACTGAACAGCAGGCTATAGATATAGCGATTAAAAAGTTTGAGAGAGATACAAAAAGAACGCAGCAATCAGCAGACCTTCAGGATAAAGATTACTTCCAAACAAAAGGTGAAATAGCAAGAGCATTAAATATGTTTTTAACCACACCTAAACAATACTTAAGAAAAGAGATACAAGCAGTTAGAAACTTAGGTAGAATGATGTCAAAGTCAGATAAAGCAGCTAAGGGCACTTTTACACAAAACTTTAGAACTCTCGCTATGTATCATATATTCCTCCCTGTATTATTCCAATACGTTGCTTTAGGGCTACCCGGGATATTAAGAGAATGGAGAGACGATGAAGATGACAAGGATTTATGGAGAGCTGCTATACTTGGTAACTTAAATGCATTGTTCTTATACGGAGAGATATTTTCAGCAGCAGGAGATTTACTAACAGGAAAGCCTTGGGCGGGTGAACAAACAAGAACAGTTGGGTTGATTCAATCATCAATGAATGTCATTAAAAAACTTAAAAAAGCTATGACAATACAAGATGAGGATAAGAAAGAAAAGGCTCAAAAAGATGCTATATTAGAGCTTGTAAATATTACAGGAGCACCTGCATCAACTGTAGATAAAATGATTCAGAACTATAAAGAAATAGGAACTGATGACGATTTAGGAAAAGATATTATGAGGGTTTTGAATTACTCTAAATATCAAATAGAAGGACCTAAGAAAAAGAAACAAAGTTTCGCAGGACCTTCAACGACATCTATGACCGACCTAAAGGAATATGCTCCTACACTTTACGATGAGATAAAAGCATTAGAAAAAGAATTAAAAGTAGATATAGATTAATTATGCCATTTAAAAGCGAAGCACAGAGAAAATATATGTATAAGAATATGCCCGAACTTGCAGAGAAGTGGGAGAAAAAGTACGGCTCGAAAAATCTACCGGCAAGAGTTAAGCCAAAGAAGATGAAG
>Ga0209535_1003127_pt1 | contig 10627 bp, 28 predicted proteins | sample LinPmetageLP28_FD_184041 | JGI IMG/M metagenome (GOLD analysis project Ga0209535, IMG submission 184041) | Marine viral communities from the Pacific Ocean - LP-28 (SPAdes) (version 2) | ecosystem: Environmental > Aquatic > Marine > Oceanic | place: Pacific Ocean | collected 2009-08-22
GGATCATGATCCTAATATGCGTCCTGATATGAACTCACTGCTTGAACAAGGCTACAAGAAACAGAAACTACGTGCCCACAGTGACTTCTACTGGAACCATGCAGTAAACGAATGGGCCGCTAGATTCAGCGAACAGTGGGATATACAATGTGAGAGCAAGTGCAAGAATCTTGCTAGTCATGAATTTTACAACAACTATGTGGAATAAAAATGAACGAAGAAATACAATATATTTTAACCAAAGAACACGGTAGGCAGCTAGATACAGTAGAGCTAATAGCCAGTGAGAACTTTGCAAGTGAAGCAGTTATGAAACTTTGTGGCAGTGTTTTTACCAACAAGTATGCAGAAGGATATCCAGGTAAACGTTACTACAACGGTTGTGAAAACATGGATTTAATTGAGCAACTGGCAATTGACAAACTATGCGAGTTGTATAACTGTGGTTTCGCAAACGTCCAACCTCACTCAGGAGTAAATGCAAATACTGCGGTGTATCAAGCATTTATGAAACCTGGTGATACACTAATGGGTATGGATTTAGCAAGTGGCGGACACTTATCTCATGGTGCTCCGCCTACACTAAGTGGTAAAGTTTATAAGAGTGTAACTTACGGTGTAAAGCCAGATGGATACTTAGACTATTACTACATAAGCGGACTTGTAAAACTTTGGTGTCCTAAAGTTATTGTTGCAGGTGCTAGTGCCTATCCAAGACAAATAGATTGGAAAGCATTTAGAGATATTGCAGATAGTGTAGGTGCTAAACTTGTTGTAGACATGGCACACTACAGTGGATTAGTTGCTGGTAACGTATACGACTCACCATTGCCTTATGCAGATGTAGTCACTTCAACTACACATAAGACACTAAGAGGTCCAAGAGGTGGTATGATACTTTGGAATAATCCAGATTATACTAAACGTATTAACAGTAGTATATTTCCAGGAACACAAGGTGGTCCACTTATGAATATTATTGCCGCTAAAGCACAATGTTATACTGAAGCATTACTTCCTAGTTTTGAACAGTATGCACACCAAGTTGTGAAAAATGCTCAAGCAATGTGTACAGTATTTGAACAAAAAGGCTTTCCTGTACAAACCGGAGGCACAGACAGTCATATTATACTGATGGATCTTAGTGCTAGTAAACACAGTGGTAGACAGGCTGCAGACATACTGGAAGAAAACGGAATCACGGTAAACAAAAACGGAGTACCAAATGACCCACGTAACTTTGTTGAAACATCCGGCATAAGAATAGGCACTGCTGCTGAAACCACACGTGGATTAGTAGAAGAAGATTTTAAGAAAATAGCACATAAAATATGTAATTTATTAGGATAAGAAACATGCGTAGATATATAGGAAGTTTTATATTTTTTGCATTAGGTGCATTCTTTTTAGCACATGATCTAATGCACGAAGTTAGTCACGGTGCTAAGTTTTTAGGACTTAGCGAAATGACCTACATGTGGATAGCAATGGGTGCGGTCCATTTATTAATTAAACCATGCTACTGTAGGAATTGCAACAATGGATGAAGATTTTTTTAACGAGCCACCAAAAGATAAAGTAGTGTATCCAACTGTGAAGTTATGGCACTTGTTTGCATTTTTTGCAATAGCACTACCATTAGTATATTATTTTAAATAGGAGACGACATGTATCAAGGTAACGGACATATTTGGCAAGGCAGATTCAACTGCATAAGTGATTTCATGCACAGGTACAAGCCTGAAGGTACCATCAAAGGCGGAAGACCAAGCCAAGAGTATAGAAGCGAAAGACGCAACACTGCTAGATTAAGTTATAGAATGGCTAAGAAAGCAATGAAAGCCGGATTAGTACAAAACGCCTAGATGTTATGTTTGTTTGGCACTATTGAACCATTGCCAAACAGATCAACTGCTTTCCAAGACAAATAACTCTTCCATCCTGGTATCTTTGGTTCAGCGTCATGCATTGCTAGTAAGAATACTTTATCGCTTGCAATCTTTGCTGACCGAATAAGATCTTTATCTTCTTTGAGTTTCTTTTTCCAGCGATACTGTCTTATGGCTTTGTATAATAAATCATGTATAATAGCTGCTCTTGCAACATCAAACGGTGCTATTAACCACCACATTGCTCTCGGTACACTTGCTAAATCTGTAACGAATCCTGTTGGTACTGTTATAGTTTCTGTTTTGTTAGTTTCTCTTTTAACATTTACACCTACACCTTTCAATGCATTGATTTCATCTACTGTAAGGTCTTTTGTTGTATAAGATAAATCTCTACCAAGTGTCCACTTACGAGGTGGATTAAACTCCGCCATAATCTTATTATTAAATTTTCCCATTTATATGCTCCTTGTAGTGTATTTATTGTACCTAAACAAACAAAAAGGTTGACAACGACTATATTTGTGTTATTATTAAGTATAGTTAGAAACAAGGGGTAATAGATGGATATTATATTACAAATAATTGGTTTTGTTGCAATAGCATATGTGTTGATAAAGTTTTTTCCAACCATACTAAGTGCAGTATTTAAGTTGAGTGTGATTGCGATAGCATTGGTATTTGTGTGTATTGCAGTTAGTGTTTACATGAGCGATTGGACCTGGAGTGCAAGTTATGTTTAAAAAATTAGTAGTCATAGGTATAGCAACTGCCTTAATAGGGTGTGGTACAACCAACAGAGCTTTGGCAAACGATATCTTTACACAAGGGCCAAAAATAGACTATGATGGATTTTTTTCAGAAACAACTCTTGTATTAGGTGTGTTAAATTTATTAAAAGAAAAACCATATGTTGCTCCAGTAAACAAAACTCCTGTGTTCTTTAATCATACAAAGAGTGATGCAAAACTTGATGCTGTTATTTCACAATATCCACATAGAGCATTTAGTGTTACAGTTGCATCGCCTACGTTTCCAAATCACAACAGACGTACCTATATGAAGATACCTTTTGTAGTTAGTTGGAATCAGAGTTATGTAAACCAATTGTACAATGCAGTTGCAAGTTCACAAGATCAAGGTGGTACTGGTTGGGCAAAGTTTGTAAACAAAAAACATTGGACAACTCCCGGATACAATATAAAACTTGATCGAACCAGCAGTGACAAACTGATGAGAGGCTTGTACAGAGCTCAACCTATGATACAGGTAAGAGTTGGTACGAGAAGTTTAGGTTGTTTTGATATTCCAGAACTAAGCAATACATCACAAAGAAAAGCACACATGGTACAACCAAGTGGTAATGGAACTGTTATCAATGGATACTTAGAACTTGCTAGTCATGTTACTGTAGAGATATCACCAAGTGATAATATTGGGAATGCTAGAATATTTGTAGTACGTAGTAACCAGTGTAGATAGATATGAACATTAAAGAACTTAGAGAACTTTTACATCAATTATTAGTTGCATTTATTTTTATTATGATACTGTTACTTGGTGGAACTGTTATCTACTTACAAGGAACCCCTTAAGCCGATCCTTACATACTTAAATGATAGAAGGGTCGGCTATCCTTTTGGATTAAACTGAAAAAATGCTTCTAAAGGTTTTCCGTATAATGGATAAATTGTATCGCCAGTGGTTGTCATATTATCTAAGTCTTCGGCTTTACTTACAACTCCTACAGTGTTATAGGCAGCAATGATCCCTACTAAGAATGACCATGCACCTCCACTTTCACTTGCTTTATACGAATCAAAATTATCTTTAATCCATGCACGATTCACTTCAACAGGATCGGCTCCCATACGTCCGAGAGCTTGTTTTAATCGTTTGCCTTGTGCTCCAAAATATAAATCAGCTAGTCTGTTTGCAAAATCTTGTCTTTCTTGTGGAGGCACATTAGGTATTTGATTTATTAGTTTTGTAAGTGTTTTTAAGTTTATTGATTTTGTTACACTCAAATCGCGTTGAGCATCCAATGGTGCTTTTAACCATTCGTAACTATGCATTATATCTAGTACAGACTTTACAGGAGGAACATCTCCTGTTTCACCAAATCTTCCGCCATTTTTGTTAAGTGCACCTTTAACTTCTACACCAACACCGTCAACATCGATATCACCTTTGCCTTTAATACTAATATTTGTACTCATAATAGCAAGTCCATTCTCATACGGACCTTTCATTTTAGCTCCGACACCATATGTTGCTAAATGCATGAACATTGTTTTGTTTATATCACTGTTATAACACAGCTGATCTATACTGCTTACGCCAGGTGTGACTAGTAATTTGTGATTTATGCATTTATTCATTTGCAAGTTACGTGCGAAGTCAACTTTTTGTGCAAAGGTTAATGGTGCATCTGCCATAATGCCTGCAATCTGCATAATCTGCTTTTCAGCAAACTCTCCCTTTAACACACTTGGTAAGGCACCACCAATGCGATCTATCATATTTCCTTTGTTTAGTATTGTATAAATTTTATCGAGGAGGTCCTCGTTCTTTTTTGCCATATCAGGATCTTTGACTGATGGGTCAATATTATTGATTGTTTTAAGAATCTCTGCCTTTGTAGCATTGACGTCTTCGTTGATTTTCAGCTTATCAAAAATTTCGTATAATAACATATGCACTTCCTTATAGATATATTTATGGAAGATAACTGACATTATAACATAACAGTACCCGGACCTAAATACTATACTGGCATTTAAACGCCGGTAGAAAAGGAGGTATCATGGATATCTTAAACAATATAAAAGGATGGGCAAATGCACTAACAGAAGTAGCTGTTTCGCTACTTGCATTAGGCATCGTACTTGAAGTCTTAGTTGGCGGACAGAACGTTCCATTCTGGCCAGACATTGCAGTAATTAGCAATGTGCAATCTATAATTGCAGGCTTTTCAGCACAGGGCTTAGTTGGCCTAGTTGCTATATGGGTACTATATCATATATATAAATCAAAATAATCATATAATATAATTACTCACTCTTAGAGGTGTAGAGAAACTGTTCTGACGATTGTTTCTCTACACTTTTTCTTATTCTAAGCACCAATCATTAAATTTCGTAACTTGTTTTTGTCTACACAATAGATATTTTTAACACCACGTCCGGGGTACTCTGTTTGTGCTTTGGATGAAAGTACAAGATCGTTACGTTGCACGTATCCTATGCACTCTCGCACTGATGCAAACGAAGGTTGTTGTATAATATACAAGTCTTCGTTTAGTTCTTGACTACCCATCATTACCATTACAATTAAAAATATCTTCATATAATTACTTACTTAAAGTGTGCCTAGTATTTTCTTTAGTTTTTTCTTTGACTTGCCAAATACTTTTGTTTTGGCTACTATCTTCTTGTTCTCAACATTGCCATCAACTACTACTACACCAATCATTCCCATTGACTTGTGTGGTGTGCATTGATATAGGTAGATGCCAGCTCTTTCAAAAGTAAAACTAAACTGCTTGTTCAGTTTGCTTTTTTTTAGTTTTTTAATTCCATCTGGCACTGATATAAACTGTACATTATGCCCCTTTGACTTTGGTAACCATGTGACTGTGTCGCCAATTTTAACATTTACTACATCCTGTGAATAAACCATTTTTTCACCGTCTGCTCTTTTGTTTAGCATGTCAATTGATATCGTGCCAGCAACTGCTGGTAAACTTGATAAGAACACTAGTCCTAGTATTGCTATCAGTGTGCTTACGCCAATTGTTCCGCTTAAAAAGTTCTTCATTTATTATTTCCCTACGTTATAATAACGACCCATTGCCGTTAGTTCTTTGTTTGCTCTTGCTTGACCAATGCTTATGCAAAAGTCACTTATTGCTCTGAGTATTCTCATTTGAAATCACCTCTATTAACTTGATCTCTTGTTAAACCAATATCACGCAAGTCTCTATCGCTTAAATATGATAGTGCTTCTCTTGTTCTTGCTTGCACATAATTTTGTTTAATCTTACCAAGTGCTAGTGCATAACCTGTCATAAAAGTTCTTAGTGCCATTCCAATTGATCCCATTGTATTCATTGCTAATGCAGTCATTTTATATTCCAAATCTTCCTGATGTTGTGTGTAATCTTTTCATGCGGTTCTCTAGGTCACACATGTCTACTGATTGTGATAGATATCTATCTCTTGCTGACCTTGCGTCAAACATTGTCACAAGGGTATTCCATAGCTTTTTTGCCATTTTTCTTCTCCTATTATGTTATATGCTTGAGGGAAGCAATACCGCGTTCTTTGACGCCGTCAATCACTTTTTAGGAAGTGCTATTTCCCTAGTCTCTCCTAGTGCCCTGCTTTTTTTCTGAGCCGCAGTCGCTCTGCAGTGTTTTCTACTACATTTCTATTTATTAAAGGCAAAAGTGTAAAACCAGGTTTTTTGGCTACTTAAGAGTAAAAACAGTCTTGCTTTTTTAGCACTAATCGAAAGGTATTTACATTATTACACAAGATATAGCAATAATGTAATTTTATTATTCTTTTTGTACAAAAAGGTTGACAAGATGCTAGACTGTGTTATACTGTTTATACAGTTAGAAAATAGGAGAACTGCTTTATGTATATGTTAAAATGTTTAATATCCCTTAATAGTTGTGTTGTACGTGACGTTGTGTGTAAGCCAAACAGTACAGTTCCAATGTCTTTTGCTACAAAAGAATCTGCATCTAATTATGCCGTTGAGAACGTGCTAAACAAACCATTTGCAAATATTTCAAATGCAAATAAAGTTTTTGGATTTCAGCCTGTACCTTACAATGCAAAGCCTAACTTTGAACTAGTTGCATAAACTAGTTCTTACCAAAAGTAAAAAAAAGGTTGACATACAGCATATATGTGTTATGCTGTATGTACAGTTAGAAAACAAAGAAGGAGTCCTTAAATGGCATATGTAAGTCAAGAAACAAAAGCAAAGTTAAGCCCAGCAATTAAAGCAGTTCTTAAGAAGTATAAGATGAAAGCAAGTATTGCAGTTAGACATCATTTTAGTTTAGTTGTTAACGTGCAAAGTGGTCCGATCAAATTTGATCACTCACATGGTGATGATTACACACAGGTTAATGTGTACCATATTGATACTCAATATAAGGGTGTTGCTAAAGCATTTTTAACAGAATTGTTAGCCGCTATGAAAGGTCCAGATTGGTTTGATAAGTCGGATAGCCAAAGCGATTACTTTCATGTTAGTCATTATACTGACATTAACTTAGGTAAATGGAACAAGCCATACAAGGTGGCTGCGTAATGTATAACATGAAACTAAAAGGTGCAACCACTGTACTTAATAAAGAACGTGTGTTCCTAGGATTAACAATGAAAGAACTGTTGATCTTTATCCAACGTAACCCGTATGCTTTTCCAAGTAAAACAATACTAGCATATAAAATTTATAATCAGGGAGCAGCGTAATGGAATACATTTTAATAGCAGGAGCAACTATAGTTGCTGCCGTATATGCAAGTGGAGTAGTAATAATATGATGAACGAAATTGTGTTGGAAATCAATGAGCTTGAAGAAGCAGTTGACAAACTAAAACTAGTTGATGCTCCAGAAGCATTTGTAGCAATTAGAACAATTGATGTTATGATTGAACGTAAAAGAGCACAACTTGAAGCATTTGAAAGAACTGCCAATGAAAATTGATGTATACCTAAAATGGATAGCAACCAGCACACTAATTGTTGGTTCATTTGTTAACAGTGCATTTCCAGAGTTGTTTCCTATTGGTCCAATAATACTTGCAGTCGGCGGTTTGGTTTGGCTAGTGGTAAGTTGTTTATGGCGTGAATGGAGTTTGATCATTACCAACAGTGTTATGAGTGCCGTTGGCCTGCTTGGACTTGCATACTATTATTTGTCCTAAACAGTTGCAAATTACTAGTAAAGTTGTATAATTAAATAAAATAAATAGGTATACAATGGAATACGTAATAATAGGAATGATACTGTTTATCCTGGCAACTGGTACGATGTGGTATAGAGATGCCCAGGTTAAGAATAGACTATATGAAAAACTTCTAAAAGATTTTGTTGCAAAGTTAGTGGCATGTAGAGTAGAAGTCAGAGAAGGTGAGTTCTTTCTCTATAATAATATCGATAATACTTTCTTGGCACAAGGACGTACGCCACGTGAAGTTGAATTAAACTTGCCTAAGGATGGTAGAATATTTGTAAATGAAGAACTCAATAGAGACATACTGTTGGTTCTCAATGACTGGTACGTATTAGATACTGCCATTGATAAGAGTGTGGTTAATTAATTGTATGCTATAAAAGTCTATTTGAACAAGCCAAAAGGTAATAATCTACTAGACAAGAACTATTATCTAATGCGTGATCTCAATGATGGTATTGTACATGTGTACACTCGCAAGGCACGTGTAGAAGCAATAGCGAAACATTTACAGGAGAAGAATCCGAGAATGCTCATTGAAGTAACGGATCAAGTTCCTGCTGCGGCACTGGCAAGAGGATTAAAGAAGAAACAAGATGCAGAAATTATCAAAACACAAGAACCCGATAGCAAAGATGGTTAAAACAATAAAACCACGTGTGGTTGCTCCTAAAAAAGGCAAAGGTTCTTACAACAGAAATAAAGTAGAGGTAAAATGAGCACAGGTATAATATTAGGTTTTGGCTTGGCCGCCATAGTTTTAGCCTTCTACATAGTTTTAAATTTTCCATTGTGGGCAATTGAGTATAAAAAAAGAAAGAATGAAAAAATGCAAAAACCAAGAAAGTATCATGATTGGGTATACGAAGCAGATGATAGTATTAATAATGTATTAAAAACTGTTATATACTTTACATATGCTTATGGTGCTTATGTGGTGTTTGCTGAGTTATGGACAAAATTTGTTTAAGGAGGAGTAAATGGACACAGAACAAACAGTCGAAGATGAACAAGAAGTACAGTTAGAGTTATTTGAAAAACCTAAACCTGTAATTAAAGTACTCGACGAAGATGATGGTGAGTATTAGTTTAATTTTACTAGGAATAGCAATGACAGTATTCTGTCCTTGTGTGTTATTTCTACTGTGGGATAATTATAAAGATCGTGAATGGCGTCGTAATAATCCCAACGAACACGATATTATGAACAAGCCAGTAAAACGAGATGAGGATTGGTAATGAAATACTTGTATATGATCTCAGTACTTTGGTACATAGCAATTGGCATTGCCTTAGCAGGTGAATGGAATGAAAAGCCAGTGATGTGCGAGCAGAAGCAAGTGGCCCTTGATGCAGTACGTGCCAAAGGTGAGATACCAATGATAACAGGTGTACAAAGTGCAAAGGTCAGAGCTGAGCAAGGACTAGCAGATGCGCCTGTGCATATTCCTTTACAGATATTTGTAAATCTAAAAACAAAGACATTCAGTATACTAGAATTTCACCCAAGTATAAATTCAGTATGTATAATTGGATACGGCGATGACTTTAATTTAATAGGTGCAAAAAGTTGAAAATATATTATAGATTAATTGTTAGACAAACCAATCAGACAAGACTGCGTGTTGCTGAAGTAAGTGAAGATAAAAAATATCTTGAGAATAAAGCAAAAGAATTAGAAGCAAATCACCCAGATTGGCAAGTGTTTGTGGTAAAAGAAAATTATAACGTAAGTTAGAAAGCGATATTACAATGGAAAGACATATGGAGTATATGAAAAGACGTCTTAGAGAAGAAGCAGATAAATGTGCAATGCTGAATCCATTTAGTGCGGCTAAACGTATTATTGCATTGGAAAAAAGATTAGATGAATTAGAAAGGGCATTAAGTGCAGAAAGAAACACTGAAGTTGGACCAAATTGATTACGCTGTAGTTTTTATTACAAGTATGTTTATCTTTGTGCATGTAAAGCAGTATATGATCACAGGATCTTCATACATGTTAAGTGCTATACTTGGTATATGGGTAGCAACCAGTTTGTTTAATTTGTATGCATTATGGAAACTTCGACGACGTGGTTGAGTCTCCGTGTATCAATGTGTGTAAGATAGAAAATGATGTGTGTATTGGATGCGGAAGAACACTAGAAGAAATTGCACACTGGACCAGTATAACAAATGAAGAAAGAAAATTGATCAATGAAAGAGTATCAAATAATATACAGCGAACGTAAAGATCAATGTTGCCCACCAAGCAGTTACACACAGGTTAATACAGTAACAGTAGAAGCGGCCACAGCTGATGCCGCAATAGAAACACTCAAAGGAAATGACATTGAAGTCAGACAAATTAAACCTAGAGACTAGATTGTATTTTGCATATGGTGCTAACATGTCAAAAGAATCAATGCTATTCCGTTGTCCAGATGCAGTACCAATTGCACCTTTTTATCTAATAGACTGGCGACTGGTGTTTTGTCAGCATGCAACAATAGAACCTGCAGTAGGATCAGTGGTTCCAGGATGCTTGTGGAATATCACAGGCAAGTGTGAACAAAGCCTTGATCAATTTGAAGGCTTCCCACACTACTACACAAAGATGTGGTTGCATCAGGATGGTGATACATTTATGGCATATGATATGAATCCGCCGTTGACCTATAGTGCACCAGCACCAAGTTATATAGACACACTACAACAGGGTTATGCTGATTGGGGCCTTAATGTAGAATATCTTGACGAAGCATTGTATCATGGA
>Ga0209535_1003128_pt1 | contig 10626 bp, 3 predicted proteins | sample LinPmetageLP28_FD_184041 | JGI IMG/M metagenome (GOLD analysis project Ga0209535, IMG submission 184041) | Marine viral communities from the Pacific Ocean - LP-28 (SPAdes) (version 2) | ecosystem: Environmental > Aquatic > Marine > Oceanic | place: Pacific Ocean | collected 2009-08-22
AAGAAAAGATTTTACTATTACTGCTATTGACACAGACACAAGTCTTCTACCTTCTTCTCCATATCTACCAAATACTGATCAGGTTCCTTTTGCTTTTAATTATGTCGAAGGTAATTTTGATGGCAATCCTCCGCAAATAGATGTAAATGATGGCTATCCAGGTATGGACAAGATGCTAGCATTTTGCGATACATATTATACGAAACAGTTAGACTTTAAGCCAGGAGGCGAGGCATTATGCACTAATGTAACAGGTATCAAGAGCTATACAGTTGTTGGGTCTGTACCGCCAGGCTTGAGCTACAGTCAGTATTTCCCGGAAAATGGAAACACACCAGTTGCTCCTTATTCTAATATGGGTCATGGATATCTTAAAGTGGAAGGTTATCCAACAACATTTGCTAGTGGAGGAGCCTATGCAGAACAGTTAATACTAACTGTTACTGATGCTAGGGATAAAACAACAACTAAAACTATTACATTCAATGATTCTTCTGTAGCAAACGATCCTGATATTGGTATGACGGTTTATTTTAAAGATGAAAATATTGCTATTACGCCAAAATCTGGATTAAAAACTCTAGAGGGAAATCAAGATGTAGGTAGACCTCCAACTATAGTAGAAGCACTAGAATGTAGAAGTATTTTACCTCATAATGAATGTGGAGTTAGTGAGGTACTATTTTCTGGAACTTCAGTAACAAATGATTTAAAAATTTATATAGTTCAATCAGGAGAAAATCTACAAAGTAATCAACAAATTTCTAATGGAGATGAAATATACATAGCTTTTGATTCATATAATAATGGTAATGATGGAAACTATAAGCTTTCTAATGATGATACAGGAATACATATTACTGGATCAGAATCTCTACAAAACCCAAGTCAGGTTGCACCTATTACTGGAAATGCTCAAATACTTAAGGGAGAAAGGAAATCTTTAAGTCTTGCAGATTTTGATACTTTCTTTGAGGGTAATATTGTTAGTAGTACACAATACTGCATATTAGGTGGAGGTATAGCTACGCAAAGTAAAGATCAACCAGCTGGCGGTGGCAATAATAAACGCGGTTTATTGGGTGCTATGCTTCCTTCATTTAAAGCTTCTCTTAATGGCTTGAAGGCATTCCAAGACTTTGAAGATCTAAGATTAGACAGAGTGAATTCAGATGTGGATATAAGGTCTACTGTATCATGGTCCGATTGTCATCAAACAGGAGTGTTGTATATTTCAGGTATTGCTGTTCCAAATATTCACGCAGAAGTAGTTGATCCACCACCAGCTCAAGATTATTTCTTCTCATTTAACGGTATTAGATTTGCTTTAGCAACTAGATTAGCTTATGGAGACACAGAGTCACAAAGATTACTACAAGGTAATAGTAGATCTGCTAGCTTGACTTATAATATTATAGATGTGGTGTCTGGTGTTTCTATACAAAATGGCACTGTTGGTGCCGGTAGTAGTTTTGATACTACGACGCTAACCAGAGAATCAGGCACTGTTTACAAGTTGATAATATCTAAAGCGTCTGACATATTCCCAACCTATAATCCATTAGCTACTCCTGACTCAACAAATGAATATATATGGACCCATAAAGGAAATAATTTAACCACTGTGCCTACTCAAAATACATTTCCTCCTTTGGTTAGTGTTGGTATAGATAGTATTTCGGTAATTAATAGTTTGACGGATGCTGATCCTAATGGTGTGGTAATGTCTCCGGTAATAGGCATACTTGCTGGTGGTTATATTCCAACAGATGCAGGTATCGGTGATGCTATTCCTTACTCACATTCAGGTAATATCTCTGTTTCGGGTGCATATTCTATGGAGGACTTCTTACCAAAACTTACAGGTATTATACAAAAAGATTTACTACAAACTACACTTACAGATCTTAATTCTAATTATACAAACATCAACACTACATTGAAAATATCTGGGGTTAACCCTGTAGTTGGAGACACGATTGATGTTAAATTCTATAACAATCCTGCATTTGGTAATGCGGAATTACAATATAGCGATACAATTACGGTAGCAGCCAATAATATAGATGATCATTATTTATCAATTGTTACTAATTTAGGAACTTCAAACATTTCAAATGGCAAATCCATAGTAGATTTCCGTGCTATAATACAAGATGTTGACTTAACTAACAATGAATTATTAGTAAGTGGTAACTTTAATTATTCTGTTGGAGATAGTATAGGTGTTGATAAAGACAGATTTATATCTACAGATCTAAACCTATTAGAACATAATGGATATGTTTCTGTTGCTTCTGGTGATGGAGATTTAATATATCTAGGTAATACTTCTGCTGGTACTGGATGGTTGGAAGGATTTAATGCTAATGATCATGTTAAGGTTTATCAAAATATTGATGATAACATTAAAGTTATGCCATACAATACAGTTTATAACACAGAGGGCAAATACACATTCCAGATTACGGGAAGATCTAATACTAGAGAAAATGAAGATTTAATTTATAAGGTTGGTGCTATGGACAATCCTAATACTCCTGTATTTGATACAGTAAATTACCCGCTTGTTGGGATAACCCCTAAAAAGTATTTTACTAATTATACACTACATATTAATAAACCTATTGCAATTGTAACAAGTACAGTAAATAAAACTGGAGATGAATTGACATTCAGTATTTCTGGTGGTAAACGACCATTGTTTAATAATAGTCCAGATATTCAAATTGCTGCTGGTATTAATGGTGATTATGACTATTGTGGATTCTTTAGACACACGGTTGGTACAGGTAGTATTATCCAAGATCCATACAACACAGCAACAGATACATTAGATGTCAAATTAACTTTAAGTTCTGAATATGGAATAGATTGGTCAGTACATAATACTGTAAAAATTCTAATTTCAGATGAAACAGGTCAAGACAATTACACTCATACCTTTACATAATTATGGCTACATTAAATATTAACCCACAATCCGCACAAAAAATAACTGTCTCAGATATTACAGATCCATCTCAGATTAGTGCTACTCATCTATTGGTAACAAGTAGTAACGCAACAGTGAGTAATATCACTGCAAATGTTGGAGTTCAAGGCCCGCCAGGATCAGGATTACCCGGCCCACAAGGTGAATTAGGTCCACAAGGCCCAGTAGGACCCACCGGCCCACAAGGTAATGTTGGCCCACAAGGTGAAACTGGTACTGGCGTGTCTTCTTTAACTGTGTCTAATAATATTGATTCTTTTGTCATTGATGACAGTAGCTCCACTTTGACTTTTATTGAAGGTGTTGGTACTGATATCTCTATAAATAGCTCCTCTAATCAAGTTACTATCACCAATAGTTTGGTAGGACATAATCATGTCGCTTCAGATTTAATTAATTTTAATGAATCTGTTGATGATAGAGTTGACGTTCTTTTAACAGAAGGTTCTAATATTGATCTTAATTATCAAGATGCTGATTTTAATAGTTTAACTATATCTGTTACTGGCTTATCTATTGGTGAAGATGTACAAGCATATAATCCTATATTACAAGATATTGCTAATCTTACTGTAGAAACAGGTAAAATTTTATATGCTAATGCTAATAATGATTTTGAATTAATTACGTTATCTAATACTAGTAAAGCTTTTTTGAATGACCCGGATGTTGAAGCACAAAGGGCTACTTTAGGGTTAGGATCTATAGCTATTCATAGTTCTGGTGCTTTTGCAAGATTAGATGGTTCTAATAGTTTTAATGGAACTCAAACATTTAATGATGGACAGATAAACAGATTTTCTGCAACAACTAATACACAAACATCTTCGATATATGATATTGTACAAACTGATAATGGTAAAGTAATTACATTTGATTTTGATGATGGTCCTGTTAATTTAAGTATTGACAATGGTATTACTGCTGGTTTTAATTGTTTGTTGGTTCAGTTGGGTTCAGGACAGGTAAGATTTACTGGAGTTAATGCTGTTGTAAATAGATATCAACATACGAAGTTGGTGGGTCAATTTTCTGTAGCAACTCTGGTAAAAATTTCTAATTCAGTGACAATACTATCTGGAGATACAACCAAAGACAATTCTGGACCATAGGATGTATTTATATGATTTTACCACCATTTCAAGGAATATCTTCACAATATGATGAAGAAGAGATTAGAGAAGCTATAATATCTTTTCTATCTTCAGATATTGCTACATTTACGAATGCCACTTCGTCTTTGGGTGTTACTTACCTAGCTCCAGATGTTGTTACTTTTACAAAACCTTCTAAAACACCTTCTGTAACTTATTTAGCAGCTGATGTTGTATCTTTGGGGGCATTAAGCGAAAGAGGGATGGTAACATATGCAGCTGCGGACATATTAACATACGATCCTCCTGCTGAAGTACCTGAAATTACTAGATTTGTATCTACAAATGTTGAAGATTCTAGAATAGATTTAGTTTGGAATACTCCATGGGATCGAAGATCTCCTTTAATAAATTATATTTTAGAATATTCAGATTGTTTTTTAAGTCGTACATTAACTGAAGACAATGATAATCTTATATTAACAGATTCCCAAAATTATACTACTCCAATTTTTGCTTTTACTGAAGATGGAAATCAAATTACTGTTGAAAATACCAACAAAATAATATTTGAACCTGGTATTCCTGTCTCTTTAATTTCAGAACACTACAAAACTGTCTGTAATTATCAAAGATACGATCAGAGAAGAGTTTTAGAAGAAAATGAAAATAGAATTATAGGAGACACATTTTTATTAACAGAAGCATCTAGTGGTATTGGCTTAATCAATAGTGTTAATGTAGACCCTTTAATTAATGGACATCCATATATCTTTAGAATTGCTGCAGTAAATGCAGTTGGTACTGGAGAATATAGTTACACTAATATGATAAGTCCTATCGGTCCTGATGCACACTCATATTGTGATATAAGATTTTTCTTACAACCTAATTCTACTACAGATATATATACTTCATTAAAAGATCATAGTTGTAGAGAAAAAGATATTGTGTATTTAGAAGGTGTTACTGTTAGTTCTGAGTCAAAGTTTGGTGCTGGCAGCTTAGCATTTGATGGAGTATATCAATCTTTGCCAACTCCAGGTACTCATTCTCATTTGCAAGTAGATAATAATTTTGATATTACACGAGAGGATTGGTCTCTTAATGGCGATTTTACTATTGAGATGTGGATAAAACCAGATCGTACTTCTGCTACAGAAAGTTTAATTTCAGCACATAATCCATATCTCGAAGATAGTTTTGGTAATATTAATAGCGATGAGAGTGTGACGTCTAAGTGGAATTTATATCGTCAGTCACAAAAGATTAAATTTGATTTTCAAGGACAAGTAGGTTCTTATGAAGGATACGCAAATATTGAAAGAACTACTCTTGAAACAGAAAACATAACTTTATCAACTACAGAATTTAGTCATATAGCAGTATCTAGATTTAATAATAAAATTAGATTATATGTTAATGGAGAAGAAAAGGCTAAAGAACCAGCGACCCAGAATGTTGCTACAAGTGGTAGATATATGGTAATTGGAGCAGAACAACGTGCGGATTATGAAAGTTCTGATACGTTCAATACAGGTAGAGGTGTAGTATATAATGCTTTTAAAGGCAAAATAGATGATGTAATGATTACTAATAAAGCTAGATATGCTAGAAACTTTACTCCAGAAAAATATACAGAACCTGCAGATTGTGCTGGTTGTGGAGGCTATTCTGTTGGTGCTACATCAGCATCTGTTTCATATGAGTTTATTCCATAAAAGGGGTATATTAAAGGTATTAAGGAGATTCAATGTCAATATTATTTTTCGACGGATTTGACCGTTGTACTATCACCAAAGATTTAGATCCTAATTACTGGAGCTATCAACCAGGGCAACCCCTAGAATATGAGAAATATGCTTTTGGTGCATATAGCTATAATCATAATACAAATTCTTATCCTTATGCTAATTTTGATGGATATGATGAGGGCGGGGTGGGTGTAGGAGATGGTTATTATACTTCTTATTCCCCAAATAATGGTGTCTTACCTACTGGTATATATAGATCTAATTTAACATCAGGTTCTGTAAGCTATCATAGTGGCAACGGATTTCCTGGTTTTGGCGCTCCTCCAGGTTTTCTTGCATTAACTAATTTAGATATTTCAGACAGCAATATGCTTACTCCTATTACATATGTTCAGCTTAGTGGATTTAACACTCCATCAGGAGATAGTACATTTTTGACTACTCGTATATTAGGTCTTGAAACTAAAGATACAAACTATGCCATTAGTGATAAACCTGGTCGATTTGATAGTAGACATCCTATAGTGGCTTTTTGTAGTGGGAACGTCACAGGATTAATTTTATATGCTGTTAAGGTCACAGGTAATCACATTGAAATTTTAGAAGAACAAAAAATGACGATGGCTATCGAAGTTGAACAAACAGAGGGTGTTAGTGGTCATTTTGATATGAACATCACGAATGATCTGAATAATTTTAGGGTTAGATCTGTTTTTGGCACGAGATCTACTAATAATAGCGGCAATATGGCAGGTAGAATATTAACTACAGATGCTGAACATCAATATTATCAATTCTCTGCTCCGAGCTTCAACGGTAGACCTAATATTTTATGTCCTATTAGTAGATGGTGTCATTTACAGTTTGGTGTTGTTGGAACAGGAACAGTTCCATATGTTCAGATTAAATTAGAAGATGTAGATTTATTATCTATTCCATCAGACGACACTGTGACAGATAAAGACAATTGGGAAGATAAAATTTATATTAGTGGATTTGATTATGATAATATTAGATTTTTTAATAGAACTTATAATGGAGGTTTGGATTGGGACGACACGAGAAGAGTTGGGTATACTTCAACTTACATAGGTAATAATCTAGATAATATTTATTATGGTAAAGGTAGTATGACACTTATTGATGATGTCATATTATCAGATGATGCTGGTACTACCAGTACTTTTCTGGGTAAAAATGCTAAAGTTGTTCCTTTTACTCCTGGAGCAAGTGGAGGCCGTACTGTTGATAATTATCAAAAGTCTGGGTTACTTGAATGGAATACTAATGCTAGTAGCACTATATTAGCTTTGAAAAATTTAGATGGAGATACAGGGAAAATTTCTACTTCTGTTCGTGGAGCTATTAGTGCTGTTCCGTATATACCATATAGTGAAAACATAGGTACTCCTGATAGGCAAGCGTCTCGACACTTAGGTACTATCCAGGATGCCATCGGAGGTATGAAATTTTATGCACAAGCTAAGAAAGAATTTTTAGACACAAGATATGTCCCTGTAATAAATACAGGAAACCCAGATGTCTTATCTACTGGTGTTTTATGTTTTATGGGTTTTGAAGATAATGATACTTTGGTTTTAGATAGTACTCGCAATGCATATGAATTTGTAAAAAATGGACAATTTGTTACTGAACAAGCCAGAATAGGTTCTCGTAGTTTTAAAATTAATAGCGGAGAATATATCAGAAATTTTGATGGAACGTCCCTAGATCACGGCAATAAGAATTTTGAGTTAAATGGTTATAACCAAGGATTTTACAATAATAGTGATAATCCTAACCTTCCAGCCCATATAGATTTCACTCTGGAAGCTTGGGTGCAGTTTTCAGGTCTGGGTGATGAGACAATTACTTTATTTTCTAAAAACTATAAATATGGAAGTGATACTATTCAACATTTTGAAGATAATAAGGTATACAATGAATACTCATATGATCTAACTGTTAGCACAGGCTCGCTTACTTATAAAACGACATATTCTCAACCAGATGATGTTTCTCAGGATACCTTCTATACAGGAATTTTAGATCTCTCTTTACCTGGTGATGGTATTACTGATTTAGGTTGGCATCATATAGCATTAAGCAAAACTAGTACAGGTATGATTGTATTTCTTGATGGACAGTCTGGTACTAATTATGGTTTAACCATACGCTCTGGTGATAGAGTGATAACAGATACATCCAACTATTCCATATGGGGTAACACTACTACTCAAGCTGGTGGTAGAACAGGTGTCGGTGAATTATTTTATTGGAAAGACGCTCAACTCATATCTAAAAATTTTGGTTCTCATGTTTTTACAAGAATAACTACTACTTATACTACGAATGATCATGTTAGAGTTCCTTTTCAAATGTATGGCAATGGTTATGTTGATGGTTGGAGACTCAATAGAAATTCTATAAGATATAATTCAAATTTCACACCTCCTGAAACAATGAATGCAGAAAGAGATAATTATGTAGAATTAGGAGATGTACAAACGTTATCTAAAACTAGATACGGTAAAATTCATCAATTTTATTCATATAATGATCCAAATAATATACCTTGGGATACAGGATTAATAAATGCTGCATATGGATTTTTATTGGGAGTTAAAAAACTATGAGTATAATACTCTCTAAAACTCTTCAAAGCTATCCTGTAGATGGTGTTGATGCTTTTAATGTTTATGAAGTGAATATTACAGAGTTAGATTCGGGTGACGGATTTCCAGTTACTGATGTGGGTCCCCCGATTACAGGCTCATTTACTCCATCTTGGATAGGGTACTATGCTGGTACTGGTATAGAACATGATATTCATAGAAAAAGTTTAGGTGATTATGCTACTGTATTTCAATTTCAACCAGGTATTCCTAGAGGTAGTTTACGTTCTTTTAATTTGGGTGTTTCATTTGTAAATGTTTCTGGATATAATCATGATGTTAGTTCTATAGTTGGGATAAATTATGCTTATAATCCTGGTTATGATGCTCCTCGGTATATAGAATCCTCTTTTAGTGCTACGCCAGAATATGACTTTGGCGGTACCACTTCAAAAAATTTCTTAAGTGATCCAGATCATCGGCTGCAATTAAATTTAATGCCAGCGATTAGTGGTCTGATGTCCGACAATTTTTATAATTCAGATACTTATTTGTATTTAGCATTTAGGACTCCGTCAACCACGCAAACACTTAGATCGATGTCGGTTGAGTCTGCTACCATATCGTACTATGCTGTTCCTCCATCTAAGCCTTTATTGCCTATAGCTAGTGGTGCAGATGCCGCTGCCGTATTAACATGGCAAAAACCAATAGACAATGGTGGTCATGATGTTACTAATTATACAGTAGAATATTATGATAATACTGCAAATACTGGGTGGACACAATTTAGTACAGCAATTACTGGTACAAATACAGTAGTTAATAATTTAATAAATGATAATGAATATTATTTTAGGGTTTCTGCAACAAATGGAGCAGGAGCAGGACCATTTTCTGATGAGAGCAATACAGTAATTCCAGAAAAACCAATATTTGTTACTCCTTTAGATTTTAACCATGCTAATTACACAAGGATTAGGATTAGAAGAGATACAGCATCTAGTTGGACAGGAATCAATCCTATTTTAGCTATTGGAGAAGCGGCTTACGAAACAGATACAAGACTATTAAAAATAGGAGATAATTCTACTAGATGGAATGATTTAGGTTACGTCAAAGTAGACAATAGTTCCATAGATTTTCCTGCACCATCAGCAGTAAGTTTAATCATTGGTAATTCACCTGTCAATGCAGATACTCCTAAAGTGAGTTGCAATTTAACCAATAATGAAAAGATTAATATAGTTGGCACTAAAGGTATCACAGTCAATTATGATAATAGTTTTAAGTCTGTTACTTTTAGTTTAGATCAAGTATTTTCTCCTTTTAACACAGGAACTTTACATAGTCCATCTACTAGAGGTCGAGCTGGTGATGTTTATTATGATGAGAAGTATATTTATTTATGTGTTGATTTTAATAGTTGGAAACGAATAGCTTTACCGACAGACACATGGTTTAGTGCTGATGGAATAGAAATATCTAACATTGATGGCACATATGATAGTACAACCAGTATATATTTTTCTGGCACTAATTTAATTATTACTAGTGATGGAGATCCATATCCAGCAAAAGCAGGAGCTTCTTTAATAAATGATGGAATTACTGATAGAGGAGCATTCTTCAATAGTTATAGCATATCAGATCAAGATTATAACTTTAAATTACAATATAGAGGCAGCACTAATACATCTTCTCCGGAAGCGGCTCACACAGGATTTAATGGGGTGTTCAATAATGGTGTCATATTAGCTAGTCCAGGAGCATCGGGAGAAGCGATAGGAGTATATGCTGCTCCACCAGGATTTACATACGATAGATCTCATTTTTCTTCATTTTTTAAGATGGACGATTGTGGTGGTTATGTTAATCAAGATAGTAAATATGCATATTACAATGGTAAGTTTTTAACTAGATGTTGGGATGATAGCAAAGTTTATAATAGTAATCCTTATTACAGCGGCAGTAATTACAATGGAGACTATTTTAGGCATTCAGATGGTCATTCTAAAATTATAGGATTCAGTTTTGACGGATACCCTATATATGGTCCTTTTGGTTATGAAAATTCTGAAAGCACTGATACGTGTACTCTTACGACTAGTTCTTATATTACTAAGCCTACTGATGAACATAGACCTACAGATTGGAAATATACAAAT
>Ga0209535_1003129_pt1 | contig 10626 bp, 12 predicted proteins | sample LinPmetageLP28_FD_184041 | JGI IMG/M metagenome (GOLD analysis project Ga0209535, IMG submission 184041) | Marine viral communities from the Pacific Ocean - LP-28 (SPAdes) (version 2) | ecosystem: Environmental > Aquatic > Marine > Oceanic | place: Pacific Ocean | collected 2009-08-22
ATGATGACTTACCTGGCATAGGATGTTTGTTTATATCACGGTACCATTGCAAGCAATCAGCACGTGACATTTTCATTTCAATTAAAGGCCAACGTGATGTTAACCACGGCATTCTAGCTTTCTTCATGCGCATAGCTTCATCTGTCGATATACCAATCCATTGTTCTACAATTAAATCTTTAGGTACCCTGTACTTAGGTTTAACACCTAGCAGTTCACGCATTTTCTTTTGAATAGGAATAACTTTATAATCATGTGTACACTGACGATAAAGCATTCCCACTCTTCCACCATTAGGACGTGCAGCAAACAAAGGTGGGTTTGGTACACGGCCAGCAAACGATTTACTTTCTTCTTTAGACCCTGGTTCTGGGTTCGCTGCTTTAATAAGGTCTTCTCTGATGTTTCCTCTCTCTACAGTAATAATAGGGCAAATCGTTATTGCTTTCTTTAAATATTCTACATGTTCATATACAAATTTAGGTTCCCACCCGGTATCAGCAAAGATCATATAGTCTGGTTTATGTTTAGTTAATCCTTCTTGTGCCATCAAAGCTAAGCATGATGATTGAACACCAGCTCCTAATGACAAGATACGCATAGTAGGTTCACGTGATTCACCTTTACCTTCTGTACTGTCATATTCTGCTGGTTTTCCAGCTTTAGTTAAATTTGTAGTTTTAAAATATTTAGGTTCCTCCGTAGCTGCTACCGCAGCCATCATGTTTAATTGTTTTTTGTTAGGTGTTATTTTAGCTGACATTTCCTCAAGAAGTTTTCTTCTTTCAAACTCCATTTGCTCATGATTAATAGCAAATCCAGGCTTAACTCCTTGCACTGGTTTTTGATTAGCTGCACGGCTCTTACCTTGCGCTTTATATCCTACTCTTTTATTTGTCATTATTTTGCATCTCCCCAGTTAGACTTTATTTTATAATCTACATTAGAAGGCACTTCAAGTTTTAAACAATTTTCCATAATATGTTTTATTTCTTTTGCTTCTTTATCAGATTTTACACTGCAATTCAACTCATCATGCACCTGTAAAAGAGGAACTACCCCCATTTTTTCATATATATTCACCATAGCTAGCTTTGTTTGATCCGCAGCTGTGCCTTGTATTAATCTATTTAATGCCTTGTATGTACCTGCTCTTTTAATATCACCAGTCCATTTAACACTAGCTTCATCATGGGGCAAAGATTTGTGAAATACTGGTTGTTTAGTTATAGGATCCATCTCAAACCAAGATGGCTCCCATCTATCAAATCTACATTTACGGCCTAATTTAGTTCTTATAGATCCAACTTTATTAGCTTGATTCATAACAGCTTCTAACATTCCTTGCATAAAAGGTACTTTTTCTCTGAACTGATTTAACAAATCCTTAGATTCTTTAGGAGAAATATCTAAATCAATAGCCATTTTTTTGTACCCCATGCCATACATTACACCAAGACCAATAGTCTTAGCCAACTTACGATCAATACCCGCCATCTCTGCTGTTTGTTTATGAAAATCTAAACCTTTTTCAAAAGCTTCTTTAACTTCTGCAGCACCTTCACTTTTTATCTTAACAGCAAAATGTGTAAGAATTCTAGGTTCTTGTTGTGAGTAATCAGCTGATAACCATTCTTCTCCTTGCTCTGGTATAAACAATCTACGTAATTCAGAACCAAACTCATTTCTAATTGGCATCTGCTGTAAGTTAGGAGCGTACATAGAAAATCTACCAGTTACAGTCCCTCCACTGTCCCCACGAATTTGATTAATGTGAGCATGCAATCTACCATTGTGAATATACTTAGATATGCCATCAATAAAAGTACCCTGTAATTTATTAAGAACCCTTGCTTTAGTTATCATTCTAGGAAGTTCATGAGGATGTGATTCTAAAAAGCTTTGTGTAAAACTAGGAGCTCCAAGGGCCGTGGTCGGATATTCAAGATTAACATTGTCGAATGCCTGGGCCACTGACCTAGCTGCATTGATCTGTACATCTTGACCTACTAAATCTTTTATTCTTTTTAGATATTTCTTTTCTTTGTTAAGTAATTTCTTTTTAAGACCTGCTGCTTTATCAATGTCCACACGCACTCCACGTTTAGTCATGTTAAAAATAACACGGATAAGACGACACTCTACATCATAAACACCATCAAGATCTTGGTCTTTTATTTCTGGTGCTAATCTTTCATGTAAACGCCAAGTTAATTTAGCATCTGCTTCTGCGTACTCACCTACAAATTCAGCAGGCATTTTATACATTTCAGCTTTAGGGTCTAAACCTAACTCCTCTGCTTTAGCTTTAAGTAAAGTTTCATTTTTTCTTTCAGCTAAATACTCAAAACCTATACTTGTTAGTGCATAACTAAACCTGTTTTCATTGAGTAAAGAAGAAGCTATCATGGTATCATGAATATATCCTTTAACTTCTATGTCTAATGTACTCAACCAACCTATGTCATACTGTGCATTGTGAAATACTTTTTGTATAGACTCGTCTTCACACACATTTTTAATGTATTTTAAGACAACATCCCTGTCCATATTTCCACCCCCTTCATGACCTATGGGATAATAAGCAGTGAAATCACCGCTAGATATGGCAATGCCTATGACCATTCCGTCTCTCCTTGCCCACCCTGGACCCATTGTTTTTAAGTTAGTATCACAAGTCTCAAGATCGATAGCTACAACTTCTATTCCTTTCATTGAAGGAAACTCAGTAGGATGTAACCATTCTGCTTTTACCTCATTAGATATTTCCATTTTTTAACTCCCCTGCTATTGCCATGTACGCTGAAGCATCAATATAATCATCTACATTAGATTTACCTTGCTGCGATCTTGATATTTTTAATAGAGCCATCATAGTTGCTACTTCATCCGATGTAATAGCTGAAGCAGGTTGAAGTTTACTGTCTAGTAATATGTTCCAAAACTCTGCTATCTGTTCATGGTTTGTTTTAATATTTCCATGTGTTTCTTGTCTTTTACCGTTGACTAATTCAGCAGCTTTTAATAATATTTCACTCTTGTTCATATTTTAAATCCTCCATAATTTTGGTTACTAATTACATGTAAACTTTTTTTTGCTCGAGTAGCACCTACATACATCACTCTATTCGTATCATCCGAATCTTGCTCCATTTCTATTTGATTAGCTCTAGATAAATCTGTCATCAACATAACATTGTCACATTCCCCACCTTTTGCTACATGAATAGTACTCATATTAATTTTAGGATCTTGTCTTATGTTATCAAATCTTTGTAAATTTTTTATATATTCTGCATCTTTTTTACCAACAGAATCAAATGCTACATCCCAAGGAACATTAGAAAGTTTAAGACCATGATTTTCTTTTAAATCTAAAATGTCATAACTTTTATCTTCATCAATAAAACTCTTCATGTTTTTGTGACCGTGTTTTAAAGCTTTTTTAGATGGTAAATAGCTATACATATCTTCAACATTTTTATAAGAAACATGCTCCCCACAGTGTAGCCTATCCCAGGTATCAACTGCATTTAAAAGTTCTTTATCTATAGGTAACTTACCATTTTTTTTATAGGGTAATCCTTGTATTCTTAAATCATCTTCCATCTCATTATACATGTACTTACACGTAGCCAGTACTAACCAATTTCCTTCTCTAACATCAACTCCTTCAGTGTACGCATGAAATCTTGCTTCGCCATTCACATCTCTAGGTTTCCAAACTTTAGGCAACCTATTAACAATTCTTTGTACAATTTCATCTGCCACATTATGCACAAGTCTTGGGCATCTATACGATTGATCTAGTACACGTTTATTACCCTTCATATTAATTAAATGTTCAACATCTGCTCCTGCCCATCTAAAAATAGCTTGGTCATCGTCACCACTTATGTAAACTCTTTTTGCATTTTTAAATATTTTCTCGCACACTCTCCATTGCAATAAAGATAAATCTTGTGCCTCGTCTACAATAACTACATCTAAATCTGGAACATTTCCAGTTTCCACAAACAAAGACAGCATATCAGTAAAATCACTTTTATTATTTTTGTGTTTAAATTCTTCTAGTGAATTACGAGCTTTTAAAAATTCTTTAAACCCATACTCAGGATTTAGTTTATTGTGATACTCATCAAGCTCTTCCATTTTCATTCTTGATTTATTATAATCTCTTAAGAAAACACTATCGGTTGTTACAATCCCATTGTCATTCCAATCAGCATGTATAAAATTCATATCTATTCCATAATCATCCGCAAATTTTCTATAATCTTCAGAACGCATAACTTCTGAGTTAGCCATATGTAGTTGTCTTTTACCAAATGAATGCAGCGTTCTAAAATAAGGTAAATCATCATCTGTATAATTAAACTTAGCCTTAGCTCTGTCTCTAGCCTCATCTGTTGCTTTAGTTGTAAAACTAACAAACGCTAGCTTATCTGGACCAGTGTTGTTTTTAAGTTCTTCATCCACAATCCTCAGTAAGTTTTCTGTCTTTCCTGTTCCAGGTGGTCCTAATATAATATTAACTTCTGGCGACATGACATTCTCCATTCTTATCTACAAATAAAAATTTAACTTTTAATCTTCTTTGCTCTAATGTTAAAGCTCTACTTACTTTAGTTCCTGGTCTAAACTTGCTATTTTTAGATCTAATACTAACTGATTTAACATCATAAGTTTGTACTTTACCTTCTTCATTTACAGCTATTAAATCAATTGGACCTAATCCAAATTCATTTTTAAAAACAAAATATCCTTTTTTTAGTAAAAATAATTCTGCTATTTTTTCTGCCACTTGCCCCTTTTTTATTTTAGGAAATAATTTAGAATGGTACTTCATCTTGCTCCTGTATTGCATAATCTGAGTCGATAGGATTAAAAGCAAGAATACCCCATGTATTAACGCCTTGTCCTTTTAGTTTAAAAAATTTATGTATCCCATCTAACTTACGTAGTTCAGCTATAATCTGCCCAGTGTTAGTATAATGAGTAAATTTTTGTCTTAATAAATATGCATGTAAATCTTTAAGTCTAAAAAAAGTTCTACTTACATCTACTTGTTTACCTTTTACTTCCTCCATATTTGATTCAGTCCATGGTTTGCGCAATAACATGTCTTCTTTAGTTCGCGCCTGTGCCCGATCAGTACAAAACTCCTGGAGGTGAGCTAAAAATTGACCGGACACAGAGCCGTCGTTTGACACTTCAATTAACAAGGCTTTCGCCATTTTTCCGTTAATCAATTGTTGCCAATCCGGCGCTTTCATTAAAGGAGGCATGATGTTTATAACTTCCATGCACCTCTTTTGAAACTTTGTTTGTATTTGTAAGTCTTCTGTACTTAACTGAATTTTTAAATCAGAATGAGTATCATCAGAGGCTACTTCTAAAAACCAGATTGGTGGCTCAGTACATAGCTTTGATAAAGCTCCTAATTGTTGTGATACATTTTCTTTACCAACTCCATGCTTCCTTGTCTTACAAATATTAACATTGCAAAAAGAACTGATAGGCTGGTCTTTACATTTATACTGATAATCTTTTTTGTTTAATTGTTTAATCACAGTGTTAACTTCTCCTACTGATAAAGGAGGTTTCATATAATCTAAATTGTATTTTGTAAGTTGTTGCTCCCAGTTTACTTCATCAAATTTCTTTAAATAAACCGCAAGATTAAATAAACCATTATTTCTACCGCCTTCTGGAAATCCTTGGCTACATAAAGCCTGTAAGCACGGAGGCCCATCAACAATAGATTCTGATTTAGTAACTTTGATTGAATCTATATCATCAACACTGTACTTCTCGTACATTTCAAAGAACTCATCTATAGTTGCAGCTGCGGCATTATCCTTAATTGCATATCTAGATGACTTATCACTTCTAAAATAAGGTAGATTTAAGAAGTTACCTAAATCTCCTTTTTCTGGTTGTATACCAGATTGTTTTGGAAATATTTCTGATGCTGATTGACCTAATAATGCAGCCATGTCAGTTAATTTTGTTCTTACTAACTTAGATGCAATAGGGTTTTTCATAAATAAAAATAAATGAGCCCCACCACTTTTAGATTTACAGTATACTAAGGGTAACCCTAGTTTTCTGATTTTTGATATAAGAGAACGATGATCCAAAGGATAAGTATCAATATCAATACATCCCCACTTAGTAGTATTATCAGCCCTAATAGGAATAATCCCAAGAGACGGATCCTGGCCCTCCAAATGTTTTTCCCATAACTCATGAGTAACTTCCTTCCTAACCATGTAAGATTTACCTTGTTGCTTACCGTCAGCACGCGAGCCTTGCGGCTGGTGCTGACCATAGGCAATGTCTAAACCTTCAAAAATAAATTTAAACTTCTCAACTTTCACGAACCCTCCAGTTCTAATTAATTGTTAATTAAAACGGTAAAGATTCTTCGTCTACTTTTGGTTTATCAGTTGTGATTTGTGGAGCAGCTGGTTTAGCATCTACAGATCCACTAGCAGCGGATTGAGCGAAGTTTTTACTTTCGCCATATATAGAAGCATCAGTTACCTGTTCACCTTTCTCAATTGAAAATCCAAACCAACTACCTCTGTCATTAGACTCACCTACAGAAGATAGTGAGTAAGTCATTGCATATGTAGGAGGAGTAAACATCCCAGATGGACCCTTAATTTTTTGTGAAAGCATTAAGCTGTTCCAACGTCTACTCTTTTTGAGTTGACTTGAAGACATACTAATCACAGCATTTTGGTATCCGCCATCAGCATCTAACATTAAAACATAATGATAGGCTGTTTGAACGATATGATTACCATTAGGTAATGTCATTTTTCCGTTCATAGGATCTCGTTTGGTTTGTCCAATAATACCACTTTCGGCATCATGAGAATTAATAAACCCGCCACCTTGCTCTCTAGGTTTCCATTCTACGTATTTGAGATGGTAGAAAACAGGGATAACTTTAAGTTTATCAAAAGTTTCCTGTGTAACTGTGTTAAACAGTTGCCCTGCTTTTGCTGATTCAATATGCTCAGCTTTAGAAGGATTAATTTGTGGGCTGGTTGTTTGCAAAATGCTAATGTAAGGAATAGCTGTATCCCTTGCTAGATTTAGCGTACCAAAACCACTCATTGACTTAGAATCCTCTGCGAGAACCGCAAGGTCTAAGGTAGTCTCTTTAGTTTTTACTGCTTTATTCATTATTATTTACCTTATTCAGATTTAATTGTTGTTTTGTGGCCAACAAAAGCACCTAGAAGATCCATTGGAAGTTCTACTCCTGCTTCATATTGTTCACGGACGAAAGCGCGAAGGGTGGAAGGCTCGACCCACTCGCGTTGTGCAGACTCATACCCCTCTTTATTAAGGTGGGATAATAATCCACTAGCTTTCTCATCTTCATTCCTTCCAAAGCTACAAGTGACTTGGTTCTTTACTAAATCCCCAAATCCATTGTCTCTAAGCCAAGTATGTACTTTCTCTCTGTTTTCTTTTAACGGAGTAGCTGAGTAATACTCGGAAACTTTTATTTTACGACCATCTGCTAATTTAACTTCGGATAGTCCTACTTCTGAAAAAAGACTAGGCAATACTTCTTGTGAAAGTTTTTTTGCGTAGCTTTCTTTTGATTTTAATTTTTCTTTGATAATGGTAATCTCTGCTTCTGTTTCTGCAATGTCAGTTGCAACTGCACCAATTCTACCCATGTTATCTTCTGGTATATGATTTGCATCTTCTTGCATTTCTTTAATTAAGTCTGTCATTCTATCCTTTCAAATCTATTTCTATATCGTAATATGTCTTGTCGTCGCGATCCCATTTAAGAACTTTAAACCGACCGTTATTAATTTTTGCCGCAGCAGCTGCAGCAACAGCAATTATAGCAGGGTCACCAATTAAAAGCAAGTAATCATCATCATTAAAATCTTTTAATTCTTGTTGTAGTTTAAAAGTAATAGGCCCAGACGATAAAACTATTTGTCTGTTATCTGGCAATAAAACTTTTAAATCACCAAATTTTTCAGCAGATCTAATTGATCTACCCATCTCTTGAGTTACATAAACTGTCATATTTTCTTCTTTCTTGACTCGCATTATATCATGTGCTATAATTAAAAGCAAGAATAAAGAAATATAAAATGTATAAATTTAAAACTGAGCCTTATCAGCATCAAAAAGATGCTTTAACTAAATGTTGGAATAAAACATCTTTTGCTATTTTTGCAGAAATGGGAACAGGAAAAACTAAAATAGCATTAGATAATGCTTGTATATTATATAACAGAGGCAAGATAGACCGCTTACTAGTGGTTGCCCCAAAAGGCGCGTACATGAACTGGGTTGACTTAGAGATTCCCGTTCACGTGCCAGATTATATAGAAAAAAAAGTTTTAGGATGGAAACCATCTACTAGCGCTAAATATAAAGCTCAACTTAAAGACATATTAAAACTTAACGATTACAGATTAAAAATTATGGTTATGAATGTAGAAGCGTTTTCTACTAAAAAAGGTTTAGATTTTGCAAAATTATTTCTCATAGGAAAATCAATGGTTATTGTAGATGAAAGTACTACAATTAAAAATCCTCAAGCTAAACGTACTAAAGCTATGTTAATTTTAGGGCGTGAAGCTAAATACCGTAGGATAATGACAGGTTCTCCTGTAACTCAATCACCTATGGATTTATGGTCACAGATGGATTTTTTAGACCCCGAGATCCTAGGGCAATCTAGCTTTTATGCATTTAGAACTAGGTATGCTGTAATGATGACTGCTAATGCTGCAGGAGGTACACATAAATTTCAAAAGATAGTTAAGTTTAAAAACTTGGCACACTTAGGTCAATTAGTGTCACCGCATTCTTACCGTATTTTAAAAAAAGATTGTTTAGATTTACCTGACAAAATATTTACTAAACGTGCAGTTGAGTTAACTGATGAACAACAAAAAGCTTATGAAGAAATGAAAAAGAATGCAATAGCTATTCTTAAGGGGGAAGCAATGACAGCTGTTAATGTTTTGACTCAATTAATGAGGTTACATCAAATTACTTGTGGGCATATGAAAACAGATGAAGGCAATGTCATAGATTTAAAAAATAATCGTTTAACAGAATTAATGCAAATATTAGGAGAAACTACTGGTAAAGTTATTATATGGGCTAATTATGTTCATGATATTCATTCTATAGAAAAAGCCATTAGAGAAGAATTTGGTTCTCAATCTTATTGCACTTATTATGGTGCTACAAAACAAGAGGACAGACAATCTTCTATTAAAAAATTTCAAGATCCAGATAACCCTATCAGATTTTTTATAGGCAACACTCAAACTGGAGGTTACGGAATTACATTAACAGCAGCTAGCACAGTCATATATTATTCTAATAATTATGATTTAGAAAAAAGAATGCAGTCAGAGGATAGAGCACATAGGATAGGTCAAAAAAACCCTGTATTGTATATTGATTTAGTTTCTAAGGGTACAGTTGATGAAAAAATTATTAAAGCTTTAAGAAATAAAGTTAATATAGCTAGTCAAATTAATGGGGAAGAATTAACCGAATGGATTTAAAATAAAGTAGCTAAATAAGCATCTAACTTTTTCATAAAGGCATCACCAGCTCTCACAAAGTTTTCACCACTTAATTCAAATTTTTGAAATAATAAATCTTGAGAACACATAAGAATTACTCCTTGATCTATTTCTGTGTCAAACAATTTATTGTGGGCCATAGCGTAAGCTGCTAATTGCATAAGATAGTTTTGAATCCATTCTCTTTTTTTAGGTTTATTAGTTTGTTTAAAATCTATGATGGCAGGTCTGCCGTCATAAAGTGCTATCATGTCCGCTGTTCCTGCATATTTTCCAGGATAATATAAATGAACTTCTGAACCCCATACATCTGTTATCTTGTTTAAACCTTCTTTGTGATCACAGATTACCTGGGCCATTGTCTTCGCTTTAATGCCTACTGGCGTTAAATCTTCGTATGCATGTTTGTTCACTAAATGTTCTATATATAGGTGGAGCGCCGTTCCGATAGCTGAAGAATTAGCAACAATTTCTTCTGCTTTTTTCTCGCCTACACGTGCTTTCCATTCTTTAAGAAAAGATTTGTCTTGGGTCTTAGATAATACTGTAGTAACGGAGGGTAATGACTCACCATCAGGTGTCAAATATAATCTAGATGCACCTTCTTTTTTTTTTAATTCTGCGTAATTATATTTCTGTATTAATTCCACAACTGCTTATAACATTTTTAAAACAATTAGGCAATTAGTTTCCCCCCAATTGCCCCTTACTTTAACTTTTCGTTAATGTGTTTTACTTCTGTTTCTATGACAGCAATACGTGATTCAATTCTAATTAATAATTGTAATGATGTTTCTAAACGATCTATATCTTTTTCCATAGCCGATACTCTTTGAGAAGTCATACCCCAGGTAACACCTAAGGCAATTACAACTCCTATTAACCAAATTGTATCTTTTATATTCATTTCTTTTTAGTTTTTTTAACCATTTTTTTTATAACTTTTGATTGTTTCTTATGCATTGCAGAAGCTCCAACTAATTCTTTAGCTATTTTTTTTAATTTTTTTTTCATACTTCTAATCCTTCAT
>Ga0209535_1003130_pt1 | contig 10626 bp, 14 predicted proteins | sample LinPmetageLP28_FD_184041 | JGI IMG/M metagenome (GOLD analysis project Ga0209535, IMG submission 184041) | Marine viral communities from the Pacific Ocean - LP-28 (SPAdes) (version 2) | ecosystem: Environmental > Aquatic > Marine > Oceanic | place: Pacific Ocean | collected 2009-08-22
CTTCACCGTCTTTTCTTATGTATTTAGGAGGTACTTTAGTTTCTAATTCTTTTCGAAATCTCCAATCCATCATACGATCTTGAAACTTATTATAAAGTTTCTGTACTTTAGGTAAATGGCGTATACGTCCTACATAGTTTTGTATTCTACCATTAGCTTTGACTTCTTCTCTAGATCTTTCTCTCCATTCCTTTAGCTGAGGGAAACCATTTAAATATCCATCTACTAACGCTTGTGCTTCTTTTTGATTACGTTTACCAGCATCTCTTGCGTTATTAGGATTAGAGAATAAAGACATAGATAAAGCATAAGCTTCCATACCGTATGCAATACCTAAAGAGTATGCTTTAGCTTGATTACGTTTTACAGGGTCAATCTTTTTAAGATAGTTATCAGCTTTTTTATCTGCTGATACACCGTTAGGGTAATTAACTCTATCTTCATTTAGTTTCTCAGTTCTAATAGCAACAGTAGAGTAAAAGTCCCATCCATTGTTAAAGATCTCTTGTAAGTTCTTATCACCTGTTACTGAAGCAAAGCAGTGAGGTTCTAATGATTCATAATCTGCATCTATAACCTTTCTACCTTTTCCAGCAGTTAAAAAAGCTCTTACTATATTAACATACTTCATTATTACTGGAGCATCTTCACCTTCTTCTAAAGGTTTAGGTAGTTGTTGAGCATCAGATCCATATCTACCAGATACAGTACCATTCTGCTTAAAGTAAAAGTAGTACCTACCATCTTCTTGACGGTCTCTAAATCTATCTACGTAAGTAGATTTAATCTTAAGTAATTTATTATATACCCTTAAGTTTTCAGCCCATGGATACTTCTTAGCTAACTCCTCTACCATATTCATATCAAACTTATCTCTACCAGATTTAGTATTAGCTCCTGATACTTTAGGTTTTATTCCCATATAACCGAAGACGATTTCACCCAGATGCTTTTTAGATTGAATATTAATATAATCTCCATCATTAGTCTCCTTCCAGAGATTCATAGAGATTCTAGCTTTTTCTACGTCTTCAATAAGGGCCTGGTCTCCGGTTAATAGGAATTGCTTAACAGCAGAATCTTCTAGTTCATTAATATATTTAGCAGTAAGAGAATACTTACCAGTCTTTTCAGATTTAGGTAAAGGTAAAGAATACCTTTCAACTAATCTTTGAGCCCAATTTCCTTTATGTGATACTGGAAATTGAGTCATTGAAGTAGCTACTACCCATTCCTTTACTTCCGGAATAGCTAATAACGATTTCATAACAATTTCTTTATTTTTCTTTTGATCTTCTACAATTTCAGTATAAATCTTATCTATTAACTCTGTATCTAAATCTACACCGTAAGCTTCCATAGGAACAGTTACTTCACGGTATATAGGCATTACTTCATCTTCGAAGAAGAATTTCTCAAGTCCCTCGTCTTTGAGCTTACCCAGATATAAATTACAAATACGAAGGGTAAGGTCAGTATCAGCAGAAGCATATTTGCTGAGAATATCAAGATCTGCCTTATAAATTTCAAAACTTTCTTTAGTAACTGAACCACCATTATTTTTAATACTTTGTTTTAGTTCTACTTGCTCTTCATTAGCAGCTTTTTCTATATCTAAACCTAAAGCTTTTTGATTCATTATAGCAATAGACTTTAAACCAAATGGATTACCAAATCCAAAGGCACCTTCTTCGTACACTGTATGTACTAGAAGTCCAGTATCTACCCAAACATAAGGTAGTAGGTTTACTCCAAAGTAATTAGTAATAAATTGAACATCAAATGAAGCATTATGAAATACTAATTTCTTACCTATTAAACTCTTAAGTAAGTTTTTAGAAATAACCTCAGTAGAAGTTCCGTCAATAGTCTGTAAATCTAAAGTACCTTTATCGAAGTTCCATACAAGTGAAGGTAAATAAAAACCTATACCTTCATCTCCTGAAATAGACCATCCGATTATTTTATCTTTACGGGGATTAAGACCAGTAGTTTCTGTATCGACTGCTATAATCTCTGATTCCTCTATATGTTGGAACATTAGTTTTAACGTCTCTGAGTCTTGGACGGTATAGTACTTTTTTTCTAACTGCATATATAACCTTTTATTTAAATAAAGATAAGAATATTTTCTCTGTTAACCTACTAAATTAAGTATTTTATCATAATCTTTTTGTTCAAAAGTAAATAAAAACTCTTTCTCTATTCCTTTAAGAATAGTTTTTTTTGCTAACATATCACCATTAAAAAATTTCCATACTACTGATTCTTTACTTTTAGAAATATTATTTTCTATTTCTCTGCAAGTATCATCAAATAGTATTAAATCATTTTCATCTAATTCTACATCGATATCTTTTTCACCAGCATGTTTAAGAAGCCCTATAAAGTCTCCTGATTCGTAATCGTTTTTAATATTATTAAATTCTTCTACTGATCCTCCTTTGTCTGGATGAGTAAGGGTGGTGAGTTGTCTATAAAGTTTTTTTAATTTCTTAGCTCCTGGTTTCTTTTTAGAACTGTTAGGTTCATTCATTCTCAATTCTCCAGTATTAACATTTTGCCAAGCTACTATTTTTTGATCTAAATAAAATTTACCTATTTCAGTATTCCATTTTTTAGTATACTCTTTAACTTTTTCTTGAGTTTCTTCCAACTCTAATTTAAGATATTCGTATTTATGTGCATATTTTTTAAGTGAAATTTGCATTAGTATTCTCCATACAAATCGAATTTCATTGGTTCTGGTTCTTCGATTTCGATTTCTTCAGTTCTAATAGCATATAACTTACCGTTTAAAGGTTCTAATCTATAGTGACCTTTAAATTTAGTTTTACGCATATATGAAGTTAATGCCATAACTAAACCATCTATAACGGTAGTCTTATCAATCTCTAGTACCCAATTATCTCCAGGAGGTTTTCTAGTAGCAATCAGTTCGTTATGTTCTAATAATTCTTTTTCCGCCATTTTTACTGTCTTAAAGTTTTACGAATAGTATACTCAGGATTAGTAAAGAACTCAGGTACTAAATACTGATGAGTTGCTCTAACAGGATTAATATCTATTCCACCTCTACGAGTATACAAACAAGATACCATTAACTGCTCAGGTTCAAACCTTTCAGTTAAATGAGCAAATATCATTTCACAAATCTCTTCATGAAAATGACTTACTGTTCTATGGCTAACTATATATTTAGCTAACGAATCTGCAGTAGGTAACCTTTTACCTTTTAAAAATATAAATACATCACCCCAATCAGGTTGATTAGTTACTCTACAATTAGAACGTAGTAGATTAGATCTCAATTTAATTACATCCTCTCCGTTTTCTGCTTCAACCTCAGTCAGTTGCGAAGAATCAGATTTAAATGCTGTAAAATCTATCTCATCTAATTTTACTATATCTCCTATTTCTAAAAACTCATCTGAAAAGCTTAATGGTTCAGTTTCAAAATCAGAAGAATAAAAACTTACTGTAGTATTAGTTTCTAATAGTTCATCTAGATCTCTTTTTACTCTTGACTCAATTCCTGTAATACAATCAGCTGCAGAATCTCCTATCTTAGTCATATTAAATGAATTAAGATAAAGTTTAATAGATTTAGATTCTACATGATTTTCACTATCAGAAGGACATACTATTTTAAGCATACCGGCTACAGGTTGACCTTTAGTAGTTATAGCTGATACTTCATATGCATTCCATACATCTACTCCTTTAAATTCTTTACCAGTTAGACCATATCCTTCACGGTTAAGTTTTCTAGGAATTTTTACTAATAGTTCAGGAGAATAAGTATCTTTATACCCGGCACCTCCTACAGTACCTAAATGCTTTGAGGCTATTTCTTTTACTGCCTCGTAATTTTTAACTTCGCTCATATTTAAGAATTAATTATGTATAGTCCATATCCGACTAAAAGGTTTATATTTAATGCTACTATATTCCATTGTTTAGCTACCCAAACTTGTGGAAGAGTAAGTAGAGCTCCTATTACGTACGTGTAAGCTCCTAAAGTATCATATCTAAGTAAGTAAGGTGACATCATAATAAATGCTGATCCCATATACCCTGACCTATTAGCTATTCTTTCTATAGGGGTTAATTTACGTTCTTTAACTAACGCCCTAAGAAATATTCTCCACCATCTAGTCTCACATCTAATGCATGTTTTTTTATTTTCATGCTTATATTTAATATCTCTTTTTTCTTCTTTGCAAACATTACAGACTCTCATTTTATAAATTCTAATATTTGATCTAATCTCTGCATAGGAGAACCAGTTACAGTTAGATAGGGTTTTCTTACTCCTTCTAAGAGTAATTGAAATTCTTTATCTATTTTTTCTCTCCAATCCTCATTAACACTTCTTACTCCATCATCGACAGAATCAAATTCTATAGGAAAGTAAATATAATGTGTATATTCTCCTTTAACTCTATTCCAAGTATCTTCAATATAATCATGAGATTGTTTACTAATCTTATCCATAAAATTAGAATATACTAATAAGTCCATATAACATCTGTCTAAGATCATATTACCTGGTTTAAGTAAAGCTTCTAAGTGAAATGAACTGATAGCTAATTGAGTTTCGGAAGTACCTGCTTCATTAATAGGAAAACCGTATTTAGCAACACTTCGAGTAGATTCATTAATAAATTCATACTTAGGTAGTTTACCTTTTAGTAATTCATAAACAGTAGTCTTGCCTGTACTACTTGCTCCTACTAATGCTATTCTTTTTATCATAAAACCTCTTTAAGAAAATTAGTCCACATATACAGACTTCTATCCTTTAATATACGAAATAATTCATCAAGAGACAACCCAGAACAATTAAAATATTCCTCTGAAATAATTCTCCCTTCATCTAACTCTGCTGTAACTTTATGTATTACAGCTCCTGCTACATCGTAATCTCCTTCAAAAGCTCTTTTTTGAGGATCTTTACCTTTTAACTCCGGGTACTTAGTTATAAGACCAGGGTGTCCATTATAAATTAGATACTTATTGCATACAATAGGAGGCATTATTCTTAACCAACCATTTAAAGTAATAATAGCATTATCTTGTAAGACATTATCTAAATCCTCTACAGTAGGTTTATTAGGAATTTCAGTATAACCGTATTCTACTATTCTACCATCTATAGTTCTAAGATTGTCAGGTCTTTTATTGGTTATTATAAGATCAGGCCACCTTTCTAATCTTTCAGATATGTCTGCTATTTCTGCTCCAGTTTGACTAAAAAATGCTATCCATTTGTGAGCCATCTAAACTTATTTATATTAGTAAATATTTTCTGAGTATCCATTTCATCTATAGGGTAGTCTATTAATTCATGTAACTTTTGTGACTCTTTAGACCAAAGTCCTTCTCTTTGATATTCTATACCTTTTATTCCGTGTACTATCGGATTACTAGTATCTAATGAATATAACCATTTGTATTCAGCATGCTTATAAAAGCTAAATTCTTGAGGTAAACCACATCCTAATAAATGATGAGGTTTATCTTCATTAATTATATTGTCTCTAACTAAATCTCCGAGTAGCTTAACACGTCCTAGCATCCAGCTAACGTATTTGTTAGGGTGAGAAATAGAATCTCTATAATACGAATAATCGAATGATATAGCTATCATATCTACATTAGCTATTTCATCCATAGCTCTATAACAATCTTTAATTTCCTGATAAGTTTTACCTTGAACTACTCCTATGCTCTTACCTGGTATATGAGAATAATTTTTAAACCAATTAGCTGCTTGAAGCATAGTCTTTTCAGCATTTTCTAATGCATCTGGGACTATATACCAAGTAGGTTTTAATCTCTCTACCCATAAAGCAAATCTATCAGGTTCAAAAGCTTCTTCTAATTCAAATATAGAATTATCTAATATAACTTCTCTACCATTTTTTATTGCTCGTTCAAATGTATCTCTATATCTATTATTTTCTTCTAATAAATGAACTAGTGCATAATCATAATCAGTTAACCTTTGAACCTCATCAAAAATATCTAAAGGAGCTTCATGAGCTATTTTTATCATATGTTATACTTTAATATTACCTAGTCCTTCAAACCCTTCTCCTAATTCTTTCATAGCCTCTTTGAACTGACTATTAAGTTCTTCTAACTTAACTATAGTTTGATCGTACTCCTTGCTAGATACATATGCTTCTTTAACTGCTTGTTTAGCAACAGAAAGAGGCACGTAAGTCTTCCCATCTAATTGTGTTCCGAAATCTTCTAAGTTTATCATATTCCTATATGTTGTTCTGGTCTAGTTTTAATAATATCCTCATCAGTAAAAAACTGCATAAGGTCTGGTCTAAAGTAGTTGGCTGATTTCATTACTTTTTTATCTCTTGTACGGTAGACAATATACCGTCCCTCCGCAACCTTTTCAAAATGACAGGCCTCACCTTGTTCCTCACTTCTTTGGCGGACGGTCTGTACGGCTTCTTTTTCAGTTTCACAAGCTTTTGACATATTAGATGCTTGTACCTCTTGATATGCTGGCCATATCTTATCTTTAAGGCCATGTAACATAGCACCGTTCCCAAGGGAAACATAAGTAATGTCGCACAAAGCGTCCAAAATCTCCACAATGTCTCCTCTTTCGCAAGCTTCTTTATATTCTTGGAGCTCTTCAAGGATAAAGTCATAAACAAATCTCCACTCTTTTTCACTAGGGATAGTTGGTTCATAATTGTTAGTTTTGCCGAATGTTTCGTTAAAAGTTTCTACTTCAGATATGAATGGTACGTAATCGTTAACCCATACGTTATCTTTTTCTTCTGGAAATAATGATAATTGTTTACTCTTCATAATATTAATGTTTGCATATTGATGCTAATTCTATATTTTTATAAAACTCTGCTTTTGCAGAATCTTCATCTAAGAAAGCTCCTGTTAACTTAGCTGTTTGCATTGAAGCACTTTGATGCTTTACCCCTCTACATGATACACATGCATGAGTTGCATTAACTTGAACTGCTACTCCTAAATTACCTTCACATATCTTATCTACAGCATTATGTATAGCTACAGTTAGCTGTTCTTGAATAGCTCCCCTTCTACCGAATTGCTCTACTATTCTATTAAGTTTAGATAACCCTACTACTTTACCATCTTGAGAAGCAATATAAGCTATGCTTACTGTACCTCTAATAGCTTGATGGTGATGAGAACACATCGACGTTACTGGTATGTTACTCTCTTGTACTATACCGTCATAACCATCTGAAGGAAATGCTGTAATACGGTCTAAAGGTTCATATCTACCTTTCCATAGATCGTTAACATATGCTTTAGCTACTCTCATTGGAGTATCAGATGAATTAGGATCGTCTTCGTAGTCACATCCTAACGCAGTTAAGAAGTTAGCATATGCCTCTGCGGCATTAAATATAATAACTTTCTTTTCTGCTTCAGTTAACCTTGCTTCAGGTCCTTCTACTTCTTGTTTCTTTGCTAATTGACTTGATATACCGTTAGCAAAACCGGCTCGAACTAATTCAGTTCCTTCTATAAACTTTTTAGGCATTTACTTTTGTTTTATTGAGGGTCTACGACTCATTATTATACAATATACGAAATTATTTTTTATCTACCAAATAATCTTGTACTGGATTGCTATCTATGGTTTCCCAAGGAAAAACTAACCATCTATCATCACTTATAATCTCTCCTGTAAAGTTAGGAAGAGTCTTAGTTCCTAATCTACAACATAGACTTGCTGTAATAAATCCTGACTGATCAGCTTCTGCCATAGTAACACCTGTATCAGATATATCATCTACTACAAGAGTTTTCTTTTTTAATTCACCAGGTAACATTTTAGCTGATGAATAACTAATATACTTTATCTTAAAAGCATGAGAGATCATTACTGCTGGGATTAAACCTCCTCTTGGGATTCCTGCTACAAATTCTAGATCTAAACCTTCTAGCTTATCTCCTATTATGTTTATTTGATCGTCAATCCAATTCCAACTTAAATATAACTTATTATTATTCATTATAACAATTTTAATATTTCACTTACTGTATCATCATTTACTTCTATTTCTACATATGGTAAATTATGCTCTTCTAATTTAGCTTTACATAATTCATCTATCTCTACAGATTGCCTAAGGTCTTGAAATCTTTCAGCTTCATTTATCTCTGTATTTGATCTCTTTAGTAGTATATTAAGATTATCATAGGTATTATGCAAATCTACTACCATATTATGGAACGATTGTCCATAGTTCTCTGCTGGATATCCTTTCGTATAGTAACTATGATATATAGTAGAAAACATTACAGGAGAGTCTATTATAATGTAGTCTACCTTATTGTAACACTCTGCTATACCTCTATGCTGATTGGCAAATACATATAACTGATCTTGTATAGCTGGGTAATTTTTATCCCATGCTAGCTTTTTAGGAAACTCATAAGGATTATTACAGCTTATGTGTTTTCTCTTTAACTCGTAAGTTAATCCTGCTGCAATACCGCTCTTTCCTATTCCAGGACCTCCGAATAGATTAACTAACTTACTCATTGTGTAAATATACTATATAAGTAACCGAAAATACCTACTACATTAAGTATAGATAGATTATACGATTTAGTTCTTTGAGTTTGAATTGTTAGTAATGCTAATCCAATAACAGATAGTATTTTACCTAATAGGAAGTTAACGAAAAATGGTCCAACCATCATGCACCCTGTGCCGATGAAGACAACGAAAATCTTGTAAAGTAGTTCTTTAGACATATATTGAGTTTAATAAATTAGCTAATCTGATACCTGCTTGGAATAATCTTTGTTTTACTATATGAAAATTATCATAGACATAACCGTAGGAAAGATAATCTCCTGATTTGACTTCTGAATATATTTTGTTTACCAGTTCATGAGATTCATTTGCCCAAAGGACTGGATAGCCTTGAACAAAGTCTACTTCTTTATATGATTGTAAGTAATCAGATAGTTCAGTATAACTCATCTTAAAATCATCTATCATACTAGTATCCCAAAGTACGTGTAAATTAGTATTAGTTTCACTACCTTTTCTTCCTTTAAATTTAAGTTTAATTGTAGAGCCACCGTAATCCGCTGCTCTCCCTGTATGTAAAGGTTGATGAATATCTCCTACTAAATGAACTAGATACTTAAGATAAAACGTTTTGTCTTCATTAGACACGTTTATATCTTTTAATTTTTCTATTGCTCTTGAAATAATAATAACTGCATTTTCTTGAGTATGTTCTACTTCATGGTATTTTTTATCTTGCGGTAGATTAACATAGTGCCATTTATCGTATGGTCTAAAATCAGGATTACTTCTCATTTCATCAGGCCAGGTACTTACTGTTGCTAGCGTCTCACCTCCTAGTAGTAAATTGACTGCTTTTTTTGCTTCAGGTGTTAGATTATCTTGAGCAATTTGACCTATAGCTCTATGTCCTGTTTTACCCCAGTCTCCTGCAAATAAAATCGTTGGGAATAATAATAATAGTACTAACTTCTTCATTATTATAATATAAGAAAAAAAAAGGGAGCTAAAAAGCTCCCCTTAATTTATTTTACTAAAATTTGTATTTGAGAGAAACGTTCCAAGTACGTCCGAAGCCGAACCATACTGAGTTTCTTACATCAACACCATTCCAAGTTACTGAATCAGCATCAGTATGAATGTTACTATTAGACTCAGCTATGTAAGTTTCATCTAATAGGTTATTAATATTTGCTCTTAATGACCATCCGTTATTAGCATAAAATGTAGCTCCTAAATCTAATAAAGCAAATGAAGGTAGCTTTAATGCACCGTCATTATCAGGAGTAGTAAAAGCAGAATCAGTAATACTATAATCAGCATATAAATTATCTACGAATCTATAATCTAAATCAACTTTTATATTAGATCCAATTCTTTGATCAATACCTAATAATGCTGTTGTTTGAGCAGCATCTCCTACTTTAGCTCCTTTTAAATAAAGTTTACCTGTACCAATAGATTGCTGGTTTTCATCAAATAGTTCTGCTTCGAAGTCTTTAGTGTAAGTCCAATCTCCAATCGACAGCATACCTCTAATCTTAGTACCACCTATTGAGTATGTACCTTCAGCTTCAATACCTTTATGTGTTACATCAATATTTCTAAACTGAGCAGTACCGTCAACACCTTGCTGGTTAGATAAACTACGAGATACAAATCTATTACCCCAGTTAGTATTATATGCATTAATATTTAACTTTAATCTTTTACCTATATAACCATATCCAATCTCAAATGATTCGATACGTTCGTTTTGTAGGTCTGGGTTGACATCGTTTCCAAAATTAGGAAATACAGCATCAAAAAGGGGCTGTCTATCGATAAATCCTAAATTTGCAAATACGTTAGATTTTTCAGTAAAGTTATAGTTAATACCTCCTTTAAGATATCCACCACCTAGGTTAGCTTTATCTGAAATAGGATTATCTACGTTTGCAAATCTATCTTCTCTTTGGAACTGTTGGTTAGATGCTCCGGCTTGTAGTACTGCAGTAATCTTATCACCAGCATATTCTACTAATCCGTTAAATCCAGCCCATTTTACAAATCCAATATTA
>Ga0209535_1003131_pt1 | contig 10625 bp, 6 predicted proteins | sample LinPmetageLP28_FD_184041 | JGI IMG/M metagenome (GOLD analysis project Ga0209535, IMG submission 184041) | Marine viral communities from the Pacific Ocean - LP-28 (SPAdes) (version 2) | ecosystem: Environmental > Aquatic > Marine > Oceanic | place: Pacific Ocean | collected 2009-08-22
TGCGTTGTAGTCCCGCGGCAGCGGCACGATCCAACACCCTTTCCGCCGCAGCCCTCATATCGCTGCTAAGGTTACGGTCTTCGGTTAATTGGGACTTAACGTTAGCTAAGTCTTTTTGATCCAGAACAGCTAATATACGCTGTTGATTTACAAAAAGGTTTTGATCCTGTCTTGAAGCATCGCCCAATGCCGCGGTAAGTTTAATGTAACCCTCTTTTTTTACGGCTCCCTCATCTAACATTTTAAGTTCTTGCAAAGACTTAGCTTCAAACTGTGTCAAAGCGTTAGAAAGACTTATGCCCGCGGCAATTTCTGCGCTACGTTCACGCAAGTCTGCCTCAAGGTTTGCCATTGCAATATTAGCCGCTTTGGTTTCGTCACGCGCTTCGGCGTTAGCAGCTTGAGTATCTTCCCGAGAAAAGTTTTCTTGAGCAATTCTAAGGTCAAGTATTTGTTTATCTATTTCAGCTTTAGACTTTAACAGCTCTATTTTGTAACCCTGTTGTGTCTGCCCGTCTTCTCTGCCAAACACAAAAGTGTTGTCTTGTAACTCTAAGGACAGTTCGTTCGCGTCAGAAGCAATGTCTCTTCTTAAATCCCTGCCTTTTTGATTGTCCGCGAAGCCCAGTCTAGCAAGAGCAACGGTGCGCCTGTGCAGCGTTGAGGCTTTCTTAGTATCAAATCCAACGGTAGCTTCCAGAAGTCTCAAGTCTTTCTGAAGTCCGATAGCCGCTTGATAAGCGGTAGGGTCTTTTGTAAAGTTTTGTGCAAAAGTAGGGTCGTCAAGCTTTGCCTGACCTCCGGGGCTAGACTCGTTTATCAGTGTCAACAATGTTGGAGTAACGCTATCCGTGCTATAGTAAGCCACGTACTTAGAGTTTTCATTAAACGGGGTTGCTAAACCACCCGCCTGTAAAAGAGCTTGTAACTGAGGGTTGGTTACTGAAACAGCCTCGCCCGCTTTTACGTCGTAATCTACCCCGTTATAAGTGTATTTTACATCGTTTGTAAGAGTTTGCAGTGTTCTAGGCAATGAGCCCGTCGCAATATCCGCTTGTGTTTTGGCCTGTTGCTCCATTCCCGCCTGTGCTGCGGCTAAAAGCGGTGCTACAATAGATTCGGTTTGACCCCCCGCGGCTTTGGCCGCTTGATACTCGGATTCTCCAACAGGCGTTGAGCGATTAAAGTTGCCCGCGGACGTTACGTTGCCTTTAGCGTCGATGTTAAAAAGTTCCTCATAAACGCCTTTTGTAGCCGCCCTGTTGGCGTTAGCCAAAGCTAATTGCTGCGCATAATCAACTTCGGCTTGACCACCCTGCAACGCAGCCTGTCTAGCCGCCATGTCTAACTGACGCTTCTCTGCGGTCTGAGCCTGTTTAGCTGCAAGCATTTGCGCAGAACGTTCCCCGATCCGCTGTGGAAGTTGCGAAGCCGAAGCCGCATTTGCTAACCGTTCTGCGATAGAGCTGCCTTGCGTATTACCCGCAAACTGCAAACCCGTTTGAGCAATATCAAACAGCATCTGAGCTTGAGACATCTTGCGTTGCTCTTCAAGGTCCGCGGCCCGCGCTTGAGCATCGTAACCACCGCTTAGAAAATCTTGATACTTGGACAAGTCTCTACCAGCTATATCAATAGCCGACTCGCCACCATTAGAAAACCTTTGGACCTCTACGGGCCCACCCTGCCTAAAATTTACAGGGGGAGTGTTGCCCGCCTCCATCATGGGAGCTTCCATCGCGGGCTGCGGCGCTTGGGCCATCATCAAACCACCGACGCCCTCGGACATTGGACCTTCCATCTCAACGTCGCCCGCTATGCCCCTCATTAATTCCCCGACGCCGCTGTTTAAAGCGCCCTCTTCCGTCATCATAATGGCGGGCTGGGTCAAAGTTAAAACCGACTCAGGTGTTTGCCGCGCATCCTCGGGACCTACTAAACCAGCAAGTTCCTCGTACCGCGCATTTAGGGGCAGATCATTTCCCCGTAACCCGTTAATCAGGCTTTCGTAGTCTTGGGCTCCGTCTATGTCTTGCATCATGCCCTCCATAGCCATCATGCCCGCCTGTTGACCCTGCGCTTCCGCGCCCATCAAAGCTTGTTCAGCACCCGCGGGTGGCATGGGAGGAGGAGCCATTGGAGGAGGTGGCATCATGTTGGGGTCCATCGGAGGAGGAGGTGGCATCATGTTGGGGTCCATCGGAGGACCGCCCATTGCCAAGCCTTGAACACCGCGACCCATCAAAATGTCTTTTTGACTAATGCGTCCGTCGCCACTTAGGTCGGGGAAACTTGCTTCGCCGCCGTTGCGAAACATCTGACGCTGCATAACACCACGATTCATCATTTAGAATAACCCCGCTCTTTGTGCGCCTGTTGCTGCGCCTAATGCACCTATACCCAAGCCCAATGCCGTTTGGAAGGGAGAAACTTGTGGGGCAGAGGATGCTGTTAGTGTTGAAGACCCTGTTGGTGTACCAGAGTATATGTCCGACAAGAAGCCGTACTGTTGATAAGGCTGCGTGTAACGCTGTAAATTAGACATGCGCAACGCATCCAAACCAGCTTGCTGCACACCGCGCTGATTAGCGCCCGTGGTCATTAGGTTTTGAATGTCCTGCGTATTAAGGCCCGAGTACATTTCGCCCAGACCCGCTTGCTGTATTCCAAGCTGACCCAATCCTTGACCAAGACTACCAAGCCCCTGACCTAAGCTGCCATACGCGCTTGCCGCCGCCTGACGACGGTTCATGGCACTTTCCATACCGGAAGCTGCAAACTGTTCTGCCGACATGCCCAGAGCAGCCGCTTGTTGCGCAGCAGCTTGCTGGCGATTCAGCGCGTTTTCATACGCGCCCTGACCAAACTGACCCGACGCCAATCCCATCGCAGCACGTTGTTGTGCCGCCGTTTGACCCCGACCTTGAGCCTGTTCAAAAGCTGCCTGTGATCTTTGGGCCGCGCTTTCATAACCCGCTTGACGCATTTGGGCCGCGGTCCGCGCTTGTTGTTCTAGGGTGTTTCGCCCTAATTCAGCTTCTGCAATGCCCTGCCGTGCGCCGCCAAACGCTCCAGAAGCGACGGCATTTGCGCCCAACTGTGATTGTTGCATTTGACCTGCACGAGCAACATCTTGTAAAGCCTGTTGAACCGCTTGGTCTTCGTATTCATTCATATAACCGCGGGCACTGCGGGGGTCATAAGAGCCCGTAGTTTGGGACATGTCCTGCATTGCGCCGTAAGTATTAGCCATCGTAGGAGCGGCGTTGTACTGTCCGCCCGTTCTCGCAAGTTGCTGCATTCCCGTAGAAGCTATGCCTTGAGCCCTGTTTGGATCGTATTGTTGGCCTGTACCCGCAAGAGACGCGGCTCCCGCGCCCATGTAGCCTTGACCCTGACCCACCATCCCCGTTGCGCCCTGCAATGAGGCCGCACCCTGATTTAGGTAGGGCTGATAGGCCCCGACGCCCCGTTGGGCCGCGGCTGTTGCAGCTTGCTCCGCGGGACTTAAACCAGCAATCTGATAGTCCGGCGGTAAATCACCCGTTTCAATCTGCTTTTTAATAAACTCTTGCGTGTCCGCCAGCAGCCCTAGTCGGTACGCCTCAATGGCGGGGTCTTGGCGGTTAATTACCGTTGATGTGGTCATGCTACTGCACCCCCCTCAAAAGCTCGCATTATGTCGTACATCTTACGAACCCCCTTTTCTCGGCTTCCGTTACCCGCGCCGCGGACGGCCCGTGCGTTCATTACAAACTCACCATCGGAAAGCATGGCGGGAATGCTGTCGGAAGTCTCGGTTCCGCGGCCCGCGATATACCCGTTGCGGCGAGGGAAATTCTGCATTTCTCCGCCAGCCGCGGCGTATTGAGGTTGGTTTAGGTATTGTTCATACAGTAGTTGTTCTTGTGACGGCACCACAACGTCATCCATCGTGGCACGGAGGTACGGAACGTCTGGAACGCCAACGCGGTAACGTTCGGGGTTTGCAATTAACCGATCCTCTGACGGAGACGTTCCGTCGTAGGGGTCTTCTAACTCTTCTTCAGGAATCGGATCATACAAACCCATTGGTGCGGCTAAAGCGAGGCCCGCCCCGATTGTTGGTACAAGTTTAATGCCGCCGGACTTAGCTGCAAGGGCCATTGCTTTACTCTGCGCCGCGGGGGACGCATCCGTAAAACTAACCCCTTCTGGTAAAAACGAAGTAGCATCCTTCTTGGGATCGTAGAAGAAGTCTTCAACAGAATCCGGAATATATTTACGAAATCCCGTTTGAACTTCTGCACCAGTGCCCATGTTTAGATCAAGGTTCTTACCCACGTTCGCACTCACGTTCGCACTCACGTTCGCATCGGTTGGTGTTATTGTGAAATCAGAACTTTTTGTACCAAAACCAGCGGGGTTTCCGTCTACTCCCGAAGGCGTAGAAAACTTTTTAGCACTTTCACCAAGAATAAACCCTGAGTTCGGAGCTTTAAAGGTATCCATAACACTGCCTTTAAAACTCTTTATACCTGCGCCAAACTTTTGTCCGAGGCCACCCTCGGCCTTCATAAACCCTTGAGCGCCTGCAGAAATGCCGCCCATCACGCCACCCATTGCTGCGCCCTTCAAAGCGTCTTTTAAATTGCCGCCCTGAATTAAAGAAGTAATTCCGCCAGAAATAGCGCCCTGCGCTACCATAGAAAGTGCGCCATACGCGCCACCCGTAAAAAAGTTAAGCGCAAGCGGCACAACAATAGGAGCGACCTTCTTAACAATCTTCTTAACGCCCCTAACAAGCTTCTTAAAGAAAAACTCCGCCTGTCCGGTTCGCGGGTTAATGCTGTTTGCCTCTCCGCCAACCGTGTAACGGTCTAAATTAACCCCAGAACTGGAAAACGCGTCCATCATCTCTTGAGCTAAACGTGGGTTCTCTTCCAACAACTTAGGGTGAATTACAATCTCACCCTTCTCAGCGTGGATCATCTCAGTATCGCCGTTGCGACCAAACCCCGCCATCTTCTCCGCAATTCCGCGGTGCGAATTAATGCCCGACTGCTTTCCAAACAAGAGCCGACTGTCATCAATCTCATCTAGGTTTGATGTCAAAAAGGAAGCCAAACCACCTTCAGGAAGAATTAGTTGTTGTTGCATCGTATCGCCCCTTTAATCCACAATAGCAGATGTCGTTTTACTTTTCCATGCCTATGTCGTCACAGTAACAGACCCGACAGAACCCGTAGCAGTATTACCGCGTAAGTTCGGCTGATCCGCAACCACTATCTTTACCTGTCCCATAACGCCCGCAGCGTCCCTGTACTGAAATAACGCACCTACCTCCAAACCCTGATCGTCCGTCTGTAAGTTCGTTAAAACCAACTCAGTGTGTCTCCCCTGACCCGGATTCTGCATCTGCTCTAAATACACCGAAAACGCCAGAACTACAGATTCCATATACGTTCGGTCGTACTCGTCCGGCGCTTTAGGAAAAAACGGCTTGATTAAGTTACGAGACACTATCTTCTCCCGTCTGGTCTTATATCAACCCGCGGCGTCCCTAGTCGCCATCCAACTCCTGTATCCGTAGATTCCAACTTTAACGAAAAGGCCCTGCCACGAAGGCGTAAATTAACCTGATTTGTCCACTGCTCCAAAGGCACCGTAGCCGTCCGAGTAACCGCCTTTGCCTGCGTTTGAAGGTATAATCCGCCCGGATAATTACGCGCCTGTAAGGTCATAGTGGCGGATGGAAGGGAGGCCGTTGAGTCCCTAAACGTTAAATCAGGTATCATCTTGCTCATAAACAAGAAGTGGTCCCCGTCACCCATATCTATCTGACTGCTTTCAATCCGCGCAGAAATAGCCGTCGCAGGGTCCGTACTACCGTCATCAAAACCTACCTCGTGGTTATACAAGTAATGATCCGGTGCCGCGGCAATCGGATCAGCGTTTATACCACGATCCAGCCATACAGTGCGGTCCATAGTGCCATAATACCAAAGGTTTTGCTGGTAATTAAACACTACATATCGGTCGTTTTCAGAACTACCTGCAGAGGGGTAAAACCACCAAATCTCTCCAAAAGCAGTGTTTGAAGAGGCTGTGACCTTCTCCTTTTGAAAGAAGTTAAAGTCCGAAAAGACGTAATCACGTACCGTACAAGGTATGCGCTGCACCGCGCCAGAATAAGTGTAAAACTCTTCCTGACCCATCCAAAACACGTTGTCTTCTACGTTAATCGCGGCCAATGGACCCATAATAGTTACGTTGTCCGATACCATGTTAATACCAAAGGTAAACGGCGGTCCTAGAAACTGCATCGCGTGTAACGAAACATCCGTAAATACTATGATCTGTTGTTTTGTTTCTATCGCAGCCACAATCTGAGAACCAGACCCTATTCTAAGGTCGCCCGCAGTATTCGTAGCCGCCGCAGCCCAACCCGTAAGACTTGCCTGACTGCCAAATCGAATCAACAACGGGTCTTGGTCCGTACTATTCTCAGCGTTAGTTCCAAACACTACAACATGGCGGTCGTTGTCCGAAACCAAAACTATCTTAGCCTTGATGGGTGAACTGTTAGCCCCCGAAAGGGTAGATAAAGCTACCGCCCTGACGCCTGTACCGTTAGTCTTATCCCAATAGTAAATGTTTCCATCCCTATCGTTAAGCAAAAGGTCTTCGCCAAAGTTATCGTGACTCCAAATCCTAAGCATCTGACCCGAGGCGCTTGTGTCCGTAGACGAGTTCCACGTGCCGCGGCCCCAAGTGCCCGCGTTCCAGCCGTTGCCAACAATAGTGGTATCTAGGCCCGTGTTGATTTGATACGCAGCTACCGTAGAACTACCGCCACTACCACTATCAGAAGTATTAGCAAACACGAAGGTAGGGTTTAAACCGTCCGTGGTTGTAATTGACGGAATGGTAGAAATTGTACGCGCTTCAATCTGATAGGCATTAGCACTTACAATAGAAGTGATCTGGTACTCTTGATTAAGAACTGCAGCGGTTATTACGCCACCTAACGTAGCAGCATCTGTAAAGGTTACAAAATCATCAGCTAAAGCGCCGTGTTCGTTTTCCGTTACAGTAATAGTACAACAACCAACCGCGGCCCCGTCTGCATGAGACGCCGCGGTAGTGCCGTTCTGCCCCCTAGCGCAACCCAACAAAGTTACGCTGGAAATAGAAGCGTAGGTTATTTCTTCAGAACCTATCTGAATACGACCCGAAGCAGGGAACCCCGTGGCGCTGTCTATTACAATAGACTCCGTAGTGGCGTCGATAGCTCCGTTAAGAGTATCCGCGCCCGTAGCAAAGGTGGCATCCCCCGCACTCGTTGTTAACCTAAGAGGAGTAATATCGTAGTATTGCGTTCCCTCTAGTATGTAATACTTAAGGTGCGTTCCAACACCAATAAAACTCGTGCCGTCTAACGCGGACCACGGGTGTAATGCCCTGCACGTTCCCAAAAAAGCGGTGCTAGAATACTTAGACCAACCGCCTATCTTTTCTGGGTAACCAAAACGAAACCTGACCTTGTCCACATCAAACCAACCTCCCTCGTTACTGTACGAAGTGGTTTCTCGGTTTATTCCGGGTTTAAACTGGAGTTTGGTCAAAGGCATGGCGTTATCCTGTAAAGTTATCCGCTGCCGTTATTGCTGCGTTGATTGCAGTAAAGCTCTTGCTGCCCCAATCACTATATGTGGCTTTCTGGTGTTTTAGATATCCTACACTACGTGTCACACGTTCTTTCTTTTCATCATGCGTAAGGTCATATCCAAAATCTTCATCTGTTGCACTATTGCCTTTGGCATGTGTAGCAATAACACTATTAATTGTGCTTGCCCCGCCTAAACAAGCTGCATGTGCTTGTGTGATTTCATCTGCTGTACGTGTCATTTATTTATCCTCAATTGTTATGTTGCCTGAGATGGATATTCTTTCTCCATCGTTGTCGTAAAATGGAAATACCTGATGAAGCATGGTTGACGGAAACATAACCATGTATCCTTCTGCCTCTTTTTCCATGTTGTAAGCAAAAGTTGATACCCTGCCTAGAGTATTTGTGTAGCTAAATGCAAAGTTGCTGATGTGGTTGTCTGCATTTGAATCAGCACAAATAGGTAATTTCTTTTGCTCTGCATAAGACGTAGGTATCTGCATCCAAATTACAAAGCTGTACACGCCACTGTGATCGTGGGGTGGGTTAAACTCATGCTGCTTTTGAAAGTTTACCCATAGGCTTTCTAAGGTGAAGCCTTGTCCTTCTTTCATCACGGCTCTCCAAGGGGGGCCATAGTTTTGCATGTGGCTGTCCATAAAGGACGGTATTGTTTTACTAACGAACTCTTCAAGCAAAGGAGAGCTAGAGTCTAACCTGATAGAAGAACTAATGTTACCAGCCAACTCCGGCTTCATATCCTCTGGCTGATCCCGTGCTTCGTTGATCACTGTCCAAATGTTTGCAACAACGTCCTCTGGTAGCTGGGCTTCAACTACGCCTACGTTTGGAAAGTGTCTTGGTATTAGTTCCATGCTTACCCTTCTAGTGTGGCTACTCTTGCAGTGAGTGCTTCAATTAATGCGTTCTGCTCTTGAATTGCTTTGACGAGCATTGGTATTAATGCTGACGGTGCAACCTGTTGTGTGCCATTAGGGTCTTCTACCCAAATGTTATGACCATTAACGACATCTGAGTGTGCATCAATTACAGTCTTGACCTCTTGGGCTATAAAGCCGTGGTGCGCCTTACCTTCTCCGTAGACAGGATCGGAAGAGTCTGCGTCATATTGAGGTAAGCTATCTGCAATAGCATTTTTAGAGTTCCATTTAAATGTAATAGGGCGCAAGTCTTTAATAAACTCTAAGCCTACAGTAGAGTCTGTTACATCCTTTTTAAGCCTTGAGTCTGAAGCTGCTGCCCAAGATGTATCTGATCCGTCTATGTTAAGTGTTGCTGAACCAGTAGTCGTTATAAAACGTGCTGTGTTAGAACCAGCACCGACCCCGTTTCCAATTACTATCTCTCTTGCATTACCTACCGCTGACCCAGAGGGTGCATACCCAACGTAGACATTCTGAGTGCCAGTTGTAATATTAGAGCCCGCTTCTCCACCCACAAAGGTATTTTTTGTTCCTGTTGTGACTGCTACTCCTGCATAATATCCAACTGCTGTATTATTACTATCGGTAGCAGTAGTGAAGTTTTGTGCATTTAATGCAGCGTAGCCAATAGCCGTTGCTCTACTACCTAATGTATCTGCCGATAACGCAAAACCACCAACAGTTATGTTAAAGTCTGCATCAGTAAGCGCATCACCTGCCCCAGTACCTATGAGGGTGTTGTTTCTGCCTGTTGTGACATCATTACCAGCAGCGTAGCCTACCGCTGTGTTATTAGAATCAGTAGCTGAGGTAAAGTTTTGTGCAGCTAAAGCAACGTGACCAACTGCAACACTTGTTGAGCCTTGTGTATCAGCAGATAAAGAAGACCTACCCAGTGCTACATTAAAACTACCAGTTGTTAAAGCATCACCAGCACTTCCACCAAAAATGTCATTACTAACACCAGTTGTAATTGCCAATCCAGCTTGATAGCCAACAGCAGTATTCAAATTAGTGTCATCTTTATTTTGTACTGCTAAAGCCTGATAACCTACTGCTACATTTTGTCTGCCTGTATCTTCTGTGCTTAAAGATTGATAACCTACAGCGACATTAGTACCACCAGTAGTAAGAGCATCACCTGCGTTTGTACCAACAATAGTGTTTTGATCCGCTGTGGTCATAGCAGCACCAGCAGACTGACCTACGGCTACGTTCTGCGTTCCACCATTTAAAGTCAATAAAGCTGCGTAACCTACAGCCGTATTATTATTTGAAGTATCTTCTGTGCTTAAAGCTAAATGTCCAACAGCTACGTTGAACCCACCAGTTGTAAGAGCATCCCCAGATTGACTGCCTATAAGGGTATTTGAAACGCCTGTTGTGACGGATAGTCCTGCACTATGCCCAACTGCTGTGTTAAAACTATCTGTAGCAGTAGTGAAGTTTTGTCCGTTTAAAGCAGCAAATCCTATAGCAGTAGACTTGCTACCCAACGTATCAGTGCTTAAAGCAGCATAACCTATTGCTACATTTTCATCAGCATCAGTAAGAGCATCACCTGCAACGCCACCCATGAGGGTGTTTTGTCTACCTGTTGTGACTGCTACTCCTGCATTATAACCTACCGCAACATTGTAAGTATCTGTTGCTGTTGTAAAGTTTTGATTGTTTAATGCAAAACTACCTACAGCAATACTATTTGAACCTTTGGTATCACTTGTTAAAGCTTGAAATCCCAAAGCTGTATTGTGATGACCTACTGTTAAGGCATCGCCTGATAACGCACCTACAAAAGTATTTACAGTTCCTGTTGTGACTGCTCCACCTGCAACAAAACCCACAGCCGTATTGTAGCTATCTGTAGCAGTAGTGAAGTTTTGAACTCCAAGAGCATCCTTTCCTATAGCAGTCGTTTTACTACCTAAAGTATCTGAACCTAAAGAACCAGCGCCAACAGCTACATTGTTATCTGCATCTGTTAATAAATCACCAGCACTACCACCGATTAGGGTGTTAGATATACCTGT
>Ga0209535_1003132_pt1 | contig 10623 bp, 14 predicted proteins | sample LinPmetageLP28_FD_184041 | JGI IMG/M metagenome (GOLD analysis project Ga0209535, IMG submission 184041) | Marine viral communities from the Pacific Ocean - LP-28 (SPAdes) (version 2) | ecosystem: Environmental > Aquatic > Marine > Oceanic | place: Pacific Ocean | collected 2009-08-22
ATTCCATACCTAAGTTTTTAATTACTCTGTGAATCATAGGTTTTCCATTTACATCTATAAATGGTTTTTTGTCCGTATACCCTTGTTCTTCAAATCGTGAACCACGACCTGCCATTGGGATTAATATGTTACACTTTTGTTTCATTGAAAAAGTCTCCTGCGTTTATTCCTCTGTCGTCAATAAAGTAATCTCCATTGTGTCCTTTAAAACACAACTCGTGATACTTTACTCCCCACTCTTTTAATTGTTGTTCTGTGATTGGACGATAATGTTTTTCACCTCTACCACTTGATAATCCACGAGCAGTATAGAAAACTATTGTGTGTCCTTCATCATACAATTTATTTATTTTTGCAATTCTATCCATATAAGGTTCTCTACCGATTACTTTACCCTCTTCTCTACATATAGTTCCGTCTATATCAATTACATATTTCATTTGAAATTATACTCCACTTTTTTTTGTTTTATATCTATCTTTACTTCTAATCCTTTATTATCTAAAAATATATCATTAGACAAAATATTAATATCTTTTGTAATTGGAATAAAAACTGGAAAATCATATCCCAATTTAGTCAATATATATGCTCTATGTGTTGCTCTTGCAAATAATTCTTCACCCGGAAAAAATACTAATGGATTTATAAATCCTTGATTTCTAATACCTAAAAACCAATCAACACTAAAGTTAGCTCTCCAAGAAAACTCTTCTGGTTTATTTGTTTTATGTTTTTGTGGATATACTTTATCATATTCCTCCATTAAGGATTCCCACTCTCCGTCCCAGTTAACTTCGTTTAAAAACTTTTCTAATATAGTCAAGTCTGGATTGTGTAAAAACCTTGTTTGGTTTTTCATAATCTCATTTGAAATTTCTATATAAACAAATCTACCATTTTCATAAAAATCTTTATGAACACTCTTACTATTTAGATTAAGTCCTATGTTGGTTTGTAATCCATTTTCTACTTTACTTGCGAGAAGACTACCATATATATATTTCTTTTCATTTACAAGTTTTTTTTCAAATTTATTTGTAGATAGTTCCCAATTATCTTTTGTTAACTCACCGAGTAATTCTTGATAAATATTTTCTAACTCAATCATTGAAATAGTATCAAATTGTTTAAAGTTTTTAAATATGTCAAATCTATATTCAACCATAATAACTCTCTACCATTTTAAAGTCTGTTTCTGTATCCACATCTAATAATTCTTTTTCACTCCAATCAACTACAAAAGGACAAGGATTGTTTTTAGTATTTGGAAACAATTCCCAATTATCCAACATATATTGTTTTTTGTAAAACACTAATGAATGTGTTGCCGAGTAAACCCAAGGTCCAGAAGTTGTTGACAATCTATCGTTTGGTTTAAAGTTTATTGGATTTCCGTCTTTGTCCCAAAAAAAGTTTCTTTCTTTATCAACTGTAATCATACTTTCAAATTTTGAATACTTAAATAATGTAATAATCTGTTGTAATTCCTCAACTTCCAAAAATGGTTGACAAGGATTTAGATTTACTATGTAATCTGATTTAACGTTTTCCAAATGTTTGTACATTACATTGTGTGAACAATTACCTGGTGCAACTGAATCATATTCTCTATGAAGTATGTTTACCCCGTCAATTACTTTGTCTTTTAATTCTTGGTCATAAACTGCTAAATACTTTTCATTTAATTCTAACTTACTTAATTTATCTAACGCAATGTCAATCAAAGTGGTGTTTCCTAATGGTCGTAAATGCTTATTAGGACACCTTGTACTTTGTTTTCTTGCGTGTATAATTCCTGCTATTGTTTTCATTTTAAATACCAATCCCTAAAATACTTTTCCATTTTGTGAAAATCATTATGTTGAAATAAATCTAAATCTTGTGGACAACCTAACTTTACTAATGTTTCAATAAATGTATGTCTGTTTGGTTGTATGGTTTGTGCAGTTATTCCAAAGTCTCTATAATATTCTTGCATTAAAACTCCTGGTCCAAGTGGCCCAACAAATAACTTTTTATCAAACATATTTCTTTCATCTAATACTTTTTGTCTGTAAAAATACATTGACATCATCAAATCCATAGTATATGAAGTTCCGTAAAATACCATATCATTTGCATTATACATATAGAACTCGTGTTCCATTATTCCACCTTGTGTTGTAAATAAAACATTATGTTCCAATGGTTCCCAACTAAAAAAGTATTGTGGGTCAAATACAACATCTGGTCTTGTTTTTATTACTAAATCATACTCAAAGTTATTTTCTATTTCATACTCTCTTTTTAGTTTAATAGATTGAGCTAAGCTATAAAACAAACTACTCCAATGGTCATTTGCATAAAAGAAATCTTGTTTCTTATTATCAAGCATATACTTTTTTGGTTTATACCAATCAACTACTTCGTTGAATTCTTCTTGTAATACATCTCTTGTTACATATGGTTGTGATACTCCCTCTCTATCCCCACTATAATCCCAAGTGTGTATAAAGTAATCAATCTCAACTCCTGATGTTTCCCAAAACCATTTCTGATTTTCTTTTGCAATCTCCCATTGACGAAGTTGTCCACTCATACAAACTGCTATCTTCATTTTAAGTCCTCATATATTCTTTCAAATAATTCTTTGTTTGCATTAGGTGAAGGGTGTCCCTCACAAAATCTTTTGCCATAAGGTGGAAAAGGATTTCTATACTTTTGTTTTCTCGGGTCACCAGATTTTAATGCAGATTCATAAGGTTCATTGTCTATATGTTTCATTTGCCACATAAGAAAATTTTTCCAAGTATCCTCGTCTTTATAGTTATCATCTTTGAATGATAAAAAGTTTATCTTATCTTTGACATCACCCAAACTATCCTCTAATGAATTATGTATTCTGTAATCACAATTGTTTCCTTTTAAGTAATGGTGTAACATCATAACACTTCTTTGAAGTTTTAAATTGTGTTCACCAATGTCATATATCCAAGTCATATAGTATTCTAACCACTCTCTTAGTTTATCAACACTTACCATATGGTCGGTAACTTTTACATTTACTTTTTCTAATGATTCGTCGTCATAATTTTGAACGTGAGCAGGTTGTAAGTCAAAGTATTTTTTTAAATGTTGACTATAAAACATCCACCTCGCAGTTCCTGACAATCCAATGATGAATAGTGGTTTTTCATAATGTCCTGTTTTATTATTATTTTCAACCCACTTATATATGTTTTTAAACATTCTTTCATTTGAAGAACCTGTTCTACCCATATGAACATAATCACAACTTAATTTTTCTGCTAATAGTTTTGATGCGACTATATCTTTACCAACATATACACCATCTTTATCTACAATTCTATCTCCGTTCATAAAACTGCAACCAATACCAATCACTACATCATAATTCATCTAAAGCCTCCCATATATTTTTAGGAAAAATCCTATGTGAACGAATGTCTGAAAATAAGTTTTGTGGTAGTCTATGGTTATTTCCTAAAATCCACAATACAAAAGAACCACAATAAGCTATACTATCATCAATACTACATTCAGTATGTATGTGAGAGTAATTTACACCATTGACATATATTATATTATCGTCTAATGGTAAAGAAAATATTTTATCATAGTCTAAGTTTTCAAAATTTTTCTTTAACACTAAATTACCTGAAAAAACCTCATCATTATCCAACTCTTGTTTTCTAATTTTAAATGTTTCATCAACCAATGACATATTTGGTTTAATAATATTATATTTTCCATTATAATAATTTTTGTTCATTAAAATATCCTATCATATAAGTTTGTTTTTATATCGTAATTTTCTATAACATTAATGTTATGTTGTAAAGTTTCTTTCATATCATTATACATACCTAATAAATCTTTTTCATTATAATCAGATAATTTTAAAACTAAGTCCATAACCATTTGTAATCTTTTCCAATCATCTTTTTCATTATCATAGCTTTCGTCCCACCACTGGTTAAAAGTTTTAAATCCGTATTGTTTCATAACCTCTAATGTTTTGTATGGTGCGAATTGTATAATCGGGTGACCACAATACATAGGATTAAATGTTGAACTATGTAAGTGATAACCACTTGTATCAAATGGAAAAGCTCCCATAACAATACTAATAAAAGTGTTACGATAGTGAGTTGGGTCAAATGGTAAATCTGCGTTGAATTTACCTTTACCTACTCCTGCCGGTCCGTGATTAGTTTTATCCGTATTATCAATATCAAATGGTAGTTTTGTTTTTAAATCATTGATATTTTCTTGTTGTATATATTTGTAAAACATATTAGGATAGTCGGGCCATTTATGTAGTTCTGGAAAACTAACTAAACACTTATCAAATAATTTTTCAAAATTTAAAAACAACATAAATATATCTCGTTCATCACGATTAGTTCTGTTTATTTTTAAAAATGGTTTTGTTTTAAATATGTTTACTGATTTGTATTTATATTCCATATCTGATGAAACTTTTGTAGGTAAGTTTCTTTCTTCTTTTAATCTTTGTATGTCAAACACATTCCACATAATTGAAATTATATTTATCTTGTCTGTTCTGTGATATTCTTGGTGTGTTTTTTCTGCAACTAAATTATTTGTAATAAAGTATATATTTTTTGTTGGAAGTTTTAGTTTGTCAATACTTTCATAAAATGGATTTAAAAACTTATCACCCTCTATTGATTTACCCTCTAATGTATTATCAAATATTAATTTACAATTTCCTTTTCTAACTTCTTCTAATATCTTTGTTGGTATAATGTTTAAGTTCTTAGCCCATAGTGGTTGATTGTGATGAACGTGAACAAAATAACTAAATGATTTATCAAATTTAAATTTTTTAGTTTCAACTTGTTGTAATTCTAAAACATCTGGTAAACTTGAGTGACTAAATAATGGACGACATATTGGTTCTGCACGATTATCTAATTCGTTTATTTCTGGTATGTGTTTGTATATGTCAATAATATCTTGACTTGGTTCACCCATACTAACTTGATTAAATTTATCTATTAAAGCTATCATATAAAACCTCACTTACATTTTCTGCACCCATTTGGGTTGGGTGTCCCTTAACATATTTACTTTTCCATACATCATCAAAAGTAATTATTTTTTCCTTATCTAATAAATCAGTAATATTGTGTTTTCTTTCTGTTTCATTAGCAAAATCTATAAACCTGTAATTAAAATTATTACTTTTTAAAAAACCTTGTAATGCAATAACCTTTGTCATTAAATTTAGTTGTTGATTGTTTTGTAGATTGTTGTCATACTTTAACCTTGATTCATAATACTCTACAAAAGACATCATCAGTTTATCAAACCTTTTTTTCTTTTCAGTTGGTTTGTCAATATCATTGTTCAAATAAAATTGATTAAATAATTTTTGTGTTTCTGATTTATCAAAAGTATATGGTGATGATATTCTTCTATCTAATCTTATTTTATCTTCAAAATTTTCTTTTAGTTTTTTGTGTGTGTTCTCACCTACTAAATCAACCGGTGTTATATTCGCTGTAATTTCATCAAAAGCTACTGAATATCTTGTGGACCAAGTTACACCAACGACCACAAGTGTATCATTAGAATTTAACATACTTAAATGATTGATAGTATTTACGAAAATAGAATCAAATGATTGCCCGTTAACTGCTTTACTTATGGTATTTAATCCTAACTTTTTACCCAATAATTGTGGCCAAGATAATTCGTATGGTAGAGTATGTCCTGCTGTATAACTACACCCATTTATGTATATGTTCGTATATTTTTTACTTGACATTGTCAATAAACTTTCGTATCTTACGATAGGTGACATCTGCAGAATCTCTAATTTCTAATACGCGAGAACCGGTTTCTTTTGCACCTCTCCTACCTAACTCAGAATCTTCCAATATAATAGTTTCTTTTGGACTAACTCCTGCTTTAATCATACATCTTAAATAAATTTCTGTATTGGGTTTTGGATTCACTACATCTTGATTGGTAAATACAAATTCTAAATGGTCAATAAATCCTCTTCTCGTCAATTGAACGATTGCACTATGACGAACTGAATTAGTTGCACAACACAATATATACCCATCTTGTTCTAATCGTCCCAATACATTTATTAGTCTTCTGTCCTTTTCTAAATCATTAATCATTTGTATCGTTAAACTTTGTTTATCTTCCCAAACCTTATCGTGTAATTCATAAGGTAATCCTTTTTGTTGTGATAACATAGTTAGTTTAGTTCTCGTTGGATTTCCGTCATATTGAGATAAATGTTCTTCTCTTTTAATTACATATTTTTTATCTATGTTTTTTAATGCGGTGTTTAATGCGTTGTAATGAATTTCTTTTGCATCAACTAATACTCCGTCCAAATCAAATATTATTAACTTAATCATTTAACATACCCCAACTTTTTAAGATTTCTCTAACACTATCTTCATAGTAAACTGAATAATCAGATGATACATATGGTATTTTTCCAAAATAAGTATCTTTAATTATCTGTGATGCTTTGTCATACTTTGGAAAATACTTTTCTAAAAATTTTTCATCAGATTCATAATCTTCATAAAAAAGTATATCTATTGATAATTTATTAGACAAAGTTTTTAGTGTATTTAATTCATCTAAAAATATTTTTACCACTTGATTCAAGTGTGAGTGATGTGTATTATCAGAATTTTCCACTATACTTTTGTATCCAAGACCTACTTCTTTTGGTGGTAATAATCTATTGAGTGTATCCTCGTGGAATTGTTCCATATTTTCTTTTGTCCAATTTTCATAAGACTTAAATAGTCCAGATAATATAAATCTTTCCCACAATCCCAATGACAATAATGATTTTACCACATCTTTTCTTTTTAAACAAACAACTTGAAAGTTATCTTTTATATATTGTAGTGCTTTATCATTACTATTAATCCAAGAAATTACAATAGGATTATTAACAAGTATAACACCATAACTTTCTAATGATAGTTTTGAATAAAACTCATCTTCAAAATTAGTATTGTTTAAATCAAAATCTATCTCACCAAGATTATCGGCCTCCAACACATTAGAAATAACTTCTTTTAATTGTGTTCCACCTGAACGATAATGTGAAAGTATTATTGTTCCTTTTTTGTTTTTATCAAATAAATTTATCATATAAATACCTTGACCATATTTCGTGTCCCTTTTCTGTTGGGTGGTAATCATCACCAAACAACTTATCATCAATATCCATTATTACATTTCTAAAAGACTCTTGTAGACAAAATTCTTTTTTTAAGTTTAAGAAATATTCAGTTAAAGAGTAATGTCCTTTTGTTTCATATCCTGACTTCATAACTATTTGGTCTATGTTTAGTGAATTAAACATACTACCTTCTCCTTTTGTTTCATAAAACGCATCAAAGAATAAATGATTAACTTTGTGTTCTTCTAAAAAATAATGTAATAATAAATTTTGTTGCATATATCTTTCTACATACTCAGGTTCGTTCCAAAATTTTTCCTGATATATTTTATAAAATGTGTCAATATCTTTATCTGGTATTGTTTGATGATTTTGAACTGGATATATTGTTTCCCAAGATTCCCACTCACCAGTATAATAGAAATCTTTTCTTTCTGGTGATGACCAACCAACTATTACAAATAAATCTTCTGGTTTGTAATCTAATAATAATTCTTTTACCTTTCTCATTGTTCTACGAACTATCCCATCATTTGAACTACCCGCCATAGCTATGTTAAGTGTTTCAACATTTAAAAGTTTACCTAACTTGTGTGGCCATACTTTTGGTAATCTGTAATCATCATTACTCGGGTCATTAACATTAGGGTGGTCTTTACCAGTTAATTCAAGTTCAGGATTTATTATATCTCCTGATGTCCAACTATCTCCGTCACATAATATTAGTTTCATCTGTAATCCTCAATATAATCACTACACACTCCTGCTATATAACTTGGTAATTCTTCGTTTTGTGGTGGCATAACACATATACTTTTTTTTGTTAATTGGTTTCCCCAACCTGACCAAAAATATCCTTTTGTTGTTAAAGCTACTTCGTCTTGGTCGTGTGAAAAACAATGTATGTCTTTGTCTTTACTCATATTATAAAATGATGTCATATTTTTTGCGTGACACCATATTCCATCTTGTCTTAAAAACTCGTAATCAATATCATATTGTGGTTGGTCGTGTCCTAATGCTAACATACCACTATATCTGTAACCCCAAACATCAACCTCTACATTGTATCCTAAGTCTAATGCTTTTTGAATATAGTCTGGATGATTTTCTTTTTCTACATCTGGACCATTTATATTTCCTCTGTGTGATATTAGTATCATTAGTAAATTATTATATGTCCTTCATCATTTAAATATTTAGAAATCAAGTGGTTTCCATTTCCACTTGAATCATAAATCTTATATCTTGTTTTTTTCTTAAATTCATACTTACCAAAGTATTTATCTTTTCCTTTTATGTGTATTTTTTTAATCTGGCCCGTCCAATTACCTTGATACTCAAATGGTGTTGGTTTGTGATTATCACAACAACCAATCCACATATACGCATTTGAATAGTCTAATGTTTTGCCAAGTAATTCTTTTTCGTCATAACCTTCTGTTGTTTCAATACTAATGGACTTATCTTTTTTATAAACTAACTTGATATCTCTCCAATCATCATCTAAATCTCTATCAACATAAACAAAAGCTTCATTTACCACATTTTCACCTTCGTGTTCAGTCCATACTTCTGCAGATATTACCGCCTGTCCACCATAAACTTTACATAGTATTCCAAAGTGTGCTCCATTGAAACAAATAACACCTGTGTAGTTGTGTCCGGATTCTACTATTTTTTTCCAATCTGGTTTACAAGTAAGACTTATTTCCATATCATCACTAACAAGTTCTTGTATTCTGTAAGTTGAAACCATATTACGACTATAATTTGCCATCAAATAAACATTTTTTCTATCAACCTTTATCATAACTTAATCTCTAAACACTCGTGGTAAAATGATTCTAATTCTGGAAATGTTTTACAAAAGTCTGTTCCTCGTCTTTTATCGTGTTCTTGAAAATACTTACCAAAGTTATATCTTTGTTCTTTTACTTGTTGTTCTTTTTGGTCCCAATTAGCTATTTTCCAATCCCATATTCTTTTTAATTTTTGTATTTCAATATCTGAATATCCGTAATGTTGTCTTTCAAATGAAGGTATAGAATAAAAGTCTGCTAATTGTGCTTGTTCAAATATTTTTGGATTCCAATAATCAGTCAAAACTTGAACGGTTTGGTGTGTTGGAAATCTTAAATAACTTGAATCTAAGAATACTGCTGAATTCCAATATCTATCATTAGAACCATATGTTCGTTTTAAATCATAAACTCCGTCAATCAACTTGGTATAGTTAGGAACTGATAATGCATTATAAGTTGACATAATTGTAATTACTACCCTGTCCAATGAACTCAATATCTTTTCCATATTGAACCAAAAACGATTAAATTCTAATCCATTTCTTATGTAATCTGCCTGTGGTCCCCAAGTATCAACTGATGTAAATATAACTAATTCTTTTACTCTATCTTCGTCTTCAATTCTTTTTAATTTTTCAATCAGTTTATCAATTAAGTTGTCTGGAACTCCAAGATTAGAATTAATAGCTAAACTTAACTCTTTGTTTGGGTTTGGTTCATCAATAATGTAGTCCAATACTTTCCAAGTATCTTTTGATAACAATGGTTCTCCACCCGTAATTCTAAAAGTATGTAAATCACGATATAGTTCTGGCCACCATTTCCAAAATGCTTCCGTATATGGGTTATCCTCTCTCTGTGGAATTGGCATTTTATTTTCAGCTTTATTGTAATCTAATGAATTAAATTTATCTGTTGTTGGATATGCTCCGTGTTTTTCAATCTCTTGCATCCAGGTCGTTGAGAAAGCAGGTGCACAATAACTACATTTAAAATTACAAGCGTTTGAGAAAGCAACTTCTACATATCTTGGATTAAAATCTTCTCTCCAATCTGCATTTACTATTTCATCAAAGTGTGGTTTGGACCAACTTTCACTTGATTTAAATGTTCTATCTGAAAATCTATCTGAATTATCTTCTACATTCCAACAATAATCACATTCTTCTGGTCGTTTACCCGTGAGCATTTCTCGTCTACGAAGTTTTTTATATTGAGTATTGTGTAGAGCACTTGGATTTCTTGCAATTTCATTTACATTTATTTTGTGTGTTCGTGGGTGGTGGCAAGAGTGATTATGTCCAGTTTGTAACTGAAGTGTAACTTGTGTCCATTTTGCTAAACACATACCATTCCCAACTTTATTGAGATTTTCCTCCATTTGTGTATAAATGGGATTCTCTAATTCGTTTCTTTTAGCCATTAAACCTCACATTAATTAACTTATGTCTATTATAAATAGTATCTATACTATGTATCTTGTATTTCATTTGCTTTAGTCCTGAATTATCAATATCGACTTCACCCTTTTGCATTTTCTTTCTATATAAGATTTCATTTTTAGTAGTTTGTTCTACATCGCCTTGAAACTGATTATCAACAATTCCCTCGTCGTCGTGA
>Ga0209535_1003133_pt1 | contig 10621 bp, 7 predicted proteins | sample LinPmetageLP28_FD_184041 | JGI IMG/M metagenome (GOLD analysis project Ga0209535, IMG submission 184041) | Marine viral communities from the Pacific Ocean - LP-28 (SPAdes) (version 2) | ecosystem: Environmental > Aquatic > Marine > Oceanic | place: Pacific Ocean | collected 2009-08-22
AAAAACGCCTATAAATATATAATAAAATAGGTTTAATATACCAAGGTTAGCCTTCCTTGCAAAATCAGACAATATCATGAATTGCCAAGGAGTACATGTTTAAGAAGTTTTTTAGAAAAGTCAGAGACACCGCAAAAAAAATAGCCCCTATTGCAGCCCCTATTGCAGGTTTTGCTTTTGGAGCACCTGTAGGTGCAGGTATAGGAGCATTACTAGGACAATATGGTGGAACTAAAGGAGCACTTCAAGGTGCTATGTTAGGTGGCCTTGGTGGCCTTGCAGGTAACTACGCACAGACAGGACAACTGTTTGGAACTCAAGGTGTACAAGGTGGAGTAGGTTTTAAAGAAGGTGTTAAAAATTTAATTGCAGGGCAACCCTCAACTGTAGGTAATAATACTGTAAGATTTGGAGGTGGAATTTTAGACCCTCTTAAAAAAGCAGGATCTTTAGCAGCAAAACATCCTTATATAACAGGAGCAGCTATTAGTGCTATTGCAGCAATGATGAATAAACCTGAAGAAGACGTTACTATGGAAGACATAGAAATAGGAAGCCAAGGACAACTTGGTGGTATGAAAACAGCAGACATAGAGTATTTATCGCCAGTTCCCCCAATGTATCCTTCTAATTATGCGGGTTATGCAAACGGCGGTATAGTTGCTTTAGCAAAAGGAGGAACACCTCCTCCAAAAAATATGGATGACTTTCCCCGTAAGAATGGTAATATAGCTGGACCAGGAACGATGACATCAGATGACATTCCTGCAATGCTAAGTGACGGAGAGTTTGTTACTAAAGCGGTAAGTGTTATTGGTGCAGGTGTCCGTGAAGGAGCAGACACTGTAGAAGAAGCTAGAGAGATGGGTTCTGATTTCTTTTATAAACAACAAAATGAATTAGCAGAATTAGGAGAGAGATTAGTCAATGGCAACTGATACAATGGTACAACAACAAAGGCAGGCGCCCTTTATCGAAAAGCGCTCAGAACAATTATTAGCATCCGTATTTGGTGATCCTAATGCCGTACAAACACCAGGTGAAAGTGATGCAGCATTTCAATATCGTAAGTTTGGATTATCAGGTGTACAAAATCCAGTACCAGGTCAACAACTAGCGGGGTTCACGGCTCCCCAAACACAAGCATTTAATTTAGCACAACAAGGAGTAGGCGGTTATGCAGATCAATTAGCAAAAGCTGGTGCGATGACCGACATGGGCGGTATTACAAGTGCTCTAGCGGGAACGACATTAGCTGGAGGTATGGATAAATTTGATCCGTCGATGGCTGATCCTTACATGAATAAATACAATGAGTTTGTTACAGCAGAAATACAAAAACAAGGAGACATGGCTAAAAATAAATTAGCGGGTCAAGCTGTAAAAGGTGGCGTCTTTGGTGGTTCTAGGTACGGCGTACAAGAAGCAGAATTAGATAAAGGTATTGCATCTCAAATAGGTATGCAGTCAGCAAAGAATTTTGAAAATGCATTGAAAGCATCCATGGGTGCTTTTGAATCTGGAGAGAGAAGAGATCTTATGGGAGGTCAACAACTAGGTAATCTTGCTAAATCACAAGGTCAATTAGGAGCATTGCAAGGCGGTCTTGGACAATTACAACAAGGTTTACTTGGTCAAGATGTTAGAAGTTTACTTGGTATTGGTGGCATGCAACAACAAATGGGTCAAGCAGGTTACGACATTGCAAGAAAAAATCAAATGGAAGCACAACAAGAACCGTTTAAACGAGTTGGTTTTGCAAGTGATATTTTACGTGGTGTCCCTAGTTCTGGTACAACATATACCCAACAGCCGTCAACGAATCCGTTATTACAATACGCAGGCTTAGGAATTGCAGGGCTAAGTGGTTTAGGAGCATTTGGTGAAGCTTTCCCTAATAACCCAATGTCTCAATTTTTAGGTGTTAACCAAGCGCAATCATAATGGTAGAAAAAACTTTTAATGTAGATTTAAGTACTCAACCTTATCCAGAAAATAAAAATAATGCTTTTGGATTTAATGTTCCTAACACACCAAGTCAAAGTGACTATGTGGGTATGTATGATTTAGCTACAAAAAATCAAATTTACAATGATGATAATGATTTAACCTCACAACCTTTTGTAGAAAAAGTAAAAGTAGAAGAAGAAAATGTAGTAGAAGAAGATGGCATTACAGGAGTAGCCGATACTGAAGTATTAGAAATGTATCCTGAGTTAAAAGGTAAATTATATAAAAGCAATGCAGATACAAGATTAGAAATTTTAGCTAACGCTTCACAAGAAAAAAATAATTTATTAGCAGCATCACAAATAAAAAATGATTCTTCAAAACTAGAGAGTGCAAAAACCAAAATTCAACAAGATCTTGAAGCTTTTATGGAAAGAAATAAAGCTAATCCTTCAAGAGATCTAGATGCTATTAAATCTTATTATGATGAACAAGAAGAAGGATTAGATGAGTTATACAAAGAAGACGACATGTCTTTTGAAAAAAAACTTGCATTAGCACAATTTGGTTTAGAACTTGCAGGCGGCAGATCATGGAATGGTAGAGCGCTTCCTATCTTATCAGAGGCAGGACAAAACTTAATTAAAAATTTAGGTGCAATTAATGCACAAAGAAAATCAGCTGCTAGAGATAAACGTTTAGCGAAAGCAACCCTTGGTAGAGAAGAGGGCAAAGCATTATTAGATGCTGCGCAGAATAATACAGCAGAGGCCGCAGCTCTTGAATGGGATATAATGAAAACAGGTTTTACTACTGTATCAGCCTATGATGATATGATTAATGCTAATGCTGCTAACGATAGAAAAATATATAACGAGCAATTCGCTTCTCAAATTCAAGGAAATTTTGATATATTTGAAACATACGTAAACGAAAAATATCCTGATGGGGAAACAGGGGTAACACAATTTATTTCTAAAACATCAGGTCAAGTAACAATGCCTCGTTTAGCGATAAGAAAAAACACAGGAGAAGTATTTGTATTTGCTGATCCAAAAATACATCCTAACTTAGTCGATGAGAATGGACAACCAGTTATGGTTAATGCTGATTTATATGCTGATTCATCAATAGATAACGGCGGTATTACGTTCTCTTCTGGAGGTATGATGCCAGGTGCTGAAGGTTTAAAAGGTGGTTTTAAAGATTTAAGTAAATTTTTTGAATCACAAGATTCTCTCAATCAAACAGCAGCAGTGTTAAACGGCTTAGGTTTAATGAGACAGTCTATTTTTAAAGATGGTACCAGAGTTGGTTGGGCAGGAGGAGCAAGAAGTGTTTTCCAAAACTCATGGAGAAATGCACAAAATGTATGGCAAATGATTGCAGGTAAAAAAGAAGATATACAATATTCAAAAAATGCAGATAGCCCTATGTATTGGGATGGATCACAAAAACGATACTACTTAACCGATTTATTAGGAGGAGCAGAAGGAACAGAAGCAAATGAATTTGCAACCATTACAACCGAAGATGAAAATGGTAATAAGATACAGACAAGTATTTTAAGTAAACCTCAAAAAGAAGGTTTACAAGCAGCGGTTAATCAAGGAACTGTCATGATGGTAAATGATTATGACAAATATATAGCAGCTAAAGCCGCAGGAGAAAAGTTTGTTGTTTTAGGTGATGGTGATAGTGTTCCTGTTTCTGATTTAGATGGTGTATTTACAAAAGAATTCTATGATCCTGAACTTGAAAAAAATGAAGTTAGAGCGCAATCTTTAATTTATGCGTTGGCTCGTTCTCGTAAAGCATCTGGAAGATTAAACAAAGACGATATTGAACGTGCGTCATTAACATTAAACCTATATGGTAAATCAGATTATGGAATTGATGCTTCTTTAGAAGTTGTACAAGGAGAACTCCAAACATATTTAGAAAACGAAGTATCAAAACTTAAACAGGGTTATTTTAATGCAAATAATACAAGAGGAGATGATCCTTTTACTACGTGGGCTATGGATTGGATTGATAGAGGAAATTATATACCGACTCCTTACGAAAAGTGGGCTATGGAATATTTACCTGAATCTTATAAAAAAAGAGCAAAATTTAGAGAAAGAGGTAATTTAGAAATTATGAGATCAGATAGCTTTGAAGAATATAATCCTGGCTTTGAACCTATAGGTGGAACAGTAATAACAGGGGAGACTCCATAATGGCTGAAGTTAAATTTAGATTAAGCGAAGAGTTCACACAAGGCTTAGGTTTTAAAGAACCATTTGACTTTATGATAGAAGACGTCATTACAGGGCCTGACGGTAGAAAATATAATATAAAAAATTCTGACTTTCCACGTAATGACGTTGAAAAACAAATGATCATGTCAGAAATATTTAAACGTGGAAATAAAATACAACAAAATACAGGTTCTTTTCCTACAGGTGCAATGGAATTTTTAAGTCAACATTCAGGTGGAGGTCCGTCTGCTCAAGCAGAAGCTGAAATTAGAAAAGTTATGGAGACAACAGAAAGAATGTATGATGATCCAATCGGAACTAAATCTGCTTTAATGAAATTCGAAGGAAAACAAACTCCATACAAAACAGATTTTATGAAATCACAGGAAAGAATAGCAGATATTCCTCTCATAGGTGGAGGGGTTGCAATGGCAACAGCTATTCCTAATATGTTTGCTCAAGGAGTAATTCCAGCAGTAGCTCAAGCTTGGATACCAGGAGATGAAGAAGGAGGTTTACCACAAAATTTAGATAATGTTGTACAAGATGCAATTACGTTTGCTAAAAGAAGACTACCTAATGATCCTCAACAATCAGGCAGGATGGCTTCAATTATTGCTGCTGATGTAGGTTTAATGTTAGCCTTGAAAAAATCAGGTATAAAAAATATATGGCACCCAGCTTATCAAAATTTTTTAGGTAAAAAAGTTATTGATGGATTAAATAAAGTTCAAGGTTCAGGTGCAATAGGAACTACGGCTACAATAGGTGGTGTAAGTGGGGCCGCTAGTGCAACATACGATATGACATATAGTTGGTTAAATAGAATGTATCGTGATGCAAATCCTGTAGCGTTTGAAGTAAAAGAAAACGGTGAGTTTAAATTAGATAGTAAAGGAAATAAAATTCCAAAACAACCTTCTGTTACAGAAGATGTATTAGCAGGATTAGAGACAGCAGCTTATGAAGCATTGTTCTCAGGTGGAGCAGCCGCATCTATCGGTATGGGTGGTAAATTATGGAAAAACTTTGTAAAAAAAGGCACAGGTTTTGGAAGAGAAGGTGCAAGAGATGCACAACAAATAGGAGAGTTAGCAGAACAATACAATGTACCTATGTCTATTATTGCAGCAACACCGAGTGAAGGTGTTAAAGGCTATGCAAGAATTATAGGTATCTTCCCTTTTGTTGGTGGACCACTTCGTCAATCACAAGATGCATCTAAAATGGCAATTAATAGAGAATTAGAAAAAACATTTTTAGAGTTAGCTCCTTATCAAAAAACTTTAGACACTACACAAGGATTAAGTGAGCAAGCGTATAAAGCTTTAAAACAAAACTTTGAAAATTTTTCATCAATGAAAGCAATTAAATATGAAGCATATGATGATATTGCAGAACAAATTACAGAACCTTTTATTCCTACGTCAAAACTTAAAGACTATATTTCTTCTATTACAGGTCAAAAAAGAACAGGCGTTCCTCTTCAAGAGTCAGTATCCTTAGATGATGGTCGTTATGTACGTTCTGTAAAAGAAGCCTTTGACCAATTTGGTGTAGATGATGCAAACACAGCAATGTCTGCTATTAAAGTATTAGGACAACTTCCTGATTATTTAACTGCTTCTGACTTTAGAGAACTGCAGTTTATGATTAACAGTAAAATAAATAAACTAAACACAGCTACAGGAGGTGTTACGCAAGGATCACAAGATGCTGTTAGTAAAATGTTATCTAGTGCTTCTAAAAACTTACGATCAGATTTAGATAATACAATGAGTTGGAAAGCTATGTCAGGTAAAAACCAGATACTAGCAGAGGTTGGTAAAGAAAGATTACAATCAGCAAATAATTTTTTCTTTGCTAACAAAGATGATTTTGCTTCTATTTTTGAAGGAGCGGGTACAACAAGAGTTGGTAAACTAATAGAAACAAAAGTTGATTCTCGTGTTTTTCAACCAGGTGCACCTAAAGCTCCTGGTGAAATACAAATTGATGAAATATTTGATGAGATAATGAACAGTGATGTTATTCAAACAAGTCTTAAAGCTCAAGAAGAAATGTATAGACAGTTTGGTCCAAAAGCATTTAAAAACTTAACAAGAGGTTGGTTAGATAAACAAATTTCTAAATACACTACAGTGTACAACATGCCTGTTATTCAACGAAGAAATATGAATTTAACAAAAGGAGGAGTTGACGATATTACAGTAACACCAAGAAAAACTGGAGTTTCAGCAGCACTAACAGAAGCTCAACCTGGGGTTTCCGCAGGAGTTCCTATTATCGATGTAGAAGGTTTACGTGCCGCTCTTGGTTTAACAAAAAATATTCCTAACGTTGGTGGTTTAGAAGCAAGATCTACAGCACAGGCTATGGAAAACATGTTTAAGTTAATGGGTCCTGAAGGAGATAAAGCATACAAAAAAATAGATGACTTGTTAACATTAGCAGAAAGAACACAAAGTTTTGATGTTGCTGATGTATCTTCCTTCGTACAACGTCGTGGTGTACTTGGTGGGGCTAAAGCTGCCGCTGGTGCATTTACATTCGGTATGGGTATTTCTAATCCAATCAGTGCTCTCGGCACAGTATTACTTGCGAGAGGAATGTCCAAGTACCTAACTAGCCCTAAAGCTTTTAAAAATTTAATGACAGGTTTGGATGATAGTGTTAGCCCTGCTCTTCGTCGTAATGCAATCTTTGAAGTAGTTAGATTAATAGATGATGAAGTAGGATTTGATAGCACCAAAGGTCAAATATCAACCTCTCCTATTATGTTAGGTAATATGGAAGATCAATATATTACAAGAGAAGCACCTGAAGGAGAAGTTTTTAGAGACAGAGCAAAGAAAAGAATTCTTGGTGTAGAAGAATATTACGGTAAAAAACTAGATGCTTTAACAGTGCCTCAAGTATTAGATTACTTTGTTCACAGTACTGATTTACTTCAAAATACTGCACATGCTGCCACAGTTAAATTAGGTATTGATCCTAAAACAGGGCAGGTGGTAACGTTGTCAAAAGGCGGCGGACAAGGAGGAACACAGTTTGATAAACAACAACAGATGTTGAAAAATATTGATCCAACTAAAAAATTAGCAACAGATGTATTTGGTTCTGATGGTAATCTTGTTAGTGATTATGCTAAACAAAAAGTAGCTATGGATAACCTATCGAGTATGCAAGGTGGATTACAAGGGCAGACAGGTATAGTTACAGAAAAAAATATTGTTCCAAGAGCTGGTAGAGAGGGAAGTAGAAGAGAAGTATATACACCAACAAACAAACCTAATCCTTTTTTACAAGGAATGGGTAAGGCATTTAATTTTATGACGGGTAATACCCCTAATCAAATTGCTAACACAAAGGCTATGCAGAACAGTGCAATTAATCCTTACCTACCTAGCACGTTAGCTAAAAAAGGAATGAATGCAGGTGCAAATGTAATAGGAGGTTTATTTAATAATGCATTAAATGCTAATAAATTAAATCCAGCACAGAGACAAGCACTAGCAAGTGGTAATCTTGATGCAGCGCTCGCTGCCCGTGGCACACAAAGATTTAAAGATGGTGGGATAGCAAATATTAAAAGAAAAGTTTTATAGTGGCAAAAAAGAAAAAAAGTTTTTTTAGTAGAATTAAATCTTCGATTATGGGTGGTGATAACACTGGAAATAAAGATGCACAAACTACAAAATCTTATAAAGAATCAGGAAACGTTCCTGAAAATCAATCTAAACAACGAACACAATTAGATCGTTTAACTGCAAAATACGGAGAAGGTTTTAGAGACACTTCTCAAGGAAGACAATTACAAGATTATTTAGACGGCGTTTCTGTTACCCGTGGTGGAAACATGGGCGCTGATAACGATAGTTTTTATGATACAGGAATAGGTAACGAAGCAGCAGATAGGTATAGAAAAAGTTTAACTAGCAGACCTATGGGTCCTGGATATAATAGAGAAGAATTAATAACAGGAATAAATACTGATTTAGCAAGACAAGGATTATCAAGTGATGATTATTATAAATTTAATCAAACTTTAAGAGAACAGGATGCAAATGCTTATGATACCGCTAGACCTTTTAGTAGTGGTCAAACAGTTAGAAACTTTGCTCAATTAGCACCAGGTTTAGGAATGGTTTCACGAGGAGTAGAGAGTCTGTACAACACAGGAAAAGATAAAGCGATAGAAGGTTTTGAAGCAATAAAAGAATTTGCACTTCAAGGTCCTGACGAAGCTGCAAACGAAGACGAATTTAGTTTTCTCACACAAAATACGCCTGGCGACGTAAACATTCATGCTGATGGTATGAATAAAGGTGGTATTGTTCACGCTGCTGACGGCGTGTTTGCTGAATCAGAAACAATAGAGATGCCGTTAACATTACCAGAAATTAAACGACATAGAAAAAAATTAGAAGCAGGTTTTCAATATGATGTTGAAGTAGATGGTAGAAATCAATCGTTTAGTTTTGACGAACAACTTAGTCCTTCGGGTATTGAAACATTAAGAGAAAGAGAAAGCATTACTCCTTTTGACACAGGATTAAATATGCAAGGTGGAACAGCATTAGATTACAAAGCTAATGGTGGTTACATGAGTTCTTTCCCTAATCAAAATTTAAATACAGAGTCATTATCTGCAAGTGATAACATTGATGATCGTATTATGAAAAATTTACAGTTTGAAAAAATGTCTCCTGGTATGATGGGCTACAATACAGGGGGTATGGTTGAACCAATGGCACCAAATTTTAATAGCGGCTTCTAATGGATAATAGTCTTAAAAACATTATCTGGGTGGGGTTAATTTTAATAACCGCAGGCGCAACCTACGGAATGATGTCAACAAGACTACAAGCAGTTGAGTCAAAACAAGTCCAACTAGAATCAATAATATTGCAAGACATCCCAGAAATAAAAGAACGAGTAATAAGACTCGAAGTGCTGCTCGAAAGAGCATTATCCGAATAGTATCTTTTTAGGGTCTTCTCCCATAACTTGACTAGCCAAATCTATTTTAGCATTCAATGCTTTAACAATCTTTTCATCTATAGTATGATCCGCTATTAAATCTACATATGTCACCTTTGATGTTTGCCCTATTCTATGCGCTCGGTCTTCTGATTGTAACCGTACTTCTAATGAGTAATCATTAGAATAGTACACAACAGTGTGACTAGAAGTAAGAGTGAGACCATAGCCTCCTGTCTTGGGATTTCCGACAAAAAATCGTAGATCATCATCAGCATCCATAAACCTATCAACAATAGACTGACGTATACTGTCTTTTGTATCCCCGTAATATGTTGCAACACTTTCCTTACCATACTTCTCTCCTAACGTTTTTTCTATTGCTTGTATGTCATAACGGTACACGGCCCAAATAATAACCTTACCATTTGTTTCTTCTAACACTTCTAATAATTCTTTTACGCGATTACTCTTAATAGATTTGACTTCTCCGTCATCAGTTTTGACATGACCACAGATAATTTGATGTAATCGTATCATTTGTGTCAAAACAGAGGCTGCGGTCATCACATTTTCTTCAAAGAACGTTATTGCCGCTTTTTTCATCTCTGTGTAAGCTTTTACCTGTTCGCTGGTCAATGACACAGAGCGCTTCGTATAAACCTTCTCAGGTAGGTCTAAACAGTCACTTTTTAAGACACGCGTCGAAAAATTTTGTATTTTTTCCTGCAATTCGTCTAATCGTTGGTATTTGACAATGTGCTGAAAAGAATGCGTACCGACACTACGTTGAACGATAACAGCATACCTTGCACGGAAACTATAATACGATTGTTGGTCCAACAACCACGGATCAAGGAACTGAACTTGCGAAAACAAATCAAGTGGTGACTTGGTAACAGGTGAACCTGTCATGATGCGTCTGTACTTTGCATGCTTTGCTAATTTTAAAATGTTTTTTGTACGTGCTGCCGAATGATTTTTAATTGTAGTTGACTCATCAACACAAACTAACGTTTGATTCTTTAATAGAAACTTATACGCAAAGTCATAACCACGTTTAGTCGACAGTGCTTCGATGTTCATAATAAAAACGGTTAAGTCATCAGTGATCACGGACAACTGCTCAAGCTCTGTCTTCTCTTCTTTCTTTGGAGAGGCTGACCATATAGCAACCCTATAGTTTATGTGATCGGCTAAATGTATTTTTAATTCATTACGCCAATTACGTTTAATACCGTTAGGTACAATGATTAGTGCAGCGTTTATTTTGCCTTTGTCAAACAAAATAGCGATGTTATCAATGCATACTTTGGTTTTACCAGTACCCATTTCCATAAATAATGCCCACACTTCTTTGTTCCAACTAGCTGACAATGCATCTAATTGATGTTGAAAAGGCGTCGTTTTAAATCTATAATCCATAATAACTTTCTAAAAGAGCA
>Ga0209535_1003134_pt1 | contig 10621 bp, 11 predicted proteins | sample LinPmetageLP28_FD_184041 | JGI IMG/M metagenome (GOLD analysis project Ga0209535, IMG submission 184041) | Marine viral communities from the Pacific Ocean - LP-28 (SPAdes) (version 2) | ecosystem: Environmental > Aquatic > Marine > Oceanic | place: Pacific Ocean | collected 2009-08-22
CTATACAAAAAGATGGGGAGATGCTCCAATAAAATTTTTGGGAGTTAATCTGTTTATGCCTCAAAAAAATATCCAACCTGTTCATGGATTTAAATATCAACATGGTGCTGTATATGAAATTTAAAAAATGATAGGATTTAATCATCTAGGAAATTTGGGTCAGCTGGGAAATCAAATGTTTCAGTATGCATCTTTAAAAGGTATTGCCGACAAACATGGATATCAATATTGTATTCCTAAAAATAGTGTTGTTACAGATGCTTTAGGTAATAAATTAAGAACCGAATTATTTGATGTTTTTAATTTAAATGTTAATATTCAAAAAATAGAAACGGATCAATATTTGCAAGAACCTTCATTTAACTATAGTAAAAATTTTGTTAATAGTTGTCCCGATAATGTTTCTTTGTGGGGATTTTTTCAATCTGAAAAATACTTTAAACATATTGAAAAAGAGATTAGAGTAGATTTTACTTTCAAAGATGAAATAGTTGAGGATTGTAAAAATATTATAAAGGATATATTTGATGATCCTATTGCACTTCATATACGTCGGGGTGATTTTTTAATCAATTCTGGAAATCATTATAATCAAAGTCTTGAGTATTATGAAAATGCTTTGAGTAAATTTAATTCCGACAGGCAGGTTGTTATCTTTAGTGATGACCCTAAATGGTGTATGTCGCAAGATTTATTTTCTTCCGATAGATTTATTGTTTCTGAATCTACAGGACCATATCACGATCTTTACTTAATGACTCAGTGTGGTGATTTTATTATTGCCAATTCTACTTTCTCTTGGTGGGGAGCATGGTTGGCAAATAAAGGAAATGTAATCGCACCTGAGAAATGGTTTGGTTCAAATAATTCTCACCTAGATACAAAAGACTTATATCCCGATGATTGGAAGATTTTATAATGGACAAAAATAAAGCACTTTATAAGCTCAAAGGATTTCCTCCCATATATTATCTAAATCTGGATGAGCAACCAGAAAGAAGAGAATATATGGAAGAACAATTTAAGTATTGGGAGATTGAGAATTATACTCGTATCTCTGCATACGATGGTAGGGACGGTAGAGACCTTGGAGACATTCTTAAAGGAAGATACCCTGACATGATGTCTTCTGGTGAGGTTGGATGCACCACATCTCATCTGAGAGCAATGGTGGAGTTTCTTAAGACAGATTCTCCATGTGCTTTAATGATGGAAGATGATTGTGATATCTCTACTACATCATATTGGCCTTTTGAATGGAAAAATTTCTTTGCAAAAATTCCTTATGATTATGATGTAGTTCAACTTGCTGTCATTAATACCGCAACAATTCATATACAAATGCATAAGAGATTTGTAAATGATTTTTCTACTGCATGTTATTTGATTACTCGTCGTCATGCTCAAAAATTGGTTGATCTTCATGTGAGAGGTGATAAGTATAAGATTGATAATGGAGTTAAACCAAGAGCAGTTGCCGATGACTTGATTTATAATTCGGGAAACACTTTTGCTATTCCTTTATTCTTATATAAACTTGAGTTAGGTTCGTCCATTCATAAAGAACATATCGATGTTTTTCATAAGGCAAGTTATGATGGACTTTGGAATTTTTGGAAGACGCAGGCCAACCAAATTGAGGATTGGAATTCCTTATTTGACTATGATCCATACTTCAATCGGTTACCACCAGAGAAAAAAAGTGATGAATGATACCGACTGTCCTTGACAAGACTTTATGTTTGCTATATAATACTGTAATGTTTCTTCACAAAACTCCAATGACTGTTACAACTGAGGATGGTGGACGTACAAATATGTATGCCACAGAACCACGTATGTATGTTGATCCATCCTATACTGAGTCATATGGTCTTGAGACATATGCAGAACGTGCAGAGAAACTTAATGGTCGCACAGCAATGATTGGATTTGCTTTTGCGATAGTTTCTTATGCTACGACTGGTAGTGTTTTCTTTTTCGGACTTTTCGGTTTTTGAGTACTTGACAATGTATCAAATTTTGTTTACAATAACTAGTATTGCCTTCCTTGTGTTGTTGGCATACTCCGTACAAAATCTTTCCGAAACTTACTAATGGACTTTAACGTTACCTTCCGTACTCCTGACGGTACAGAAACTACTATTACCTGTCAGGATGACCAATATCTTCTTGATGCTGCCGAGGAGGGTGGTATTGATATGAACTACTCTTGCCGAGCAGGGGCCTGCTCATCTTGTGCAGGTTGGATTGTGTCTGGCACAGTAGACCAAAGTGACCAATCATTCTTGGATGACGATCAAATTGAAGAAGGATTTGTGCTCACTTGTGTTGCATATCCAACTTCTGATGTTATAATTGAAACTGAACACGAAGAGAACCTCTACTGATGCACGGAAAACTTGATCCAGAAGAACGCATTATGGAAGGCATCAATGAACCTTATTCTAGATTTCTAGAACTATATCAGGTTGATGAAATTAAACAACTCATTGAAATATATGGGTGGGAAGCATCTGACGATATTGTCATTGAGATGGCTGGTACTCAAGTCTCTGGTGTCGATGTGGGTGAAGTATATAATAAGAAATGGCAATCACCTATCGGTACACGTAAGTACAATAAGGAAGCATTCATTGTTATTAAAAATCTCTCAAGAGATCCCTTTGATTCTTCTAAACCTATGGATAGAGAACACAAACCTCAACATCCATATGAATCAGTAGCAAATGCCTAATCCAAATCAACTCTATGATGATATGGAGAGACTAAATGCCCTATACGAAGAACTCTGCTGGGCACATGATGATGAACTAGTATTCACTCATGAAAATAGTAGAGTCATTATTTACAACAAAACGCAAGAGAAAACAAATGAACGAAAAAGCAGAACGTATTAATGGTTGGGCAGCAATGATTGGTGTCATTGCTGCTATGGGATCATATGCCCTTACCGGCGACCTAATCCCTGGAGTATGGTAAAATGATGTTATTAGCAACTTTCTTGTTTGGTGCTTGTATAATTCATTCTGTATTTACGGAAGACATTGATGACGATGATCATTTTGATGGTGGTATGTTGATACCAGCACAAAATCCAATTCAATAATAGACAAAAAAGACTTTACTCTATATACTGAGTAGAGTCTTTTTTATTATATGCCAAAGAATCAATTGAACAAGGATGAACTGATGTGTCACGTTCTTAAACTTAAGAATGAAGTTGATGAGGAATCAAAATCAGTTCGGCAGAAAGAAAAAGATATAGCACACAAGTATCTCAATAAGGTGTTAGATAGAATACAGGAATATCGATTTTAATTGTTTTACAATTTGTCTTCCTGAGAATATAATAAATATCTATACATAAGGATTTGTAATAATAGTGGCAATCAGAAAACCATCAGAATACTTTGATAGAGAAAAAGCATCTGTTGAAAACACAATTCAGGGTAGTATTGAAAATACAGAATTAAATACTTTTTCTGACGCCTATGATGCGTTCAAAAGAAATTTAAGTAAAGTTGATGTTTTAACTGATTTTTCTGAAACATTAGAAAACTATCAATCTAATATAGAAAAGGTAAATCATCTATCCGAAAAGATTGAAGAGTTAGATGATGATATTAAAAATCTTCTCACTAAAGAAGATTTGGACAAGGCATTAGTATCTCAACTTTTGTTTCTTGAAGAATGTATTCGTGATGTTCAAGATAAAGTTAAGTCTATTAATCAGAAAAATCTGACTCAAGTTAAACTGGATGTTTCTAGTTTGACAGAAACAGTACATACTTTTGTTGATAATGAACTTCCAAGATATAAAAAATTAGTTTCTGATTCTGAAATTAGACTTACTAACAGATGTGAAGTATTAGAAGAAGAACTAAAAGAAACTTTAGATAATATAAAAGATGTTGTTGATGAAAAATATATTGAGGATTTTAATTCTCTCAATGAAGAACTTGGAAGGATAAAAAATAATGATATACCAAAATATAAAAATTTAATTGTTGACTCTGAAATAAAAACAGACTCGAAAATTAAAGAGTTTGCAGAATTTTTAGATAATACTGTAAATGATATTGTATCTAAAATTGAACTTGTAAAAGAAGATAACACTGAAATTTTTGATACTTTAAATTTTAAAGTTAGTGAAGTCAATCAGATTCATAATCTGATGCTTGAGGATATTGAAAAGAGTGAAACTACTAGAGATGAACTAGATAAAAAAGTTGTAGATTTAAAAATTGAGATTCTTAGAAATGAATCTCATATTGAAAATCAAAATAAAAGTATTGAAACTATTCATGAAGATGTTAAATCTGCGATTGATAAGTTAAGTATTGAGGAAATACGAAAAAATAACTCAAGACTTGCAAGTAAAGTAAAATATATTGAAGAAGTATTTGAGAAATTTAACGAGAAAGAAATTCTTAATGAGAGTATTATTACAGAACCTAGTTCTTCTGAAAATAGTGATCCATTAACACCATTAGATCAAAAATTTGTAACTTTGGATCAACTCCAGAGTCACTATAGATTATTTGTAAATCGTATTCAACAACAACTCTCATCATTAGGTGGTGGTGGAGAGGTTCGTCTTGAGTTCCTTGATGATGTTGATAGAGATAGTGCAAAGGTTAATAATAAGTTTTTAAAATATGATTCTGCCTCAGGTAAATGGGTAGGTGCTAATGCTTCTGGAGGAGCAGGATCTCAAACACTGGATGAAACTTTAGAATTAGGAGATACTTCTACCAGAGGAATGAGTGTTGGTGTTGTTACTTCTACCAAACTTCATATAGACCCTGTTGGTTCGGGTGTTACCTATAGTGAAAATTTAGTTGTTCTTGGTAACGGAAGAGTTACTGGAATTTTAAGTATAGGTACATCTTCAATCGTATTAGATCCTAATAATAAAAAAATTACAGGTATTGAAGAATTAGAACTTGGAACAACTACTCTAAAGCACGATGCTGTAGGGAATATAACTTTTGTCAATACAACTAATCCTACAGAAATAATTAATGTTGGCATTGGAACTACGGTTTCGATTAATACAAGTGGGATTATTACTGCATCATCATTCAGTGGTTCTGGTGTAAATCTAACAAACATTCCAAACACTTCATTAGACAATAATAGTGTCTCATTTGGTGGAGTATCTGTTGACTTAGGTTCTTCAGATGCAACACCAGCATTTGATTTAAGTGATGCCACTAACTATCCAACATCAAGTCTTAGTGGAACCATTACGAATGCTCAGTTAGCAGGTTCTATTGCGAATGCTAAGTTAGCAAATGATAGTGTTTCTTATGGTGGAGTAAGTTTAGACCTGGGTCAATCTGATGCAACACCAGCATTTGACTTGAGTGATGCTACTAATTATCCTACTTCATCACTATCAGGAACAATTACTAATGCCCAATTAGCAGGTTCTATTGCTAATGCTAAGTTATCAAATTCTAGTATTGCTATTGGTGGTGTAACACTTAACTTAGGTGATACTGATGCAACACCAGCATTTGACCTTTCTGATGCTACTGCTTATCCTTATACTAGTCTTACTGGTATTACTACAAGTATTGTAGGAGATACAACACCACAACTTGGAGGAAACTTAGACCTTAATAATAACAGCATAACCGGAACTGGCAATTTAAATATTTCTGGTGTCTCTACATTCTCTGGTGATGTAACAATAACAAGTACTGGAAATTTAATATTAGACAGTAATGGTCCTCAAAAAATAATATTCAAAGATAGTAGTATTGATGGACTAGAATTAGCATATTACACAAATGGTGATTATCTATCCATCCAAAAATCATCTAATACTCATAGTCTTTTACGTGCTTATAGGGATGAAGGTCAAATAGAACTTTACTATAGCAACGCCAAAAAACTTGAAACGACTGGTATTGGTATATCTGTTCTTAATGGTGATAGTAATACTGCAACGATTGCTGGACCATCTAATTTAATTATTGATCCAGGTGTTGTTGGTGATAATACTGGTATTGTTAGAATTAAAGGTGATTTATATGTCGATGGTACTGAAACTTTTGTAAATTCTACGACAGTTGAGATTGCAGATAAGGTTATTGGTATTGCTACTACTTGTACTTCCAATCTTCTGACTGATGGTGCTGGTATTGGAATTGGTAGTGATAAAACATTCTTATATGAGTTTAATAGTGGAACTAATCCCTCACTTAAGTCTAGTGAAAACTTAAATGTTCTCACAGGAAAAGGATATCAGGTTAATCAAGTTGAAGTATTGAATGCAACAACATTAGGATCGGGAGTTACCATATCTTCACTCACTAGTGTTGGAACACTTACTGCTCTTACTTCTACTGGGACAATTAAATTCCAGACAGCAGCATCATCTGCTGGTCAGACTGCATTCCTCGTACAAGATGGTAGTGCTTCACCAACTGATGTTTTCAGAATATATGAAAATGGTGAAACAGTTATCAGAAATATTGTTTATTTTGGACCATCTGGTTCTCAGTCAAGAATTAATCCAAATGGGTCGAGCATATTTCTGGGAGATATGTCAATTAGAGATGGATCTACAACTAATATTTTTCTGGAAAATAATGGTGATGCAACTTTCAAAGGTGATCTATCCATAGCAGATAAGATAATTCATGATGGAGATACTGATACTGCGATTAGATTCCCTACTGCTGATACAGTTACAGTGGAGACTGCTGGAACAGAAAAACTTCGTATAACTTCTGCTGGTAATGTCGGCATCGGAAGTGAAATTCCATCAGAAAAATTAGATGTTAATGGAACTGTTAAGGCAACAACATTCAGTGGAAATCTACCAACAACAGATTTAACAGGAACCATTACGAATGCTCAACTTGCAGGTTCTATTGCGAATGCTAAGTTAGCAAACGATAGTGTCTCATTCGGTGGAGTATCATTAGACCTTGGTACTTCTGATGCGACACCAGCATTTGACTTGAGTGATGCTACTAACTATCCAACTAGTAGTCTTAGTGGAACTATAACTAATGCACAACTTGCTGGATCAATTGCCGATGGTAAGTTAGCAAGTACATTCCTTAAGAATGTTGTTGAGGATACTACACCACAACTTGGAGGAAACTTAGATCTTAATGGTAAATTCATAACGGGAACAGGTGGTATTAATGTCACTGGTGTCGTTACTGCCACTACTTTTAGTGGAAATTTACCAACAACAGATCTCACTGGAACCATAACGAATGCTCAGTTAGCAGGTTCTATTGCAAATGCTAAGTTAGTAAACGATAGTGTCTCATTCGGTGGAGTATCATTAGACCTTGGTGCTTCAGATGCGACACCAGCATTTGATTTGAGTGATGCTACTGCTTATCCTACATCATCCTTAACCGGAACTATTACGAATGCTCAGTTAGCAGGTTCTATTGCAAATGCTAAGTTAGCAAATGATAGTGTTTCTTATGGTGGAGTATCATTAGACCTTGGAGGTACTGATGCAACACCAGCATTTGACCTGAGTGATGCTACTAACTATCCGACATCATCCTTAACCGGAACTATTACGAATGCCCAGTTAGCAGGTTCTATTGCTGATGGTAAGTTAGCAAGCACATTCCTTAAAAATGTGGTTGAGGATACTACTCCACAACTTGGTGGGAACTTAGATCTTAATGGTAAATTCATAACGGGAACAGGTGGTATTAATGTCACTGGTGTTGTAACTGCCACATCATTCTCTGCTGCTGATACATTTATAGTAGAGACTGCTGGTAGTGAAAGAGTTAGTGTAACTTCTGCTGGCAATGTTGGTATTGGCAGTGTCATACCGCAGGCGAACTTAGAAGTATATGGAACTACCAGATTTAAGGCTACTGATGGATCTCATGGTATTGAATTTTATCCCGATGTTACTGGGCTGGGGTTTCAAAGAATTATTTCTTTTAATAGAACATCATCTGCATACGAAAATTTATCTTTTGGTGTAAATGAATTTATAGTTACTAATCAGAATATTGTAGAAAGATTTCGTGTAACTTCTGCTGGCAATGTTGGCATTGGCAGTACGATTCCTACATCAAAATTAGATGTTAGTGGGGATGCTAAAGTATCTGGTGTTATAACTGCCACTACTTTTAGTGGAAATTTACCAACAACAGATCTCACTGGAACCATAACGAATGCTCAGTTAGCAGGTTCTATTGCAAATGCTAAGTTAGTAAACGATAGTGTCTCATTCGGTGGAGTATCATTAGACCTTGGTGCTTCAGATGCGACACCAGCATTTGATTTGAGTGATGCTACTGCTTATCCTACATCATCCTTAACCGGAACTATTACGAATGCTCAGTTAGCAGGTTCTATTGCAAATGCTAAGTTAGCAAATGATAGTGTTTCTTATGGTGGAGTATCATTAGACCTTGGAGGTACTGATGCAACACCAGCATTTGACCTGAGTGATGCTACTAACTATCCGACATCATCCTTAACCGGAACTATTACGAATGCCCAGTTAGCAGGTTCTATTGCTGATGGTAAGTTAGCAAGCACATTCCTTAAAAATGTGGTTGAGGATACTACTCCACAACTTGGTGGGAACTTAGATCTTAATGGTAAATTCATAACGGGAACAGGTGGTATTAATGTCACTGGTGTTGTAACTGCCACTTCTATGCAGCTGTTAAAGGGGTCCGACATCTTTCCCGATAACAGTGACTATGACAGACTGGTTGTCCAAAATTCCACGTCAGGACAGGGGGCTGCTCTTCAAATTGTTGGACCTACTAATGGTGTCTCAGAGATTGGATTCTCTGATAATCAACGCAACGCGGGTTTATTGAGCTACAGCCACAGCAACAACTCCATGAATTTTGATGCTAACGGTGCAAACCGTGTGACTATTCTTTCTGGTGGAAACGTTGGTGTTAATCAGTCTAACCCTACGGAACAGTTAGAAGTTAATGGGACATGTAAGGCTACTGCTTTTGTTGGTAATGGATCAGGATTGACTAATCTTCCTGGTGGAGGAGGTGGTATTTCTAACTATGTAAAATATGTCGGAACCGGAACACCTGACCTAAATGCCAGTACATCTTATGCTGAAGTTTCATGGATTAATACAACACCACAATTCTCAAATGGAACTTGGTCTGCAACATCAAGTCATGTAGTGGTTCCTAACAATGGAATATATTTAGTTCAAGTTAATTTTTATATAACAGCAAGTGTTACCCGATCTAATATTGGATTAAAGTTTGCCGTTAATGATACACAACAAACTGAAATCGCTGCTAATAATTATATTAGAAACACCTCTGGTCATCAGGAGTCATCTATAAATATGGCAACTACATTGAGTTTGAGTGCTAATGATCAAGTCAGTATTTATGTTGCAAGATTATCAGCCTCAGGAACAGTATCACTCCAAGGAACTAGTAGTACACTCGCAATCACACAACTGGCATAATCATGTATATCAAATCCCACTTAATTCATAAAACGACTGGTGTTGGTGCAACAAATAATGCAACATATCATGAGCAATTAACTTCATATCAGGAACCATATAGTATTTCTGGAATTAATATTGTTCATAGATTAAATTACGATAACGGTATTCCATATTTTTTATGTACTGCAACTGATGATTTCAATGTTTCGGAACATTCTTCTTCTGGTGTCTCATCTATATCATCAACAGAATGGAATAATATTATTAGTTCTTATGATACTGAACAGGAGAGTAAGAGATGTGTTTTTGTCAGAGAAATGAGAGACGATGCTCTTAATACATCCGATATGTATGTGATTAAGAAAGTTGAATGTAATGTTGCTATTACTACAGAATTTAGAACATGGAGGCAAGAACTTAGAGATTTGCCTAATGGAGATAATTTTCCTATAACTTGGCCCACATCACCATCAGAAGTGAGTGGTATTATTACCGGTGGACAATATCAAAGCAATTTGAAAGATATACATATGATTAACGATCCAATCACATAACTGGCACAGACCCTTGACGGGTCTTTTTTTATGTCTTATAATATTGAGGTCTTCGGGACACCACCTCAAAACACTCCCAACACGGGGGTTGACAAGGACGGCAAACCGTAGTATGCTAAATACATCAGCAAGTTAAGGAACCAACACATTTCTTAACTGTTCGTAACACCCCGCAAACCAAGACCTATAGGGTGTCTAAACACGTCTTTCATATCTCAGACTTAGGGTGTCTGGGAAATAGTAACTCCACCATTCCCTGATGGTCTTACTTTTTTGTTCAAAACAATGGCAACAACTCTTTCAAGGCAACAATCTACATCCCCATGGCAGAATTTCTGTGAGTGGGTGACATCAACTAACAATCGTTTATATGTTGGTTGGTTCGGTGTATTGATGATCCCAACACTGTTAGCAGCAACTGTCTGCTTCATCGTTGCATTCATCGCAGCACCACCCGTCGATATTGACGGTATTCGTGAACCCGTAGCTGGTTCACTCATGTATGGCAACAACATCATTTCTGGTGCAGTTGTCCCAAGTTCAAATGCAATCGGTCTCCACTTCTACCCAATCTGGGAAGCAGCATCACTCGATGAGTGGTTGTATAACGGTGGTC
>Ga0209535_1003136_pt1 | contig 10619 bp, 8 predicted proteins | sample LinPmetageLP28_FD_184041 | JGI IMG/M metagenome (GOLD analysis project Ga0209535, IMG submission 184041) | Marine viral communities from the Pacific Ocean - LP-28 (SPAdes) (version 2) | ecosystem: Environmental > Aquatic > Marine > Oceanic | place: Pacific Ocean | collected 2009-08-22
ACGCCATCTCTGCCGGTATAGACCTTTGCCATCAGATCACGCCAATGAGACTCACTGTAACAGTGCTAACCCCAGGCCGCACCTGCGTTAATTGTGGTGCGCTTTCATAGCGGTACTCATTTCCATGGCTATTCGCTCCAATCGCATCACTATTGCCTTTCCACCCACCTTTACCCGTATCTTGCCCAACAGGAAATGTCGTGAAGGTGCCCTTCATCTCGTCGTAGTGGTCAAGGAACAACTCAGCGTTTGCGTCAGTGATATTGGCGTAGCTCAGTGACAGCTTCATGTTGGTGCGGTTGCTGCCGTACAGAATCCGCGTTTCAGCGCCGTTTTGCGACTTAAACGTTTTGATCGGGTAGTCCCCCGCATCAAAAGAACGGCTGGTTGGAACGAGCAAAGGAAAAGGCATTAGGTAATTAGAACCTCGTCGTTATCCAGCATGGCAGCAACCAATAAACTTTTAAATTTTCCGTTCTCTCCAACGCAGGGATGCTCTGAAGCAACAATGTCTACCGTGCCCTCTTGAGAGAACGTCAGTTGTTCAATGACATAAACGTTCTGAGAAACAGTGAGATTTTTGACTGTAAAAATAGAACCATGGAATGTAGCATCCGCCACTCTGCCTCCAGCAACTCGCATTTTACCTGTCTGGACATCGTCGCCGCCATAGCTTTTGTAGTAATCAACGGTATACGTGTCATCGGGAAGGTCAGACACGCTTGTCACTACACCCGTTGAGCTGACCGTTCCAGTATTTGCGCCGCTGTACGGGCTTGATTCAGTAATAACCCGAATGTACGAACCAGCCTGAATTGCTAAGCCGTCAACTGTTGTTGAGAAACTGATCGTATGTGTGACCAAGCGCCGCAACGCCAAGAAGTACCTGCCAACCTTTACGGCATGATCTTTTGTTGTACAGAACTGCGTCAGGTCAAACTGTTCCCGAGGCAAAGTCTCAAGCCCTTTATCGCGATACTGGGCATTCTTTACGTTCTCTACCTCTACTGTCCGCTCCTGTGGCAACTTGTTTTTTCTTTCTTCTCGATAGCGAACAACTGCTTTGAATGGCCTGCGTTCCTCAGCGCTAAGATATTCGATCTCTAATGTATCTTCAAGAATATTGCCTGCAGTAAATATTTGTTCAATTATCACTGGACCATCATTAAGACTGCCGCTTGCATTTGTTGGCAAAGCGGGTTTTAAAGAGAACTTACCGTCAGCGATAACAAAATTACATAAGAAAAACGGCGCAACGCTTGCAATAAACTGACGCAAGTTGGTCCGGTCAACAATTGGCCCATTAAAAAACAATTTTTGTGTTTCTAAGAATTTAGACGTAGCAATCAAGTCGTCTTTATTGATTAAAACTGGGTCGTCGGATGTCATGCCAAGCAACGCTCCAGCGCCACCCGTCTGATCTGTCATCAAATAATAAATTAGATCAGTAAACAAATTGCTTGGGCCGCTCTCGTCAGAGTCCCCATAAGCAGCTATTTTTCTTGGGTGCAGCCGCTCTACTCGCAACCCTTTACCTAGCCACATCCGCAGTTGGTCAAGGCGAGTGAAGTTACGAGTTGCTTTAAGCGAAAGACCTGCAAGCACAAGATTATCCATTCCTGGCAGCTTTTCGTCCTCTTGCACCTCGTTTTCCTGCACCTCATTCACATATACAATTTCATGTTCAGATTGACTAGAGTTTGATTTGTCAACAAAATTTCGATAAAAACTTATGTCGCTATATTGAGTTTGGTCCGCAAACTTCTGTTCCGAGTTAAACCTAGGGGCAGTAATTTCTTCAATTAAGTTGCCGACTTGGAAGTCAAAACCTGCTTTAGGATATGCTTCTGTCAAGTAAGGATTGTTGCTAGCAATCGTAATTAAATCTTCAAATTCTTCGCCTTTTTCCCAGTCCTGTGATGTCCCTGACAATTGTCTGACAACAACTTCAGGGGCAGTCCAAATTGCTTCTTTACCGCGAACTTCTGGAAACTCATAACGAATTTTTGAAGTTAAACTAACTTGCATTGTTTTATTGCCTTTTGTGAACTCTCTTTCTACTGTTTTAGTGCTGCCAATTGGGCCTTCCGTTGCTGCATCACCAAAAACTTGATACAAGTAAGCTTGTCTTCGGCCAGCTATAGCTCCAGTTGCTTCGGCTGAAGTAACTTTAATTTTGAAACCTGACCATCTAATTGTTTGATAACCGTCTGGCGCATTAGGATTGTCTTTAAAAGGATTGCTATCTGGATAATTTGGATCGCTGGTTAAATTTTCTGTAGATCTAGTTCCGCGCATTACTTCAAACTCTTCTCCCTCCGTAAAATTGCCAGAGCTTCCAACAACACTTAGGGAGACTGGACTCCAAACATACTCGGCACCATTGTGTTTCCTAGCAAAATGATTTAAAGGTAGTTCGTTGCGTTCGTAAGTCCACAAAATACTGATCCACTTACGTGGGTTGTCGTTTAAAAATTCTTGAGTAACAATAAAGAAAGGTGAGGGAAAATTAAAGTCACCGGCATTGCCAATCATGGCGTGCCCAAAAGCACCAGTCCGGCCTCCGTAGTTATTGTCACTATATGAATTAGCTGCGGTTCCCTGATTGCTAATGTTTCCAATCCGTCCGATTGCTTTAGCATTTGTACCAGCAACAGCGACTGGTGCATCACGAACGCGAACAACGCTGTCGGGGAATGTAGTCGTACTTGAGCCAGGAATTGTCCTAGGCGCTCGCATAAATTCTTTGTTCTCGGTAATTTGTTCTTTTGTAATTTGCTTGCCGCTAACACCTATTGTCAACGATCCAATGCCATCAACCGGCAAGGTCTGAAACCTCATGCTTGCTGACTGGCTAGATACAGAATGAGACAAGTCAATCAAATGCTCGCCACTAGAAAGACTGCGCAGCTCCGCTCCAGGGAACTGTACAAACTTAAATTCAAGCTCTTGTGCTTCTTTCCCTGGAGCTAACGCAAAACGAATAAAGTTGTACTGTGCAACCGGGCGATTTCCTTTGATCACAAAAAACATCGGTACAACGGCAAAAGTGGAGCTGTCAACTCCTGCCTTGCGCACAAACACACGAAAAACAGTTGACCTCATAATATTTGCGGTGACTGTTCCGCTTGTTACTTGAACGTTTTCGTCATCTAAATCGTTTAACTCATCAGGCGTCGGTAAACTATTAAAAGAACAAAGGCCATTTAACTTTTGAAAAACAGTGCTTTTTAAACCAATTTCCGTAACGACTGCAGGCCGGTTGTTTCTGACTGTTGCAGATGCAATTTTAGTGATTGGGTAGAAATCCTCGTCAATCGAGGCTATAGGTCCATCTGGAAAACTATCACCAATAAAATCTTGGCTTGGCTCTACAACTTTTGAAAGACTAACTATTCCAATCCGATTAAATTTTGACTCTTCAGTGTCAACGCACTCAAGATCAATTTTTTGTCTGTTATCATCTTTTTTTCCATTCTGATTAATGTTTTCTCCGCTAGGCACAAAGCGATCTAGCTTTCTATTAATTACTTTCCATATCGTTCCAGCAATGGCAAACCGTTCACCAACTTGCATCGCATCATCTGCTGCAAGCTGCATTGACTCCACCGTGCTGTTTATATCATCAACACTTTCCCTAGTGCTATCTTTTTCCTGTGCATAAATATCTGGGTCGATACTTGTGGTACTAATTACAAAAGCAGCCTTGTCTCCTTTTGATACCGTTACTACTTTTTGTAGTTCATCGCCAGTTGTTGTTATTTTATCGTTATTAGAAGCTCGGGTAACTTCTACAATTCCCATTCGTGGGCTGTAATTGCGTCCAGCACCTGCTTGCCCTTTCTGGCGAACTTTTTTAAAAAGTTCAACTCCACTCAAGTCTTTATTATTTTTAAAACTAAGTCCAGCAATTTTAATCCGTGCTCTTGTTATTGCACGTTTTGTAGGCCCACTGTGGCCTTCATCAGTAACAGAAACAATACGGTAATTTGGGCGATAAGAAGTACCGTTTGCAATTGACTCAAAAACGCCAAACTGCGTGCTATTTGTTGGTGTATAAGCATGGCAAAATTGACCTACTGCATCAATTTCATCGCCAGTTGGAGCGTAAAAAACTTCGCCATCAATAGCTTTGTCTGGATCACCCGAAGAGGGTGTACTTTGTGATCCGTACAAGAAATTTGTGTTGCGGATTCTTCGCCTGTTTGGGTTGCCGGATTGTTTTTTCCAATAAAAAGCAAAAGCATCCTCAAAAAGAGGGTCAATGGCGTTATTGCCAAGAAAAATACCCTCTAGCTCAGGCGGCTCAATACCTTCGCCTATATCAACGCCTTGCTCTCCAACGACGTACAACAGCTTGGCGCGTTGCAACGTTCCATGGCTAAACATCCGAGACCAAATCAGTTTTGGTGTTGCAAGCATTCCACCGCCATAGCCCTCACGGTATAAACCAAACAACAGAGGAATTGGTGAGGCGTATTCACCAAGTTCTGCCAAAGTCTCAAAACCACGAGATGGCGTGAAGCGACTTGCTCCGGTTTCTCCGCCAAGCCCTTTGCGGCCAAAGGCTGAGGGCTCTTTTGGTTTTGGCGTCAGCAGGTATGCAGCGCCGGTCAAAACCAAGCTGATTGCAAGGTTGACAAGAATTGGAACAAGCGCCTCCCCCGCCTGAATGTCAGGTAAGTGCTCATACCCTGCAGGTCTTAATCGACCACGTCGCCTAACTTCAGCCGCAAATAGTTGATACTCTTCTTCTGTTATCCCAATCGTTTCTATTAATTGTTTTTCGTACGGAAGCAGTGGTACGTCGTAAATTGACGGGCCGAAGACCATTGCACTTTTTCTGACATTCGATTGACGTACAAGATTCCCGTCTGCCATGTGACTGCGAATGCCCAGGATTGCTGCGGTAACAGCAGAATATCGCCATCATACTCAGGCTTCTTGATCCGAAAACCCCAGTTCAACAAATCACGCGATACTTCCCACTTGCTCGCTTCGTACCAGGACTGTTTAAACGGTGGTCCTTTAACTCCGACTCGTTCCCAAACCTCGTAACACAAGTGGATGCAATCAATATGGCTATCACTGCCGTCGGCGCCTAGCCGATACGGCATTCCAATTAGATCACTGCAGTCGGACATTATTGCTAATGGGTAGGTTGCCAACCAACCGCTGCGTCAGCGAGCGCCTTGGTACGTCCGTTCCAACAGCATCCAAAATAGAACTGAGCTTTAGATTTAGCGATACGTTGTCCCACTGCCCGCCAACAGCTTGGCCCGTAAACGAATGCAATGTTTGATGAGTGCCTGCTGGGTTATCAGCGTCCAAAATCAACACGTCAACTTCAATAAGCCAGTTCTGGTCAATTGCTTCATCAGCCAAGGCGCGAGACAAACCATTGTTAGGAAACACAAGAGTTGCTTCTAGGCCGTCACCCGTGCGATTAACGGTTACGCCTGAAAAACCAAATGGCACAAACTGATATTGATTGCCGTTATGCGTGGCTTCTTGGTTGAGGAAAAAGTTTTGGAAAAAATAAAGCGTTTCTAGCTTGCCCGTTGATGGGCTGCGACGCTTGATTCGAGTGGCATGGCCAAATGCGTACTGACTCACATTCCTAACCTCCGGCGAGTGCTGCCGCTCATCTGTAATCGTTTTAGCGTGTTCTGTTCACCGCGTTGTGCGCCTTGCGATGCTGCACGTTGCATCCCGCTCTGGAACTGATCAGCGGTTACATAATCAACGCTGTTGATACGCTCCACGGTGTAGCGAACATCGATTGGTGCTGCGACTGCAGTGCCGCCATCTTCGCTTGCAGAACCACCACGATTGTCAGGAATAACGCCACCACCACGCGAGCCTCGTGAATAACGCGACATGCTTTCACGCATTTTGGATGCTGGGATGACGTACTCAGGCTCGCCACCCTCACCAATCAGTGCGTTAGTTGGCTTGTTTACAACACCGCCTTCTGCAAAAGTTCCAAAAGAATTGGTATTACCAAAGGGGTTGGTCATGCCACCACCAATACCCTTAACACCCGCAGAACCTCCGGGACTAGCAGCAGCACTATTAAAATCACCCATTCCAGCAAAGGCGCGTGCAATCCCAATCGCGATATAAGTTGCGATCATTTGTGACGCTGCGTCCATCAACATGGATGCGACACTGCGAAGGAAGTCCGCAAACGCTTGCTCTGCGGTTTTGGTGCCGTCGATAACGGAAAGCACTCCGTCAGTAAGTGCGCTTGTAATTGGAACGATTTGCTCCAACAGCTGCTTTTGTTTAAGTTCTTTTTGCTCAAGTGCGTCTAACTGGGGTAGTAACGTTTCGTGTAGTTGAATTCTCTCCTGTAAAGTTTTTATTTGCGACTCTGCGCTTTCTTTGACTTTAGGGTCTTTACTTGCAGCAAGTTTACTTTGAATTTTTAGTTGATCATTTAAGGATTTTTGTACGTCCTCAAATCGACGTACCTGTTTTATACGCAAATCTAACATTTCATTGTCGTTTGTGCTAAAAGGACTAGCAATACTACGTTCCAGGTCTTCTTTTTGTCTTCCTAAATTTTGCGCCATACCTTGCGTTTCTTGCGTAGCTTTAAGCGCAGCTATTTCCCTTTCAATCTGTAGTTGTTTAATAGCATCTTGTGTTTGTTTTTCCCTGTTTAGCGCTTCTTGTTCTAGTAAATAAATGCGTGCATTTATAAGTTCGTTTATTTCTTCTTCTGTTGCAAACCCTGTTAAAGACACCTTTAATGCAGTGTTTTCCATCGCCAGTAGACGTTTTTCCTGCTCCAAACGCTCTACTCCTGTGCGTAGAATTTCTTTAAGAGCAGCTTCCTGGCCTTCATAAAGAACTTTGCGGGTTATTTCTGCATCAAGTAACTTGATGCTTAATTGACTGTGCACCGTTTCTCTAGTTTTAAAAGCCTTAAGTTGAGCTTTAGCTTCTTTTGCTTGGCGTTGCGCTACAGCGGCAGCGTCTTTTGCGTCTTGTGCTGCTGCTTTTGCTTTCTCTCTAACAAGGTCTTTTAGGTTACTAAGACGATCTTCCTCGATGTCTTTTACTTGTTCTTGTAGGTTTTTGTTTATCTTGGCTATTTCAGCTTCTTCTAATTTTTTAGTTATAATTCCCTTAAGATGTTGTTCTCGAAGATCGTCTATAGCAGCTTGCTCTTCTTGTACAACAACCGCTGTTTTTGCCGCTGCTAAATTGTCAATACTAGTTTTACTTAAGCGAAATTCTGTTTCCCTACGTTTTTCTGCAACTTGAGCTGTCAAGCTCATTACACCTAGTTCATCTTGTGCAGTAATTATTCGGTCCTTAGCTGCTTGAGTAAGCTCCTGTTGCACATCAAATATACTTGTATCGCCAAACGTTTCAAGCGTAGGGAACTGTACAATAACAACTGCTAAAGCTTTTAAACTATTTAAAAGTTGCGATGCACCTTCATCAAATTTAGCTGCACTTTTAGCGTTGTCTATAATAAGTTGACCAAACATCCCCAATTGCTCATTGGCTAATTTAGTTGTTTCATTGTTTAATTTTTGTAGCTGCCCACTTTTCTCTAAATTGTCTAAATAGTCTTTTTGGGTAGCAGTAAGACGCCCAACAGTAGCTTCGTATGCAGCCGTAACCCCTTGTCCTGTTTGTAGCGCTATGCCTAAGTTTTTTGTGCTCTCGACAACATCGTCTGCAGCTCCACCAAGCACTTGAAGGGCAATTGAAAGAGGACCAAAAGTTGATCCACTTATTGCGCCGCCAAGAGCACCACCTAGTGACATGCCGGGGCCGCCGCCAAATAGTAATGGAAATGCACCTGCTGAAACTGCTGCACCTAATCTTTTGCCAGGAGTTATGCCAGCGGAACCCCCCGGTGCTTTTGCTTTTTTAGGCTCAAAACCAAAGGTTTGTGCCATAGGCGACCCTGCAATATCTCGAGCGCCCATCACAGGAGATGCAATATTAGATCTAGCACTTACGCGCTCGCTCGATAAAATAGGTCTTTTAATACCTTGCACTCTTTTTTCTTCTGCAAGTAACTTATTTTGACGTTCCAGCTCTTGGTTGAAGTCTTTTTGTGCACGTACGAGACCTCTAACTGCTTCCTTTTCTGCATCTGTGCCCATAGCGGCTCTTCGTAAAGTCCGCTCGGCTTTTGCTATAGCCCTGGAATAGTTATCTACGTTTTGAATTCTTTTACCCGAAAAGCCTTCGTCGGAAGCCTTACCTGCTTTAATTGTTGCCGCATTTACCTTGCCTACTTCTTTTGATACTGACCGAAGCTCATTAGTTAGCTGCCTAAGGGCGTCAGACCCCCGTAGTGCAACTTCAATATCTACGTTGTAATTGGCCACAGCAACGCACGTAGAGTCCTACGGACCAGTCTACCGTGCACCCATTGATCGTGCTCTCGAGCCGGTTTTTGCGTTTTGAACAGCTTTCTCATGTTGCTCGTTGTGCAGCTCAAAGTATGCAACCCAGCCAATTAGCTCTTCTTGCGTTAGGTGCCGTGTTAGCTGAACGACCGTAGTTCCTAGTTCCTTGGCAAGGAAATAAATGAAATACCAGTCGCTATTGGCTTTTCAAGGCTGCTTTCGCGTCCTCCACCTTGTTTTCTGCGCCAGAGGACAACATCGCTAGTTGAATGTCTTGCAACACTGCGGCCTCAACGGCGTTTTTAAGCACTGCTTTTTCGCCGTCCTGGAACAAACGCTTACCGTCTGCGTCCAGTGCTTTTTCAATCAGCATTCCGAGTGCAAAATCGTTGGCATCGTCAGAACCCGCTTTTTTCTGAATGGCTTCGCGTTCAGCAATAGTAAGAGGGTGCCAATAGATCTCTAGCGCAATCTCATCTCCATCTTTGACTTCATGCTTATACAGCTGACTGACGCCAAACTTATTACGGAGCAGCTCAGAGGCACGCATACAGTAGTAGCATTTATCTAAATATACTACACAACTGCTGTGAATTGACAGGACATAATACCAACAAAATGCGAACGGTCTTCCAACTCCAATGGAGTTGGGCCGGAAACGTCGGATACACGCGGAGATACATTAAAAGTATCGCTGTAGCCCGAAGCGTTGACTGAGGTAAGCCCGTCAATAACTGCTTCGCTAATAGACGACAAGACAGCCGTACCAGCAGATTTGGGCACGTGAACGTTGCACTGGATAACTCCAGAGTAGTAATTCTGAGCAGCTCCTTGGTTTTGAAGAGTGGAGCGGTTAAAGTTTATGGTCATCAAAATGTACTTTTTAGTCTTCCCAGGTACGGTGTAGCGCACGTTGTCGTAAACCATAAGCACTGTGGCATCAGCAGCTGAAACAGCGTTAGTAACTGCTTTTTCAAAAGCGGCGCGAGCGTTTACAAGTGTCATAATTTAAAGCCTGGTGTACACACCAAACACACTGCTACTAGATCCTGTCCTAGCAAAAATACGACCAGGCGTTTTTTCTTTAAACGTTTGCTTAACCAATGAGCGCATTTCACCCTGGATAAAGTTTGCTACTTTTGGTGATTCAAGCGCGTAACCTGCGTACTCAGCGGTATTGCCGATATACACCGTTGGTTGACGTTTGAAGTTGAACTCCGGAACGGCAAAACGCGGTTTAATTTGACCTCCTACTGGTTTTTTGTCGGTGTGTACCCACTGGTTACCGATACTGCTCCAGGTAGTTGCTCCGCCAGGTGCACGAGTCTCATAAATTTTTGACCATGGAGCATGGTCTTCTCGTTTGTCCTCAGCACGGATTTTTTGGGTACCTGTTTTCCAACTTGATGCAAAGAAACCTGTGTCCACAGGACTGTTCTCTTTTGTGCTCAAGCCTTCAACAGTTAGCTGGATTAAAGCGTTGTAGTCACTATTAAGTTGACGTTCCAGGTCGGAAACGATTTGCCCGATACCCTTTTTGCGACCTGCCATTAGAACCTCACTTGAATAATAAATAGGTACTCTTGGTCCCCTTTGTACGTGCGAATGTCTGTAATCTGTGCAACGCGGTTCGAGCCCGCGTACTTAAGGGTGATCGTGTCTTCAAGTGTGGGTTGATTATCACCTATAAGGTCTGGGGTTACATAGAGCTTTGCTTTGCGCTCTTCGCGACCCTCTTCTTCCTCAGAATCGACAAACTCAATTGGTGCGTCAAAGGAGTAAGACGTGTCGGTCGTCGTCAACGCACCAGTGCTGGTGTTATATACTGGCGATGCCTTACGCGTGTAGATGACTGTCGTGTCAAGGGATTTGCCCAGATCAGCGACAACTGATTTGGCGACGTTTTTAAATAAACTGTCTAGTGCTCCTGGCATTTCAACCCCTCACAGTACGAACTTGATAAGAGCCAGAGCCTCCAAGGCAATAAGCACCAAGATAAGACTGCAGCCAAGGGTAAACGTCGAATACGTTATTAACAGTTCCGGTAGCTTGGCTAGAAGTGTTGTACTTGACTTCGAGTTCTCCGAGCTTGACTTGCTCGTATAACCCCGTATCGCCGGTAGTCCCTGTAATCGAGTCCGTGTCATTCGCTAATGCACGCGCCAGCTCAAACGCAGCGTACTTAATGTCTGCCGGAATAGCACTGCAAGTTAACTCAACGCGATCAACGTGGTAATT
>Ga0209535_1003138_pt1 | contig 10617 bp, 12 predicted proteins | sample LinPmetageLP28_FD_184041 | JGI IMG/M metagenome (GOLD analysis project Ga0209535, IMG submission 184041) | Marine viral communities from the Pacific Ocean - LP-28 (SPAdes) (version 2) | ecosystem: Environmental > Aquatic > Marine > Oceanic | place: Pacific Ocean | collected 2009-08-22
CAGTGGATGTGGCTTCGAAGGTCATGAAAGGACCATATGTGCCTTGTGACGAATTAGGATTTACTTTCACCCCTCTCGTCCATACGTTACCTGTAAAGTTTTGATCTGCTAAGATCTCTATGTCGTATTCTCTCTGTGCGTATTCCCAAGGTCTTTCAGTAAAGTGGGTAACGTAAACTTGGTTAAGCACATTGTTTACTTCAGTACGGTAAACATCCACATCGGGATTATAATCAAGTATATTACTGACGTAATTTCTCATATCTTTAAAATTCATTTATTGTTTCTCCTCAATGTTTTAAGAAAGGGGGGACCGAAGTCCCCGCCTCTATAATCTAAATTATATAAAATAACTTAGAAGTTTTTGATAATGTATACACGTGAAGTTCCATCAGCAGATTGTGCTTCTAGAGCGACAGCAGCAGGGGCCTTGGTGTTGAATGTGGCAGAACCACCTTCAGCAACCTTTTGGGCATGCAACTTACCAGCGGTGTTGCAGTACAAGCCATCACCAACAGCGATATTAACAACATCACCTTTAGTTTTTGCTTCTTCTACAATACCTTTGATAACTATTTCTACTTTATCATTAGCAGTAGCAGCAGTAACAGCGACACCCACGGGGCATGCATCTGTAGCGTCTGCAACTTTAACACTCAACAAACGAAGTCCGTTGTTTGCTCTTGCTAAATCCAAAGAGACCAAGTCACCAGCGGCAATATTCTCTGAGGCAACAAAAATCTCTACTTGATTTCTGTTTGAATCTTGTGTACTTGATTGACCTAAATCAACCGAACTAGCAATCTCATCTGCTGAGAAAACTTTCTGTATGTAATCTGAACTACTCATTGTTTATTCCTCCTATAGTGTTTGTTCAATGGTTATAATTCCTTGAGAAGCAAGGTGATCTACGACCATCTGCATTCTACAAAAGATGTATGCATAACGAGAGGCATAACCTGTCGCATCCATAAAGTCTGTCATTTCAAACTCACCGTCAGAATCATAAACCAACTTAATGTATTTAGTATTCAGAATGTAAGAAGCAATGTATTGAGCGTTCCCAGAAGTACCACCCGAAGCATCTGTTAGTTGACCAGCGTTCAATGTAACCATAACAGGTGAAGGAATCAAAGCAGCACCGTGAAAAGCAAGTTGCATTCCACCACCGTCTAAGGTTCCAGCATCAACGAAACGTTGATTGTTATAGAGTTGAGCCTTGTACTTCTTGAAAAAATCAGGAGAGCAAAGGATCAAGTTTGGTGAACTTCCATCAGGAGTTCTGAGTTGAGCATCGACATAAACTTCAGTCAAAGCATCAATAGTCTCAGTACCACCAGCAGTGATAGCAAGTACAGCACCATATTGATGTTGAAAGTCTTCTGGAAAAGATTGTTTAGCAATACCACCAATAGTATTTGTTTGTGATCCAAACAGACTGTTTTCGAAAAAGCCGTTAGCAGCCTGAGCAACACCGTTCAATGAAGACAAGTTTGTCAACACTGTAGATGATGCAGCAACCAATGCCTTTTCAAACTCACGTTTGAACTGGCCCATTGCAGCCTTCATACGAGCCTGAGCGACGTCAACCAAGGCACGAGGACCTTTGTTAGCCATCTCTTCAACCTTAGTGATGATGATTGGAATAGTTGCGTTTTGGAATTCGTAAGACTGGTGACGAAGAACATCACTAGCACTTAGGTTAATAGGTTCATAACCCGAACTTAGTTGAGTTATAGTAGAGTGTTCCGCCAAAATCATCGGACGATCTAATTTAGATCCACCATCTACTGTTTCTACCCCACCTTGCTTTCTAATGCTATCAAGCAAAGGAGTGGCTTTGTATAAGTTGTCAACTTCCTCATCCTTAAGGATTCGAAGGGTTGACGAGAGAATATCATTTGATATAGCCATTGTATTTTCCTCCATATTATTTGAAATTTATTGGCTTAAATTTATTAAGTTTTTATTTAGCAGGTATCTCTTACGAGGTCTGACTAAATTACCTTATCCACAAGGGGGGTTATTTAGATTTGTTTGCAGCCAGCCACTGATAAACAGCGTAGGCTCCTTGGTCTTTAACAGCCTGCGGCACAGAAGGAGCCTTGCTAGGTCTAGAAGTTCCACCAATCATCAGCCCGTACTCTTTCGCTTGTGACTTGTATGATGATAGTTCCTCCTCTAGTTGTCTAGATTTCTCATTCTGCTTCTGCCCCTTTACAATAAAGTAGGCTTGTTGAAGACTTAGGTTTTCGTTTTGCAAAAGCAACTTGGCAACGTCCTTCTTATAAGTCATAAGATCAGGATTGGCTGACTTGAATTTATCAAGTTCCATTTGGTTTTGCTGTAATTCGTATTGTTTCTGTAGTGGGTTGAGCATTTCTTGCATGCGTCTAGCCACCTCTTGTTCTATCTTTGCTTGCACAGAAGCATCATCGAACGGATCAAAGGCTACTTCAGCCTCTGCTTTTTCTTTTATATTCTTGGCAAATTCTGAGTTAACAAGGGCTGCTTGTTGTGCCTCTAGTGCCTTACGTTCTCTTGCAAGTTCCTGCGTCTTTCTAGTGTAATCTGATCGCATATTCGCAAGTAATTTCTGTGCATCATCTGGTAGTTCAGATGTTATTTTGTTGTAGTCCAATCCCTTGTGGGTTTGGTCTTGGGTGAAGTTTGGGTTGTTGATTTCCGTTTGGGCAAACTCGCTGAACGAAGCCCCTTCGTTGCTGGTAGTACTATTAGTCCCAGCGGTGGTTGCCTGTGTTCTTTGACCTTCCGTGTTCGTGTCATATGCTTGTTCTCCTTTTTCTTTAATGATTGTATCCATTGCACGTCCGACTGCGTCTTCTTTGTAGGATTGGAAATTTGAAGTCCCGTCCGTAGACGTGGGTGTTTCGATATTATCGCTCATAAGTTTGTCTCCTTTAATTACATTCTTGAGTTAAATAGTTTAGTCATCTCTTCTTCATCCATTGCTGGAGGACCTTGAGGACTAGGGGGTGCTTGATCCATAGATCCAGCGGCTGGTGTTTCAATACCAACAATCAAAGCAGCATTCATATCTGTGCCTTGAGTCTTTAAAAAAGTTTTTAAGTTTTGGTTCTTAGAGAGTGCCGCAACTTTACCAGCAAGCATCTTTAGATCACCATCGTTTTGTAATTCACCCAAGCCCATGTCGTCATCAGACACACCTGAGTCAATAGCAGCACGTTCAATCATAGAGATTGCTTTGGTTAGTTCTGTAGGGAATACACCATCTTCTTCTACGCTGGCGATCTCTTCTGTTTCGCCAAACAATGCTAGAGTATCATTCACCTTGTCAATAAGAATGTTGATACCAGCAGCAGTAAAGTCACCTGATGGATTACCAGCATCCATAGTTTCTTCGAATGCAGCGTCTGCTTCATTCATCTTTGCTTCCATCTCTGCTTCATCTGCGGTAGGTGCTGGAGTCATATCCATACCTTCTGTTGGAACTTCTTCCATAAATTTGTCTCGTAATGCCATAACTTTATTCTCCTTCAGTGTTAAGTAGTATGTTATCAGTAGGTTTTTCAACCATCAATGTATATTTGTTATCTATCTCTGCTATTGCGGACTCCATAGTTATAATCTCTCCATCTGCTTTGAAGTTCTTATCTAGGTATCCTAATTCTTTTAGTACGTCGATAGTGTATACTCTATCAAATGCCTGAGCGTAAGTCAAGCAACATTGTTCAACGAGTTTATTTACAGCCTCGTCTAGTTGGTGCAAGCGAGCAGGACCATGAATACATTGATACTCATAGGCGTCCATCCACTTGTTAAATTCTTTTTTTGTTTTCCAAATCTTTTTATCTTTGTTTTTACTCATTTAGTTTTCTCCTGATATTTTATCTTTAGGTAAAAAAGCCTGTATGTTAGAAGGCTGAGGATTGGCCATAGCCTCTCCTAATGTTGGTGGGGCATCAATAGGCGACACTCTTCCTTCAGGAGCCTTAGCGGCATCCTCTGCGGCTTTGAGTGCACCTTCTGCAAAGTCCTCTGGTAAATTCAGTGTGCGAACAACTTCTTTCAAAAGCATTTGTCTAGGCACACCCAAGTTAAGTAGTGTTGGCAAGTTCTCTAGTAGTTGTCGTTTAGCAACAGTCTCTGACAAAGGCGTTGAGCCTTGATCGCTTGCGAACGCAGAGAAGTCACCACGTAGGTCATCTTCTGTTACAATGAATGTATCTACACCAATGTTAAGAACCTGAGGTGTTTCTCCTTCCATAAGAGTAGCAGTGATTGCAAGATACTTGAGAGCAACCTCTTCAATCATAGCATCACGCTCACGGGCAAGTCTACCTAATTCAGATGATGAGTAGGCAGCCAAGGCAGTAATTTCTGATGCTGTTGTTCTAGAACCCATGCTTTCACCACGTGTGAAAGGTGCAAGGATTGATCCGTTATTCAAATCTTTTTTAACTTCGTTATGATATACGGCAAGTTCGGTGGGCATAGGGTTGTGTGGTATGGCTCTTATTGCTCCATCTAAATCTTCTTCTTCAGTCTCCACAAACAAACCATCTATTCCCGATGTAAGTTGAGCCATAGATTCTTCATCAAGTACACCTGCTTTGACTAGGTATTGTCTGGATGCCTTACGTATAGAGTTAGCCATGAATGAACGGATAGTGTTAACTTCATAGAGTTGATCGTAAACACGTTTCATCGCAGAGTAACCCAACAAGGGCTGACTAGGAATTCTGTTGAAGTATAGTGAAACAATAGGTACAACAGGCTTACCAGTAGAATCTCTGAAGGGAATAAACTTTGTTCGTTGTAATACTTTATTCTCTCTTTGGATATGCGGGCAATAAAAAATAAGTTCATCATTCACAAGGTCATACATCTCAACAATAGAAACATATTGAGAGAACTCAGAATGAGCAGAGGCGTCTGGTCCATCACCATACTCAGGATCAATACCATAGCCAACTTTAAAATAATGTTCTTTGGACTCAGCCGTGAACTTCTTTGCACCAAATTTATTTTTTGCTTCATCGATAGGCATTTGATACTTGTGTCCAATAAATCTTTGTTTGTCAAAACGAGGAGCATCACGATCAAGAATTATATCCCACGGTGCAACAGACACTGGAACAACTCTGTTATAGATGTCTCCCTCAGGTTGAGGAACGAGTTTCATAAACGCCATAGGGTAGATCAATGCTAGACGAGCAGAGTTCTCAATCTCTTGACGGCATTGCAGCAAGAAATTATTAGCAACCTCTTGTGCTTTTTGTTGGTCACCTTTGTTCTTAAGACCTTTCTTAAGAACCACGGCGGGATTTTTTGCAAATAAACTTGCAATGAATGATTCGATATAACCATAACCTTCAGATGTCTGGATAGACATTTGGCTGTTGTTACCACCGTAAAGCATTCCGTAGGATCCATCTTCCCAAAACCTACATTCGTATACATTCTTGTATCGTTCTAATTCAGCACGTTGACTGTCCCAGAAACCATCGTGTTCATCACACAAGTATGTTATGTCGTATTCTTTCATTTGTAACCTCCTTTACCATCTCCGCCACGGACATTCCACGGCAGACTTCTTTTAGACATTTTAGTTTTTTTAACTTTCTTCCACTCTTCCAAATACATGTTACCAATAGATGTTTCGTATTCAAAAGGTAAATCCTTAATTACATAGTATGCTAACGCTAGACTTATCACGATATCATCGTGACCGTTACGTGGGTGCACAGGCTTTCCTTTGTCATATTGAATCATCTCTAGTTGTTTGATAACTTCTATATTTAAACTAAATAGTAGTTCGTCCTCTATATAGTCTTTTAAATTCTCAAATAGTACAGGTCTTGTATGGTTGTTCGTATAAAAGAATTTACCTTTTTTATTTTTCCATAGTTTAGGGTAACGCCACTCCTTGAGTTTCCATAGCACAACTTGACCTACATTGTTTGCTTCTACTATAACCTTTGCGTTATTCCACTTCAAGCCTTCAGCCCAAATAATTTCTGCAAACTTTACTGGTGTTACTCTGTTGCTCCAATATTGACAAACCACCTGACGTGTTTGACAATCCACTATGGAGAAAGCATTGTAGTCTTTTCCAACACCTGCAGAGACATCAACACCCATAACGTAATCATGGTTGAAATCCACGTTAGAATACGTCTTAAGGTCTCCCCTAGGGTTAGGCATAGGCTCTATCGCTTCAAGGCTCTCAGGGCTGAAATAAGGCGTCCCTGATGAACGAAATGCCTCTTGTACAGTAGCAGGGTATTCACGATAAAATTTATCTTTACCTAGAGTTGCAATCTGCTTACGTCTCCAGTATATCTGTTCATCTGTGAGATCGTGTTCGTCTTTAATAATTTCTTCTTCCTTACGTAATTCAAACGTGGGAGGAACTCTGGTCTTGTAGTTGGGGTGCATATACCAAGGAAAGAATACAACCTTCCACTCTGGATCTTCAGCAGCAAGGTTTTCCATAATAAGTTTATAGAACTTGTCACCCATCTCATTGGGTGTGGATTCGATAATGATTTGGTTTGCACCAATAGTAGCCATCATAGTAGAAAGGAATTCATCTTGGTCTTCATAGAAAGCAAATTCAGAAAGGTGAACACCATCAAGTTGGAATGATCTGGTACCACCCTTGGATGATGCTGTGAATGAACGGAGGGATGCTTTTGAATCTTCAAACACCATCTCAGAAACATTATTTTTAAAAATATTTTTTTGCATTTGTAGTGGCAAGTTACCGTGAAAGGTCTTATCCATACTAGCAATGTTTACAGAGGCGTCCTTTGTGTGTGCAATCACACCGTAAGAACGGGGTTCCACATCATAGTAAGACTGATAAAAGAACCAAGACCTTATGAGGGTGCTGATTCCTAGTTGTCGTGCCTTCAAAACAATAACCTTGTCGTAATTCTTTAACACATTCATCATGTATTCTTGTGCGGGGAATGGGTCAAAGTAATCTAATTTCTTTTTTTCTTTATTATAGATCGTCAGTAGTCTTACAAACGTATCGAAGTCTAAAGTCATATAACGTTCTCCTTTGTTAATATTATTTTATTACCATAAGTAGTATGGTAGATAGGTGATTGTAAAATTTGGGCTGCGTATTTTTTGGCTCCCTATGGTACCCTATTACTACTATGGTGTATGGTGGCCCCCCTATACTACTGTAGCCTCTTGTAATGTATATCCTATGCGATGGTACTACTATAACTCTACTGTGCGTTCTACCCCTACTGGTAAGCCTCTATCGTTATCTAATTTATTTCTGTGGGATGGTAGTGATCATGACTCTAGTCTCAGTGGATCAGATACAAATGAAGGGAGGACATTACATCCTCCCCTCGGTAGTGGTTAGACTTCCCAGTCTGGTTCTAGTCCAGTGTCCTTGGCGTGTTGGAGGAGACGGGCTATGCTCCATGTTCTCTTGCAGCAATGAGAGACATCATCACTGATGGGACGATAAGCATACTTGAACCTTTCACCCTCTGCCATCCTTTCGTACAACGATAACTTATCTTCATTATCCTCATGCTCTATGAACTCCTCTTCATCATACTCAACGATGAGCAAGTCCTGCACATCCTCATAACTTTCCAAGTCCCATAGTGGAACGATGCTTGCTATATTGTTATTTTTCATTTGTTCTCCTTATTTGTAAATGTAAAAATGAGCGGAGTATCTCTACCCCACTCTTATAATATAACATGTTCTGACAGGCTTGTCAAGTGTTATTGCTAACTTTCTTCAAAGAAAACTACTTCAAGTCCATCACTGTAATCAATATCGTTTGGCTTGATTGTTGAACGATCTAGGATGTAGTCATTCTTCTCCCACTCATCTGTGAGGTTGTTATACTCCACTTGTTCTTCTGGAGATAGTGTTACCTCTACCTCTGCTGTTGCTGTTACTGCTATTGTTGCTATGTATTTTTTCATCTGGATCTCCTTATTGTTTAGATGTAAATTTATTTTATAGTGTCTCGGCATAATGAGACGATGCCCCTTTTATGGTAGAGGCGACACCAGTATCGTTAGGCAGTGTGATGGTTACCGTCAAAGGCATTCACACTTGTTTGTTGCGGGAGCAACTCCATCAGGTAGGCTTCGTAGTCAGCCTCTAATTCTTGATAGTCCCAGTGATGATCCCAAGACATTGTATCCCACTTGGCTGCTTTATCAGGTGTCGTTGGTAATTCACCATCAAGGAGTTCTATCTGGTATCCCCATGGATTACAGTAGTCACCGATGTGTTCGTTCTGGAAGAAGCCCCAGATACCAATCTCTTTACAGTCAATGAACTCAGTAAGCAAATCTATACATACCTCATCCTCAGTGTTGTGAAATTCCTGTATGATCTTCTTTGTTGCTGGTGATAATTTCTTCAGCACTCTTGCTATCACATCGTCCACGTCTAAGTCTTCTTGTGTGTATTCGTATGAGTATGACTTCACCATAGCATACTTCCAGAACTTCCAAGGATGTGGTGATAATGAACTCACCAAGCATAGGTTCTGGTAGAACGATGGCTTCTCTGGATCGTCACCAGTAAAGTCAAACATCTTGCCGTCACCAGTAAGGAAGAACTCTGTATCGCTCTCTCTTGTTACTTCCCAGAAGTCGTTGTCCCAGCCGAGAAAGAAAATCTCTGCTAATGCTTTGTTTGCGAATGTTATGTTCGCTTCGTAGTATCCGTATGTTCCCATGATAATTCTCCTTTTGTAAATGATTATTGGAAATCTGTAGAGCAATCCCTTACCCTACTCTATTATTATAACACATTTTTCATAGAAAGTCAAGCACTTTCTACAACTATTTTCATATTTTTTTATGTGTTCTCGGCATGATGGTGCCGTCAAAAATACGAGGCTGCTTTAGGGGCAGCCAATCCCATCACACTATTCGTTTGCCGCAAGCAAGAAGTCAACCTCTTCGTGTCGCTTGCTCTTCTCAAACAATGAGTTGATAGTGTCGTCAACATCAAATTCCAACTCGTCATTAGCATAGGCATCATAGTTTAGCAAGTCGCAGAAGATCCCTTCACGATGCCGTGATGTTTCAGCCGTGTGGATTTCTAATCTCTCACCATCAAAGGAGACATCAAGTTCACCCTTGTAAGCAGCCACCAAGATAGTCTTGATCTCATCCTCATCCAAGTCCCTGAAGTCACTCCAGTGATGGTTGTAGTTGCTGCCGTGGTAGCCTTCTTCGTAGCCAGTCCAATGTGAAAAGTCCATTACCCACTGGCGTAGTAGTGTGTTGTTTTTTGTGTTAGATTTATTAGTCATTTTATTTCTCCTTGTAATTTTAGTAAAATGCGTAAGCCACAATCCCTCGTTGCTTACATAGTAAATAGTCTATAGAAATCCCAAAAGCACATTATCTACCAAAATAAATGAAAGTTTTTTTGAGAATTTCTTTACCCTACTCTATTATTATAACATAATTTTGAGGGTTCGTCAAGTAAAAAAGCAAAGTTTTTTCATTTTTTTTTGGAGGACAACGAAGAATTTCTTTACCCTACTCTATTATTATAACACATTATTTAGGGTTCCGCAACTAAAAAGGCAAAGTTTTTTCATTTATTTTTGGGCTGCTGATAGGGGGCAAAACAAAAAACCCCAGAGAAATTCAGGTTCTACTGGGGTGAAATAAGGAGATTTTCTTTTTTGTCTGTATGTCTGGTTGTCTTACTGTCTGCCTGTCCTCGTGTTCTTGTTTGTCCATCTGTCTATATGTCTGTCCTGTCTGTCACGCTGTCTGCACTGGCTGATCCACTAGTCTAGGATACTTTTTTTTTATGTAACTCTTCAAGCCTTTTGGCAAAGTCGTTATGTCTGTCCTGTTCAACCTTGGCTGTCTCCATCTCTGCGAAGTCACGACAGAGTTGGGCTACCTTCAACATATCACCTAATTTTAAATCATTCAGAATGTCTGGGTTCTCTTCGAAGTGGACGACGTACAAGCATAGGGTTTCCCATAGGTAGTCTGAGATATTCCTGTCTCTTGCGGCTACTGTGAGTCGCTTCAAACACGATGCATAATTCATTCTTTTCTTGTTAGCCATAGCGGGGATCCTTCCTGTGTAGTGTAACCAACTCAATACTGAGGGGTTGTTGTAATGTTCTAATGTTACTATAAATAGTATCTAATAATAGTTTTTACCTGTTTAATTATAAAAAAAGTAAAGAAGAGATAGGCTGGGATTGTATTATCATTGGAGAATTAAAATGTCTATTATGTTTTATTACCTATCTCTTCAGTACTATAATAAGTAGTAGTAACTACCACCTTATACATATATTATACCATATAATTTCACTCTTGTCAAGTATTATCTGTAAGTTTATTTATCTTTTTTCTTGGAGGAATAAGAGGCTCAAACATTTGAATGAATTTATATTCTGGTAACCACACATGTTCATTACATCTAGTAAACATTAACTTATAGAATGTAGAATTTATTAAGTCATCTAGATTATCATCTGTAAGAAGGTGAGAGTTATCTGCTATGATATCTGAATGAGTTTCTGAACCATCAGGCTTCTGTATTCTTACTAAGATACACAGTGACATACTCTCTTGAACTTCTACTGCATCTGGA
>Ga0209535_1003139_pt1 | contig 10610 bp, 6 predicted proteins | sample LinPmetageLP28_FD_184041 | JGI IMG/M metagenome (GOLD analysis project Ga0209535, IMG submission 184041) | Marine viral communities from the Pacific Ocean - LP-28 (SPAdes) (version 2) | ecosystem: Environmental > Aquatic > Marine > Oceanic | place: Pacific Ocean | collected 2009-08-22
AACCACCAGCTTCAAGAACGTCAAGACAACCACCAAGAACGATGGAGTTGTCAGGAAGATCAATCACCTTGATGACATCGTTAGCTGTAAGGTTATTATCAGCAGCATCAAATATTTTGGACTGCATAATGTAAGGTCTGATTGCATTAGCAGGGTGACCTACAGTTCCCCCACCAGTTATGGTGTGATCAAAAGTAGCCATTAGTTATCCCTCCTATGCAAAATCTATGACGCCACGTACAAGAGCTTCAGGTCTAAGGACTTTTCTTCCAAAGACATGTAACCCTCTAACAACGTCAGAGAATGATTCAGTTGAACGTACCACTTCAGTCTTAGCGATGTGAGACGCTGTAGCCGCAGCAGAAATATGACCTGCTAAGATAACATTTTCAGAAGCGTCTGTTGCGACACCTGATAATGTTACTTGGTCTGTACCTGCTGTACTATTTAGTGCAGTAGACTTGTAGCAACTAAAGCCTGCAAGTGTACCCGGAGTTGCAAGTCCGTTTCTTAGGTTTGAAGAAGCATCACCAGTTACCTGTACTTCTGCCATCTTGTTACCTGCTTGAAACATCTTCTCGTAGAAGATTGGAGGAGCAACAAACCATCTATTCTCTTCTGGAACAGACTGGTCATCAAGTATTCTTGCCATTAATAGCATGAGGTTGATACCTGCATCATCTGTCTCCACGTTAATTGGAGCAGACGCTGTTCCTAAAGCTGTATTAGTAGTTGTTAATCCACCTGATAAACTTGCATCATCAGCACCTGCAAGACCTGCACCGTCTGCTAATGATTGCAACACGTTTGCATCGTATTTTCTCTTTAGAGCAAAAGCACCTGAAGAAGTTGCTAATGCTTCAAAGTTAACATGCGAGTGTCTTTCCTCGATGTCATCGATTTTAAATGCAAATGCGTTAGCTTGGTCAACGGTCAATGTTATTTGATCGTCTGCCAAGTCCTGTGTATTTACCACAGAACCTCTTGTATAACTGGATACAGTTATTGTAGGTTCTTTGATAATATTTACAGTGTCGCCAAAGTTTTCAATTTCTCCTGTGTAATCAGTATTCGTAATATCTTCTGCAACCGAAGCACGTCTGAAGAACTTGAGAACTTTTTGGCTGAAAATTTGAGGAGCGAAATTACCAGAAGGTAAATTTCCGTATCCTGCAGCAGTTCCGAAAGCCATTTTTCTCTCTCCTATTTTTGAGGTTTTTAGCTGTTCATGTTAATTCGCCCTTCTTGCCGTGCTAAGTCTATATCAGCTTCATGCTTCTCAAACTCCCACGGTTTAAGTCTGGCGATATCAGAGCCTTTCCAAATCTTTTTATTTCCTTTGTCCGATGTATTTATGTCTCTAACATTTGATCTCGCTACAGACATTGCAGCATCTTTGGACTTGTCAATAGTTTTAGATTTTTTAGGTGATCCAATGTCAGCTTTATACAAATCAACAACTCTACTTGCCCATTTTGCATCCGTGTTATTATCGTAGATACCATCAGAAATTGATTCAGGTTGTTTATCCAACCAAGCAGTGAAATCATCACTAGCTTTTAAATTGTCAAAGTCTGGTTGTAATCTAAGAAGCTCTTGATAAGATTTCTCTTTATTAAGTTTTGCTTCTTTTTCCTTAATAACATTTAGCTCCTGTTCTAATTTATGAACCCTACTATCCGATTTAGTTGAAGATATCTTGTCCATAGCTTCGTATATATCAGGATATTTAGATTTAAAATTATCCAAGTCGTCATTAGGTTGTACTTCCACTTTAGATTCTTGAATAGCATCTATCTGGTCTACCATTAGTTGCTTTTCACCTTTCCATTCTTCTAGCTTAGAATCGTAGTGTTTTTTTAAATCGTCATAGCGTTTTTTAAAATCAACACTCTCTTTCTTTTCAGGACTAAGAAAACTGTTTGAGTTCTCTGTTTCTTCTTGAGTAGCTACTTCTTCAGTAGGGTCAGATTGTGCCTGTTGCTCTTCGTTTTCAACTTCTTCTTCCTCTTTGTAAACATCTTCACGATATTTACCACGATAAAGATTTTTGTCGTTAACTACACCAAAAGAATCATTGGGTTTGTTGGCTCTTACACCTTTTACTTGTTTTGCCATTGTTTTATACCTCGTTCATGCAGTGCCACTGGCTGTGGGTAGCTGCTTCGGTTCGTCAGGGCCACATAAGTGGGTAGCTGACTAATTCTGTTATGGTATTCTTTGATAAAAATTGTGCTTTCCAATTTTTTTATAAAACTTTAATTTAGGATTATTATCATTTACTGCAGATGGTTTTCCTGCCACAGAGTATTGAAAGACATCTTTTGGTAGCATCTCTGTTTCGTAGTCTGGCTCACCACCACCTTTTGTTAAAACATTTTCTGCAGCATCTAATCCTGCTTGAAATACTTTTGGATTTTTAACAATTTCTTTTATTCTCGGTCTGATATATCTTCTTTCTAATCCATCGTACATAAACATCTTTGATCCAGATCCTCTAGAAGAACGTTGCTTCATAATATCTTTTATTGTATTTACGTTTCTAAATTCGTATGTTTTATCATCTACCCTGTTGAGTATAGTCTGTACTATAGCTTCGAGTTCTGGTAAAGTTGAACTTTCTAATGGTGCTTCTACGGCTGCCAACACCCCTAATCTGCTTTTATCTCCGGGGATTACGTCTATAAAGTTTTCTATATCGGATCTTAAAGGCTTTGATTTTTTTAAAAAGTTTTTAAATGATGTAAATGTGGCTACATCTCGTGTTACTGGTCTTGGTGCAAAACCTCCATCGCTTACCTCATCACCGAATTTTTTTTTTATAAAGCCACCTTCCGATGCACTCTGTCTTTTTGCTTTAGCAACTCTGCGTTTACCTCTTTCATTCAAAGCAAGTAGTCGTTTTCTACCTATTACGTTTGCTAATTCTGGTTGCACCACAGCTTCACCTGATGATATTGCTACGTCAGTAAAATTCTTTTTTATGTATTCATCATCATTTTCGGACAGTGCTTTGCCTTTAGATCTTAGATAGCGTAGTCCATCTTTGACCATTTTCATGAAATTCTTTTCACCCATCAAATCTATAGAGGGTTTGTTCATAACAATTGTAGCACCCTCTGGGTTTTGATCGTTACGTAACTGTATAGGTGTAGTGTCAGCTATGCCTTCTTGATCAGAAGTTTGAGATGCAGGTTTATTTACAAATCCTGACTTTTGTGTCTTTTCGTCTGCAAGGAGTTCGTTACCTGATATTATCATATCACTGTCATCTTTTATTATAGGCTCTACACGATTATCGTCAAGCATTATTTCTTCTTCGCCTGAACCCATAGCCATCTCAACTCTACCACCTTCAGCAAAATCTAATCCACCGTAAGAATCTCCACCTTGACCTACGCCACCACTATCAAAGCCACCATCATCTCCACCATCATCAGAAACTGTTCCAAAATTACTGTAAGTAGCACTACCTACACCGTAATCTCCTCCTCTAGTCGCTGCTTCTTGACTTTGTTCAGGGGATGAAAACGCAGCAGTTTGTCTCTTAAACTGTTCTTCTTTCTTTTCAATGTTAGCAACAGTCCTATCATCTTGTCCTCTGCTACTTTTGTTTTTAGCATTAGGATAATTTTTACCTACATAGTTAATTATATTTGTTTTTGTTTTTACAGTTTTGCCAAGAACACCACCTGACTTTCTTGCAAGCTCTTGAAATCTATTTAAATGTTCTAATTTTTCTGCTTGCGATTTAAAGTTTTTACCTCTAGCACCTTCCATCCAACCTCTTGCAAAACCTTGTGCTTCTTTTACAGTTAGATTACCAAATTGAAAATTAGTAGCCGCCATAGCTTCAAACTGTTTCATGCTACCCATCATGGCAATACCACCGTTCATCATAATTCCTTTACCATCTAAAGTATATCCACCCAACAGACTACCGTCTTTAGTCTTAGATGCTAACGCACTTATGTCACCTCCGTCTGGATTAAACTCTCTAGGATTTTGATTTGATAACAAAGCTTCTACTGTCTTTGCAACGTTTTGAGTTACACCAGTGGGTAATCCTTTGTAAAGCATCTCACCTTTTTTTCTGTATACTGTGCCGTCACCCACTTTGATAGCAAACCCTGTATCTTTTTTAGCAGCCACTCCGTAGCCTATGTTTGTAAAATCGGTTTTTTCACCCACAGCCATGTCAGCTTTATTTTCACTTAACATTCTAGAATACTGATTTATATAAGCGTCTGTAAAATTTCCTGCTTTTGCTTCCATATTATACTTAGACATATCAGTAGGTCGTAAACCTGTTTTATAGTCTATAGCAACGTCTGCAAGTTTGAGATTTTGATCCATACCATACCCATAATCAAAATTTAAATAGTCAAATGCAGGATCAGTAGTTATGTTAGATAGTTTATCTTGTTTTATTTGATTTAAATCTTTATATTCAGTTTCTATATTTTGTAAGCCTACAACATTTCCTATACCAGTAGTTTGAATAAATCTATCTTGTCCAAGAGGACTTTGAAAAGTTCGTGTATCAAACTGTTGTGCTATAACTCCTCCAAGTATTAATCCCGGATTCATAAATGTAGCACCTGCTAAATTAGTCGCACGACCAAAATTCTTTGCAGTGGCATCTCTAGGCATATCAATCTTACTGTACATGCCTGACTTATCTAATTTATATTCTGTAGTATCTAGATAATCATTAAACGTATTGTATTTTATATCACCAAAGTTTACTTCTTGTATTCCTGACACACCATCGATAGATGCACGTGTCTCGTACATTTCAGTTTCTGACTCTCCCCCACTATCTTCTATACGCATAGGTCTTAAACTTGGATCTGTATCTACAGGATCTACTGGCTCTTCTTCAGGTGGTTTTTCAAATGTAGGATCATAGTCAGGCATACCTGAATAGTAATTAAAAAAACTACCTGTTCCGTCAGGTCTTACCTTGTATCGATCAATGAAAGCCATTATTTACTCTTCTGTACTTGTTCACAATTATGTTTCAGTTTGAGGAGGGTTTCCAGTAAAACCAGTTTCCCCTGCAACTGGCGAAGCTCCGACTCCGATTGAGCTACCATCAGTGCTTGCACCACTAGTGTCTTTAGGCTGTTGAGGTACTCCTCCAGACCCCCCCATATCTGGGGATTGTTGACCAGTGGCGTTACCAGTCTCGCCTGCTCCTTGTTCAGCATTTGCCATCATACCTTTCAGCATCTCTGCATATATTTGAGCTTCGTTAACATCATTTACTAAACTGTCAGGATCAATATCCTGTGATATAGCTAACTCACGTATAAGGTTAGGTATCTTTATAAATGGTGCTAACATTGGGTTACTTACGGTTTGCAACAAGCCAATAAGACGTTGACTCCTTACTTCCTTTTGCATTACTGCAGCAACCCCTCTAGGTTTAATTTCAAGATCCCCTTTTATATCATCCATGCTGTCATTGAATTGCATGTTCCATTGAAAATATGCTTCACCTAAAGGTTTCAACAAATAGTCGTCTACATTTTTTATGACAGTTTTCATGGATAAGTTTGCACCACCCATGAGCATAGATAATCCTGCTGCTGTTCTACCTGTACCACTTACACCTGTTTGTCCGTGCATGATTGAAGGCAGTCCAGTCTGTTCGTCTGCGAGTTGTCTAGACACCTGATACATCTGTAGATTTTCGCCTGCAGTGTTTGGAAACTTTAATCCATTTATAGCTGTGCCTGTCACTCCTGATTGTCGTCTAAATATCTTACCGGGGAATATATCCATGTTTTGACCCGGTACTAAGCTTGCTTCGTCTACATCAAACACAAGATTACCTGCAAGTGCTAAGTTATCAATAGCCATTCTTACGTGACCATTCATAAGTAACTGGGAATCTTCCATGTTTTCTGCAACACCCACTCCCCATATTTGATAGGGGTTTGTTTCGTATGGTAACACAAAGAAAGGTAGCCTTACAGGTGTCAAAGGATTAAGAACACATCGTAAAACTTTACCGTTACATATCCACGCATTTATCTGTACAGAACTTACATTGTCATTATCATCATTTTTAATATCCTGCATACCTATTTCTTGAGCAAATCTAGAATCTATTGTACCCCAGTACTCTAATATCTCGTATCTGTTCTCTTGATAAGATGCTTGTGTTTCATCATCTCGTATAGTATCTTCGTAATACTTGTCCTCATAGTTAGGACCTTTTTCTAGTATTGCGTTGATTGACTCTATATTAAAGTGTGGCATGTTTATCAAGGCTCTTACTTGATCACGATTCATACGATGCCTTTGAATGATGTATTCACAATCTTCAATAGTTGTAGCTGATGGATCTGGGTGAAAATCCCACAACGGAACGTGTTCAATTCTAGGAACTATCTTTTCGTATGGAGAATATACTCTTTCTCCTGTCTCATCTCTTTGCCACTTATGGACAGTCTTATATGTATTCAAAGGTCCTTTCACAACTCCTGTGCCTAACATAGCTGCTTCAAATATAGCTCGTCTTATTAAAGTAACAGCATTTGTATCAACTAACTGATCGTGTATTTGCTTTTCGCACATCAAAGCTGACTCTTGAGCAGGAGATATTTGTGGTTCTCCTAACTTTGCAGGTCCTTGAGCTACAGGAGCATCTCCAAACTCTTTCGAGTATGCACCTAAATAATCACCTGCACTCGTAGCTCCGGGAGCTAACTCTCTTCCGTCACCTTCAAATCCAAATGGATCAGTCGCACCAGTCGGTTGAACCGTATCATCAACAGGTGTTTTCATATGGGCAAATTCAGCCACACCTTCAGGAACTGGTGTAGGTTCTACTACAATTGGAAATTTTTTGTTAGCAAAAAGTATATCAACAATCTGACCGTACGCTGCTAAAACTTTAGTTTTTGTAATTTTGATAAACACACGAGATCGTTCAGAATCACGATACTGTGTGGTTGAATCGTATGTACCTCTAAAGTTTTTATAAGCTTTGAGCCACCGTTGTTCGTGTGAAAACCTGCCTTTTTCAGAATCATCAAATTTACTTTTTATGTATCCTGAAAGTCCGGGCATGAACTCGTCAGGTTCTTGCACATCAACGATTTCATCAGATTCAGGTTGTAGAACCTCATCATCCATTAGTAGTCTCTTTGTTCAGCCATTGCAAATAAAGAAGCTTCAACTGTAGGCTTTGTTTGCTTCTTTGGCATGTCAACTTGTAGAGCATCCTGATTTACTTCTGTTGTAAACTCAAGACCTTCTCTGTGAAGTTGGTTTGAACCCATAGGGTCGTTTACAGATGTTTTATCTGAACCCATTACATAAGCCTCACCTTGATTAGCCATTTTATTCTCCTATTCTATTTTCGTTTTGTAATGCCAACATCTCTTGTACAAAGAGATTTGTTGGGTCTTGGTTGTCCGACATAGATCGGAACGCTTCACCTTTAGCTTGTTCAGCATCAGGTTTTAAAGTTGTCTCTTCAAGTATCTTTTGTTGCATATACTCGTCTAATTTTTTACGTTCACCCTCTGGTAGTTTAAGGATAGTGCTTCTGTCTACACCTAGCATTTTTGCGTATTGCATTTCTTTTTCAAACGCACTGCCCTCACCTGCAGGACTTACTGTAGTGCCTGCTATGGTTAATCCTAATCCGACTGGAGTGGCTGATTTTCCCATACCTGCTATCTGTAATGCCTTAATCGTGGCTGCATCTAGGGTTTCTTCTAAGGCTAACTGTGTTCCAAAATCTGCAACGTTTGCCATTGCATCGTCAGGTGCTGCACTTAATAAAGCTGTTCCTGCTACTGCACTACCTATTTTGCCTTTGTTATTTTTAAATGCTTGTTTTGCTTTTGATATATCTAACTTTATTTCTCCACTAAAAACTTTAGTTAAGAAATCCTGTTTTTCATCTCCCATACTAACTTGTCCTCCAGTTTTGGGAGCAGTAAATCCTATTCCACCTTGTTGTATAGCTATGGGAAGAACTTTTGCATTTTCAAAAGGTATATACTTCTGTGTTTCATCTATATAATTTTTTCCATTGTTTCCAAACAGAAGAGTTGTTGGATTTAATAATTTACCTTCTTTGTAATTTTCTTTACCTTCATCTGATGTTAAAGAATACAAACCCCACATTCTTTTACTTATTTTATTTATATCACTTATAGCTCCGTCAGAGTATTCTCCTGCTTGTCCTAGATAAACTTCCATAGCACCAGTGTTGCTTGAAACATCTCTAGAAAGCAACATAGCTGTATTTTGTTTTGGTATATTTACATTGACAGCAACGTTTTGAAATAAATTTCTGAATTGACTAGCAGTAAGTTTTTGATCAGTCTCAACAGATCCTCCCTTTGTTCCTATCTTTCTTATAATACCAGACGGACTTATTTTCTTTAATAAAGAATTTATATCTTTATTAACATCAACTGCTCTTAGTTTTCCATCTTTACCTTTTATTTGAAAGAAGTTATCTAAGCGTTCATCACCAAATCTTGTTTTATTGTACTCTGATTGATCTTGAAGTATAGTTATAGCTCTGTTAGATAATGGTGCATTGTACGGTTTGGTTTTTACTTCTTCTTCTTCGCCTGTTCTTTTTACCCCTTTAGTTTCTCCACTTATTAACAAACCATCTGTACCTTTGTTACCAAGCATCTTGGCTTCTTCAGTGAAGGTGTTAGGCTGATAGTGTTCAGAAAGTAATTCAGTTACTAGAGATGGTCTTGCACCTGTCTCAAGTAAAAGTAAAATTGCGTTAGCTATAGGCTTATCAGCAGGATTCTTCTCAACGTGTTCTGTTAAATTTTTTACTAACTCACCAATTTTACTTGTTGTAAATTGTATTTTGGATGTGGCAGGTGGGGCCCTCGTTCCTATTTGTTCTATACCTTTGGATAGTCTTGTGTGACTATCTATCAAATCTTTAGTAGCAGGATCTCTTTGTAATTCACCTTCAAGTTTACCAAATATATTAGCTTCAATTACTCTTAGTTTACTTTGTATGTTTCCTTTTTGAGATTTTTTATCACCATAATAATTTTGGGCATCCACTAATATATTTTTTGATTCACTCTTAATATTTTCTTCATCACTAAATATCTTAGTTACAGGTTGATCGAGATAAGGTTTAAACACAGGGTTGTTTCTTAACATAGTACCCCATGACTTGTTATTAACTCTATCTTCGTATAATTTTAAAAACTGTTCAAGTGTTGTTGTGGTAGGATCGTAGGCTACCTGCACTAATTTAGGTTGTCCACCTGCTGTTGCCATTTACTTAATATCCAAATGTTTGATCTTGCATCTGATAGACTTGACTCTTGATGCCATTAAGCGTTTTATGAATTGACACATACCCTGTCATCCTTGTCATCAGCATATACCTTAAAGCATCGTATGCGTGATCTTCTGCCTTTGTGTCCACATCTTCTGCATTTGTTTTGCTAAGAGGTATACCTGATAATTGTTTGATGAGGTTGACACAGTTCGGAAATATTCGTATTCTAGGTTCGTCTGTTCGAGGGTCATCGGCAAGCCTACGATGTATTTCCATTTTGCCTTGAAGTCGGTTTCTGTCTGATGGTGTCCAACGCACGCCACATCTCATCATTGTCTCTGCTATGGAAGGACCAAAGCCTGTCTTGTTCCAACACGATGAATCGAGTACTGTATAGTGTGGGTTGGGATCTTCTTGTTCTACTTGTAGTATTCTATCAGCTAGTTGCTCTGCTGTCAACTGTTTTACGTACAGTTCACGATAAATCCATATATTGTTATCCCAGTCAATAGCACCCCACAGAACACAAGAAGGACTCGCATACCCATAGTCAGCGGCACGTATTCTTGGGAAGTTCGGTGGAAGGTCAAAATTCGGGACCACATGTTTACCTCTACTAAATTCAGGAAAGGCTGCACCTTCCGTTACTTCCCAGTCACCTTCAAGAAGTCGCTTGCGTTCAACTTCAGGCAGGGATCGTAGCATCGCTTCGTATTGTCCGTCAGCCAACAAGTACGGATTGTCAGTCAAACGTGCAGGTATAAACCTACGATAGAAAAGTGGCTCACCTGCTTTTTCGTGTCCTTGCGGCCACATAAAGGCTTTGCCTGTTTCAATATCCATTGCAGGAAAAGTCGAGTTGTGTTCAGATGGATCGATATACATCTTCTTGACCCACCAACCTCCGACTCCTCCGGGGTTCGCTGTACAACGCATGTACAGATGCTTTTGCAGTTCAGGATCAGTTGCTCTAAGTCGTGAACGGAGATAATCCCAAACATAAGGCGAGGGGTATTGAGTTATCTCATCTATGCCTATCCAGTTAAACGACTGACCCTGAAATCTTGTTACATCTTTATCTTTGTCCAGATAGGTAAACCATATTGTTGCACCTGATGGAAAGTGCCATGTTGACTTTGACTCCCGGAACTTTGCACCGGGGAAAGCTTTAGGATACAGTTGCCGTGATTTATCTATAAGTTCTGTTAGCTCATCCAGAGTACGCCTAAGAAGAAGCCCACGATGGTTGCTATTGTGGCAATACCGTAAGGGGTCTGCGAGAAGTGCAAAGCTTTTTCCCCCACCTGCCGAGCCA
>Ga0209535_1003142_pt1 | contig 10596 bp, 16 predicted proteins | sample LinPmetageLP28_FD_184041 | JGI IMG/M metagenome (GOLD analysis project Ga0209535, IMG submission 184041) | Marine viral communities from the Pacific Ocean - LP-28 (SPAdes) (version 2) | ecosystem: Environmental > Aquatic > Marine > Oceanic | place: Pacific Ocean | collected 2009-08-22
CAGGCCAGTGTCACAGTTACTAAATGACCTTAGTAATGCTGGGCTCTGCCAAGGCTGTTTTGATAAGCGTCTCACTTCCCAGTCTATGATAAATTCCTAAAAAACTTTGCAACTTATTAATTTTGTCTAGATCCATGTTCTTCATGTCATTAAAGGTCATATGGAAAACCCTTTCACGTGATATCCATGGTAGTATTCTATCTGCTTTGTCTAACACCGCGTTCAAATTTGCCGGTGGTCGTTTGCTCAACTTCGTCCACCTGTCCATACTTGCGATAATATCTTCCTTGTCCCTGGTCAGCACTATTTTGTGAAACTTACGAAGCAGTTTTTCAGTTTCGTGTTTGTATACCAAGTGTCCTACTCCTACTTGTCCCGATTTTATTCTTGGAAGAGACCGACGTAGTGGGCATCGAATTTTTGCTCTGTGTGGATGCTGAAGTTTTTCTGCTAGTGCAGGAGAGCCTACAGGGGGATATATTTCGAAATGCTTTTCACTGAAATGATTGTTATGAAAATAAAATCCTAACTCCTTAAGGATGTTTGCACACAAATATGTTCCTGCTTTGGGCTGACTGATTATGAAACACTTTATCTTGTGCATAGTTGATTTTCAACAACAAATTTGTATAGACATTCAGCCCATCTGTGGTGACCAGTGTGGTTTGGATGGCCGTCATTGGCCGACTTGACCCAGCCATTCTTGGCTACAAATTCAAAGTGACTCTGAACATAGTCCTTGTTGTTCACGCTGACTTTGTGATCCACAGAAGATCTATTGTTCAGTTGCATCTGAACGTTTTCTTTTGCGTACTCACTGCTCTCAAAGTTATAGAAGTGTTTCCTGTCTATCTGATCTTTCAACAATTTGAGATCCGGTCTGGGTTTCCCATTTATTTCGTTTTCGGGTAGATCGTTTGTGAGTGCGTGATAAAACACATATGGTATGTTGTGATACTTTAAAAAATACTGTAACGATAGAATATTGGTGTAAAGTTTTACAGCACTTGCCAGCTCGATATCAAAGTCTTCGTCTCGCATAAAGAAGTCATGATGAGGCAACTGCCACGTACCCCACTGGTAATCAAACTTTAGTAGTTCTCCTTTGATACCACCTTGCTTCTCTTTGGGGGTCCTCGCACTGCTTACGTAATCCCACCTGTACCCTGTAGTCCATCCAACACTGACAAAGGTGTCTTTTATCTTGTCTGGATTTTTGAAGAACCAGTGCATGGTTGTGTTAACAATCCGGTCATTGCCCCTGCCACCTTTTGCAAGATTTATTGTTGGTTCCTCTATTTCTAGATGCTGTCCTAACTTTTGATGACAACTGCCATATACTTTTTTTGTGCTGAAACTACAACCGTTGCTTAAATGATATTTCATATACTTTTACTTACGTGTTCCCAACACTCTCCGGATTCAAATTCTTCTATGCTCCACTGACAGTGTGCAATTTTATTAGCCCATGCTGATTTGTCTCCGGTGAAAGGATTTTCAATTTCACTGATCTCCTTACTGCTCACATCGTACACCATGCTTCCTGTATCACACGCTATATTTGGAATGCCCTGTAGGACTGCATCTATTCCTGATCCCGATGTGTAAGTGACCGTGCACCAGGCTTTATTCAACTGATCCTGTATAGGGACAAAGCCATCCCTCCTTAAATCTGTTTCTTGCCAATGAACATCTGCCACACGCAGGATTTTTTCTTGTAGTTCTTTGTGCAGTGTGGATTTCCTATAAAGAGGATGGGGTCTTATCACTATCTTCCTGTCTGTGTGTTCACGTAACTTTTCTACTGTGGTCTCTGTCCATTTGAAAACGTCAGCACCCCTCATGCTGGCATCACCAACTTTCTGCATACAGAGTAAAATGTGTTCGCCAGATGATCTCCATAATACGTTTGGATCATACCCGTTCCTTCCAAACACTTTATTCGATCTATCAGACGTTATGTGTTCAAATCCCCAATCGGCATCGTCCCAGAGGAATCCGTTTACTCCGACCCTAAACTCGCTGTGCAATGCTGTGGTTATCGGTCTGCCTATCAGTTGTGTCTCAATCTGCACATAAGGCATACCGCTTTGAATAACTTTTCCTTTGCCCCTGTGTGCTGGCTTACCTCTTTCTTTTTTGTAACTGCCAAAAATTACAGCACAATCATACTTGTGTGCTTGTGAACTGCTTACCAGATCACCGCCACTGCCTATGGCAAATGATTCAAGGTATTTCAGATAATCGTTGTTGTTAGCTGTGTCTGTGATTACTGCTACTCGCATGGAGTATTTACGTAGCGGAGCGAAAGCGTTAAATTTACCAAATATGCGTTTTTAAGAAATAACGCGAAGCGTTAAAAAGCGTAAAGCCGGCCTGCCCTTTTGAGCTGACCGACTCCACAGTGTCCTAGAGACTAGAACGTGAATTTAAGACCCGCTGACATTCCAGTAGTGTCTACTGAAGCACCAGTCTTGTCTTGGAACTCGTATCCAGCGTAAACTGAGAACGACTCTGTCACGCTGTGCGTAACACCTGCAGTCGTATACTTCGTACCGTCCTTGACTTCACCGTAACCAACAGCAAACTTTGTTGCGTCGATTGTGTGATCCACTGTGATCTCGTTTGCAGTCACGTCCGTGCTGGCCGCCGCTACAAAGTCCTTCTTAGTGTGTACAACGTTAACGTTAGTAGAGTCTGATAGTGGAACTGTTACACCCGCACCGTAGAACTTCACTTCGTTCACTTTGTCGTCTGTCATGGCAACACCAATGTTGGCACCACCTATTGGCATACTAGCCGCTGTTTCAAATACATCAACACCGTCTTTGCCTGTGTCACCGTCGATTTTGATCTGTGAATCAAAACTGATGCCACCTAGGCTAGTTGAGTATTGTACCAAGTGACTGTCCCTGCTGAAAAGCTTCTGAGAAGCACCTGCGCCGTATTCTGGGAACACGTCAGTCTTGCTAGTCACGTTGCTTTTGAACACAGAGTCCATTCTACCTGCCTGTACTTTACCTGCAGAACCTTCAACACCAGCGTATGCTAGTTTTGAATCGAACGGATTTGATCCCGAGTCGTCAGTGTCCACGCCCACTTCTACGTGTGCGAATCCTCTGATTCCGTCAGTCAGCTCGTCAGTTATTGATACACCGATCGAACTTCCGTTGTCTTCTGCTTTCAGGATCTCTTTTCCTGATGCGTTTTCATCGTTACCGATCCTGTAGTTCACACTACCGTTCATGGTAATTTCAGCCGCTTCTGCCGGTGCTGGTTTCAGCACTGACCATAAGGCCCAAGCCGCGACGATAATCGCCACACCTAGAGCTATCTTTTTCTTTGTCATTTTCATAGATTTGTTTTCTCCTGATCTATTATGATTGAAATGCGATCACTGGCCTAGCGATCGCTCTGGATTGTAAGACATATTTATGGAAAATGCAACCTTTAATACACACTTATATTACCAAAAATGTTTTCACCCACCCCTGCAGAGTGCATAATTACGGGTAGCACAAGGAGGCGAAATCATGGGCATACACTACGATTACAAGAGCACCAGGGGTGCCAAGAAGATGCAGAAGCAACAGGAACGTGAACAGCGTAGGCGGGGCCGGAAGACCACACCCACCCTGACCCAGTCCGCCACCGAGGAAACAAAACCGCTGACATTGGACATGATCACCGATCCCAACAAATGATAAATCACAGGCTCTTCGACCACTACGGCATCGACACCAAAAAAGATATGGGGATCACCACCAACTGTCCACGACCGTTCGACACCGTGCTGATAGACAAGCAGGGCTCGTGCTACGCCTGTGAATGTACATCTTGGTTGCCGCAGAGCATGGGCAACCTACAGATACAGTCACTGAATGACATACTCGGATCCGATGTGGCAAAGGAACTGCAGTCGTCCATAGTGGACGGGACCTACAGGTATTGCAACAACAGACACTGTGCATGGTTGCTGAACAACAAGGATGGGACAGCGTGGGAGACACAGGTGCCACAACGCAGGATCAAACACCTTAGATTGGCCATAGATGATTCGTGCAACCTGAGATGTCCAAGCTGTCGTAAGGCACTGATATTCCACAAAGAGGGTTCCGCGTTCAACTTGGGCATAAGGTTGGCCGACAGGATCAATGATTGGTTGAGGACATACGACCATCCTCTGCAGGTGCACATAGGATCGGACGGCGATCCATTCGCCTCACATGTCTACAGACACTTCATGGAGCAGACACCAGAGAGGGACAACATCAAGTACAGCATACTGACCAATGCACTGATGTTCAAGGAGTTCCACACACGAGTGCCATACGTCACACGTAACCTACAGGAACTGGGCGTTAGCATTGACGGTGCCAGCAAAGAAACCTATGAGAAGTTGAGACTGGGTGGCAAGTGGGAAAAGTTGCTGGAAGGACTGGAATGCATATCTAAACTGAGGCAACAGCACGACTTCAGATTTATACTACACTTCGTGGTTCAGAAACAAAACTACCACGAGATGGAAGACATCATAGACCTGGGCAGACGATACGGAGCTGACAGGGTTTGGTTAAACAGGATCACAGACTGGCAGACCTTCACTGACTTCGGAGTACACGATGTCGTGTCACCTGAACACCCCGAGCATGACAAGTTCCAAGAAGGATTTATGAGGATAAAGTCTGCAGACAACTTTGTGGAGTACGCAACACTAGAATAATACACAACAGTTGTAAATCACTTTGTCAAGTGATCAAACCATGTTAATTTAAATATTATTACAATGGATCCTAAATCGTTTTTTAAAAATAAAAGTATTTGCACCTTACCATGGACAGGGTTTGAACTCGAACCAGATGGCCGTGTGAAGAACTGTGTGATATCACAAGAAGCAATAGGAGATATCAACAAAACCAACATCAGAGATATAGTGCATGGGGAGAAGAATGTAAATTTGAAAAGGCAAATGAAGGCAGATGCTAAACCTAGTAATTGTAGCGGATGTTATCTACAGGAAAAAAATCGATCTTCATTGAGTAGCATCAGTAGTCGACTGTATTATCTAAGGGAGATTGCACCCAAGACCGAGCTTGACTTGTACGACGATGCCAAAAACTTCTCTTTGAAGCATGTGGATCTACGATGGACCAATTCGTGTAACCAGGCCTGTGTATATTGTAGTCCAAGATTCAGCAGTAAATGGGCCAGCGAGCTTGGAGTGACCATTAAATCCAATAAAGATTCCAGACAAGACGTAAAAGATTTTGTCTATGAAAATGTTGAACAACTACAGAACGTTTATCTCGCAGGCGGAGAGCCAATGCTAATGAAGGAAAATTATGATTTTCTCAAGTTGCTTAAGGAAAAGAATCCAAACTGTACTATCAGAGTCAACACCAATCTAAGTACAACACAGACAGGTATTTTTGAATTACTTTGTTCTTTCAAGAACGTCCACTGGACAGTAAGTGTCGAGGCCATGGAACAGGAATATGAATACATACGGCACCATGGGTCGTGGAATGATTTTAATACAAATCTTGATGTCATTCGAACATTGAATCATAAAATATCTTTCAACATGCTACACCTAATACTAAATTATAATTCCATTTTTGATTGCATAGATTACCTTAAGGACAAAAATTTTCATGACAACAGTTTTGTTATCGGGCCGTTGTATGGACCAGACGAATTAAATCTTCTCAATCTGCCGGAGCAAATGATCAATGATGTAAAGGCAAAACTGACAGATAGATTGTCTATGAAACCCGCAGGTTATCTTAAAAACAGTTATGAAAACTTGCTCCAGTATTTCTCTACAACTTCGTGGGACAAAAACATTTCATTGTTTTATGAAAAAACCAAATTAAGAGACGAAAGACGTAATTTAGATAGTAAGAAAATATTTCCAAACTTATACAAGGAACTAGATGTTTACACACTGGAATAAGTTATTAAACACAGATTGCACAGTGATGGACATTGGTCCTCACACCATCTATCCTATATTCCGAGTTGGGTTCACATCGTTGTCATCAGTATGTGATAAAAAATATATTAACGAACAAATAAATGACTGTAAGCATATCGACATAATGATCAGAGACCCCGGGGCTCGTTTCGTTGGAGGTGTAAACGAATACTGTAGACAAAACGATCTAGGTGTTTTGGATACATGGCAACTGATACAGCAAGGCAAATTGATCGACAAACATTTTGCACCACAGTACATGTGGCTCTTGCATCTGTACAAGTTCTACAAAGGCAGTGTTACTTTACTACCTTTCGAACACATAAAAAATATAACAAGTGTCCATGCAAATAATAGATCCAGCAACGGCTTCAAGCACCAATCGGTAGCACTATTGCAACCATTTGTGGACATAGACTACAAGTTACAAGAACATTACAACGAAACTCTCGAACTGGGCGAGATTGTGAGGAGATATAAAAATGTTTTGTCCTAGACTTGACCATTTCACGAGACTCAACAATGACGGCACGGTCGGCAAATGCGGACACATGATCAATGCAAAAGGTTATGGCAGTTACGAAGAAATGGAACACAGTGATTGGATGAGAGGCATCAGAAAAACCATGTCTCAAGACAGGTGGCCGGAGGAATGCACAAGATGTAAGCAGTCAGAAGAAACCAAAGGCGAGAGCATCAGGACCAACAGTATAACAAGACACAAGATGTTACACCCGGTCCGCAAGGACTATCTCATAGTGGGCGGTGTGCTAGACAACGTGTGCAACAGTGCCTGCCAGTCCTGCAACTCCGGACTCAGCACAAAGTTAGGCAGTCTCGAATCAAAAAACTATCCTCGTGTGGACAACTTTGAAGTTTTCAAAAAACTACCACAAGAAAGAATCATTGAACTAGATGTCAGTGGTGGTGAGCCGACAGCCAGTAAAAACTACAAAAAGATTTTGGAAACACTTCCAGATAATGTCAAGATAGTAAGAATGAACACCAATGGTTCAAGAATGATTTCTGAATTGGAAGATGTGCTAAAGAGAAACATAATGGTCATAGTAACAATGAGCCTAGATGGCATAGGCAGTGTGCATGATTACGCTAGGTGGCCAATCAAATGGATAGACTACAAGAAGACTGTGGATGCCTACAAGAAACTGCAGGAGAAGTATAAATTGTTACAACTAGACTTCTGGACCACCGTAAGTTGTCTGAACATAAAGAACTTGCCAGAGATAATCAATTTTGCAAAGAACAAAGGTATACCACACGACTGGGCATTCCTTAACAAGCCAAGCGTTTTAAACATTAGGTATAAGAATAAGTTTACAACACTTGCTAAACACATGTCGCCAAACGAAATAGCAACAGACATGGACAATCAAAAACAACTAGATGCATTTATAAAAATGCAAGACAGTCTGCGAAACATCAATATAAAAGATTATTTCAACTTCATAGAAAACTGATCGAGAAACAATTTCGCAAAGCGTTTATGATGGTCCACGCCGTAGTGTAGTCCATCTCCGGCTAGGCTTGGTTCGATGTATTGCTTACGTTGTTCTCTGCTGTCCCAGTAAGGCCAACAGTTTTTTATTGTGTAATTTTCTAACACAGCAAGTCCTTGTATGTGTTCGTGATATGAATCCTGTGCGAAACAATGGAAAGTCTTGGCTCCGTTTTTCTCTGCGTACTTCTCAACAAAGAAAACATTCTTTAGGAAATTGTTCTTGTCAGTCAGTTCGTTTTCATTTTTTAATTCCTCATCATGACTCATGATACTTTGTGCGTAATTTTGTAACTTCTCCCTACGACTCCAGAAAGGCCAACACACGATTATAATTCTAGGATCAATTAGTTTCTCACAACCGTACAGTATTCTAACAACCTTGTCACCACTTGCGCCTGGCTGACCTAAATTCCAATAACGTAATCTTTCTGTATTATGTTGTGACAGATAGTGAACCCAATGCTCGTTGTCTTCTAGGCCTTCGCCGTATGTGTGAGAACAACCAAGTACCACAACATTCTTTTTGCCCGACGGCATAGGATCCCAACTAGGACATCTGTAATGGCCTTCTGGTAGTTCTCTGTCTGTGTAATAACCAAACTTCATTACGAACTTCCCTTTGCGAGATTCATTCTTTGGTTGAGCCTGTGAACTATGTACAGTTCCATGAATCCCATCCTTTTTTTGTTACCAAACATGTTGGGATATTTCATTTTGCCTATCATAAGATACTTCTCGTCAGCGTACAAGTCTAATCTGCCCTTATTCTCAGGATATCTAAACTCCAACGCTTTGTGCTTCCAAAGATACTTTACAATTTTAGATTCGTCCAAGAGCATTGTCTCTGCCAGGGCAGGTGGTATGTTCTCTTTAAACTGCTTCAACTTGATCGAATAAAATTTCTTCACACAATTAATTATTGTGCTGTGTGGTGTGCCCGGCAGGATTCGAACCTGCGACCCCAAGTTTAGGAAACTTGTATTCTATCCAACTGAACTACGGGCACTTGTAGTGGCGGTCCCTGGGGGAATCGAACCCCCCTTTGCAGGATGAAAACCAGCTGTCCTAACCGATAGACGAAGGGACCGTGTCAAAGTTTAGTTTGGCTAGTGTTTTATTTTTATACTGTTCGGGCTCGTCACTAAACTGTTCAACATTTCCTATCACAAACTCCAAGGGCCATTGCTCTGGCTCCTTGCCGTGACTCTTGCACCAATCATTGAACTTGTTTGATTGATAGAAATTTTTTAGTTTTTTATTTGTATCTATAAAAAATCCTCCGAATGATCCAATCCTGCCTGTGCAGTCCTTTGCATTGGGATCATCATTTTCCTCGTATGCCTGTAGCACACACTTGCCGAGAATGGATCTATCAAGTCTCACAGGGTATTCGTAATTGTAATTAAAAAATTTATAGTTCTCCTGCTCCCTGTCTTTGAGGTCTATCCAGCAGTCCATTGGTATCGGATAGTCATGTATGTGGAACCAGAGATCACTGACATACCCTGTGTTCCTACTTGATGTCAAATCTTCAAGCTCGTGTACGCAGTAATTGATCTTCGAGACAAGGTCAAACAGTTCCGACTTCTGGTCGACAACCGCACAACTGTCTGTGTAATACCTGTGCAGTTTGTTCAAGACTTCTTGGTCGTGTGTAAAATTTTCTGGAACATTGAACCCTATCGGTCTGACTGGTTGAAGTTTCTCTATGGTATCTAAAAGTATTTTATAGACTTCCGTGTGCTTGTGTGTGCCTATGGCAGACTGTCCGTCGTTTAGTCCGTACTTGTACTTGCCTGACAGTGTTTCAACATGCTTGGCCCATGGTATCATTGAATCGTGTAGATTTATCTTTATGTGATGTCCGTCAGTGAAATCAATAGTCAGTTCCATTTGTTCCTAGTTGTTTGGCCAAAACAACCAAACCCTCTGAGACCATTGACATTTTTGGTGTAAATGGTAATATTGGCGAGTTTGGTATTTGTGGTGCCGCTTCCCGGATTCGAACTGGGCACCTACTGATTACAAATCAGTTGCTCTACCTAATGAGCTAAAGCGGCGTCACAGTAATTATATTACACGATAAACCTGTTCTAGTCTACCTGTTAAACGCACACAGAAGCACACACACGCATGGTAAAGGCTATCCAGGAGTAACTGTATATTTGCACATATTACCATTATGTGCTATGTTCTAAATGCAGGTCAGGTATGTTGACAACGCATAAATAATCTATATAATAAAGTTATGAGAGACACAAAAACAATAACAGCATACGCTCAGAAGATGTTACGTGAGGCCAAACAGAAGTTGATGTTCAAGCACCTACGTACAGAAGTAGACTCGGGTGCCAACGGCACACAGAAGTATGTGATAAAGAACGGCGTCAACACTGGCAAGGTTGCCACTAACGCCAATAAATTCCAATAAAGTATCAGTTGGTGTATTAAAACGCGAAGCACCACATTAAATATCCGTATGAATAAAGAATTCGAAAGATATCTAATACTTTTCCTATTGCTGGTATTAATAAGTCTGTCTGGTTGTACGGAAAAGGAAATAACCACAACAAACAATCCAAAATTACCAGACGCTGTGTCTGACAAGGAAAGTAGTTCTGTAATCAAAGAAGGTAGTAGTGTACAAAACATACCAGGCATAGTTAATGCACTTACTTGTATGTTTGCTCCAGACACCTGTGAAGCAACCAAACAAGAGCGTAAGATGCCAAGGTAAATATAGTCACAAAGGGGAATATAGATGAAAAAGATTATTAACGAAGTTAAGAAACACAAAAAAGCAATGATTGGTGTTGCTGTAATCGTTGTGGTATTCGCATGGATACTAATCACTAACGAACCTGCACCAGTAGAAGCACAATAAGGAGAACCAATATGTTTTTTACTATTGGATTAATCATTGGCATAGCGGCTGGTTGGTACCTAAACGAAAAATTCGAAGACCTAGGTGACATGAGCAAGAAGCTGATGTTTTGGAAAAAGTAATGATGGAGGGTTTAGTATGTTTGCAAGACTCAGAAGATGGTTCGAGGCGTACGTGCAAAAAACGTTTGAATCATATGAACCACCTAAACCCACT
>Ga0209535_1003143_pt1 | contig 10591 bp, 7 predicted proteins | sample LinPmetageLP28_FD_184041 | JGI IMG/M metagenome (GOLD analysis project Ga0209535, IMG submission 184041) | Marine viral communities from the Pacific Ocean - LP-28 (SPAdes) (version 2) | ecosystem: Environmental > Aquatic > Marine > Oceanic | place: Pacific Ocean | collected 2009-08-22
TTTTTAAGAATGTAATTATCTTATCTGTTAATGACTTTAAATCTTTTATTACAATGTCTCCTTATGATAAGAAAAGAATTATAGATAAAATATTTGGATTTTCTATTATTAATGAAATGGCTGAAGCAGTTAAGGAAAAGCGTAAAGGTATCGTAGAAGAAATAAGAACTTATGAAGATGAGATAAGAACTCTTAATGAATCAATTGGATCTGTCTATGATAAGATAGAACAAATAGAATTATTAACAGCAGAGAAAGACGCATCTAAAGTTAAAAAATTAAAATCAGATTTAATTGCATTAAATGAAAATAGAAAAAAATTAAATACATTTACTCAAAACACAAAAACAAAATTAGAAGAATTAGATAATGAATCTAGAACTAAATCAAAAGAATATTCTTCAGTGGGTAATGACATTAGAAATATTCAAAATGATTTAAAGTTATTTGAAAATTCAACATGCCCTACATGTACAGCTCCACTTACTTCTGATTTTCATTTAGATATTAAAAAAGAAAAAGAGGAATCATTAATAACATTAAGTGAAAAGTATACTCTAGTTAAAACTGAATATGAAGAAGCTGAAACTAAATTAAATGATTTAAGAACTAAAGGTAGAACAATTCATGTAAAGGCTGGTCAATTAGAAACACAGATGGAAAACCTTAAATCTAAATTAATTGAATTATCTGAAAAGGATGAATCAGATTCATCAACTAACTTAAAGCAATTAGTAAAGGATTTTAAAATTCGTAAAACTGAAAAATCTTCCAGTAAGTTAAAAAGTGAAGCTGATGATTTTTATTTAACTATACTTGAAAACCTAATGGGTGAAGATGGTATTAAAAATTTAGCAGTAAGATCTATACTCCCTTCATTTAATAATCATATATTATTAATGGGTAGAGAAATGGGAATTCCTTTTGGTATTAAATTTAATGAAAAGTTTTATTGTACATTACATCATCTAGGAACTGAAATTAGTCCAAAGACATTAAGTACAGGCGAAAAGAAAAAAGTAGACTTTGTAATTATTATGGCATTAATGAAAATGATTAAAGTTAGGTTTCCATCTTTAAACATTTTATTTTTAGATGAAATCTTCTCTTCTATTGACTCTGACGGTGTACACCATATAATTAATATATTGCATGATACAATACAAGATATAGGCCTCAATACCTTTGTAATTAACCATACAGTATTACCTAGCGAATATTTTGATAAAAAATTAGAAATAACTAAAGATGCAGGTTTTAGTGAATTTATAATTGAGACCATTGGATAAATATAATACAAGAAAAATTAACTTAGTAGATGTCAGCATATAATCAAGAGTTTAATTACGATAATACTATCATTAGATATATTATAGTAGCACTCTTAGCAGAATTAAAGGATAAGGTATATTATTATAATCAAATTGATGCTATAACATTAAAGAAAATTCCTGTACCATTTTTTTATTCAATAACAGGAGATGGTCGTTTTTTAATGGATAACTTTTTGTATGATGCCGAAGCATCTGGTAAAGCTATAGGTGATTATGAAGTAGTCCCTAGAGGAATATTACAATTGACAGGTATATCTATTGATTCAGGTAATCAGACAAATAAATTTGTAAGGTCCGAGTTTGTTAGAGAATGGGAAGGGGTATTAAAGACGTTTTCGATGGAAACTAATTTTCTTCCACTCAATATGACATTTAGTACAACAATTGTATGTTCAGATAATTTAGAAATGTTAAAGATTACTGAATCTTTAATGAGCAAGCTTTATAAAAATACACTATTCCAAGTAGACTTAGGAATGTTTAGAGTACAGGCAAGTTGCCAAGTACCAGAAGATTATAGCCAAGATAGATTATTTGAATTTCAATTAAATGATAAAAAACAATTTGAAGTAACTTTTGATATTGAAGTTAAATCATTTATGCCTGTGTTTGAAAATGGAATTCTTATACCAGAAATTGACTTTATGACTAAGTCAGCTATTATAGCTAATCCTAAAGCAGCTGGTGTAGGTATGTTAAGATCAGGTAAAGATAATGAATTAGGTATTTATTTTGGTGGAATATTCCAAAAATTTGATATGTCTCAAGAAAGTATATTAAAAGTACAACCTAGTGGTACATTTAGTAATAAAGGATATATTAATCCTGATAGTATACAAACTGGCGGTCCTTATGTTGAATCACAAATTACTTCAGCACCAGTCATACCAGAAAATGCTACAAGTAAGATTTATCGTAATGCAAATGCACAACCTAAAACAGAAGACTCAGGATTAGGGAGTGTTGATAATTAATCAATGAGACTTATAATATATAAAACAAATCAAATAGTGTAATATGGAAAACACAATGAACGAAGGACAGACTCAAGTATATGCAGATGGAAGAGTAGAACCACAAGCTGGTGTTAATCAAGATCAGCAATACTTACAGAATCCTCCACAACAATTAATGGATATAATTCATGTATTGTTTCAACAAAGTGGTAGGATGACTGATATTGAACCTGCCGGTACAATTGACCATAGCGGTTCAATGAGTAAAGAACAAGTACTAACTATTTTAGTTGGTATGGGAATTCCTCAAACTATGGCAGAAGTCGGAATAGCAAAATATTTAGAAACACACGAAGACAAATCCGATATATACACTGAAAATAATAATCAAAAAAATCATAACAAAATGAACTTTACATTAACAGATCTGTATGAAAACGTTTTGGAGAGTATTAACGGCTTAAAGGCTATGGACAATGATAGTTCCAGAGTTTCGTATTCTGTTAAAGACTCTTTAAGTATTTTAGAAGGTGCGCTAACTGCATTCCCTATGAAATTAAAAAACGCTAACCTTTCTCAAATTAGTGAGGAAATAGAAAATGCAACAAACCCAAACCTAAAATTTACAATTGCAAAAAACTTATATACTAAATTAGCGCAGTCAACTTGGTTAAATCCAATTTCTGAATTAAGAGAGTATATAATGGAAGCTTATAATAATGCTAAATGGCAATTTAGAATTAGTGAATCTCTTGAAAGAACTTCTATGCAAAGAGGAAAATTAATGGAATCTTTAAATTCTGATTTAACTTCTTTATTAAATGAATCAGATATTAAATCTAAGTTTTCTGCTATTGCTGCTAAAAACCCATGGTCAATGGATTGTAAAGCAATTATAAATGAAATGAATGCTGAAGATACAAAAGTAGCTTCTACCGCAAACGGTAAAGTTGTAAAAGTTCTTTCTCCAGTATTAGAATCTGAAAATGATTTAACATTTAGATTACATGGAAAAAATTATATTTTTGATGGTAAAGATATTACTGAAGCTAATGTAACAGATCCAAGATTCTTTGATGTAAGTGAAGGTATTAATATGTTCTCAAGAAATGAAAATATTCTTTCTTTACATGGAGAAAATGGTAAGTCATTAGAATATAATATTACTGAAGGTACTTTAACAATGGGTAAAATTGATTTATCTAATGTGAGTATAATTGAATTAAAAGAATCTTTATTAGCTACTAATTTCTCAGGTTATAGAAATCAATGGCAAAATGATAAAATTTGTAAATTCTTTGAATCAATAGATCTTCTTGCCGAGATGGATAACTTTACAACTATCCAATCACAGTCACATAAAGATGTATTTGTAAGCGTTATCGCATTAGATGAAGGAATCTATGTTAATAAAGTAAATCCAGGAATGGGGCTAAATGAAATGAAGAAATATAATACTGCTACTGAAACTGTAGAGATTGTAAAAGAATTTGTTAATTTTGATCTTTCTTCTTTATTATCTGAAAGATTGGTTGCTGAAAGCGATGAAAAGGCAATTGAGGAAAATAAAAGAAAAGATCTTACTGATTCAATTTCTTTCTTAGAAGAAAAGAAATCTGAAGTTAAGGCTGCTATTAAAAAGCTAGGTGAAACTGAAGAACTAACTGAAGCTTTAAATTTAATAGCTGAAGAATTAAAAGGTAAAGAAAAAGAATTAGCTAATTCCTATATTTCTGAAAAAAAAACTAAAGACGACTATTTAAATGATGGTTTTGTAGAGGCATCTATAAAAAAGCCTAGTCAAGGTTTAAAAAAGAGACAAGAAGTACTAGTTAATGCCGAAGAATATGCTTCTTTAGGAGATGATGATTTACTAAGTATAATTATTCCTAAAACTGGAAAGAGTATTGTACTTCCTAAAGAAGATCTAGAAGTTAAGATTTAAATTTAAACTTTATATAAGAGGAGTATTACCTCTAGAATTTAAGGACCGATTGAAATTAAACAATCGGTCCTTTCTTGTATATAAATAATAAATAAACAAAGTCAATGGCACGTAAAAGAAATTATTTAAATAATAGAGATCTATTAGAGGAAATTATTCAATCTAAAGAAGATGGAGAATTAACGCCAAAGGCTTTAGAATTCCTAATGTTATTAGCTGATAAGTGTTCAAGAAAATTAACATATAGAAATCCAGAAGATAGGCAAGATTGTATTGCTTACGCTTATATGGATCTTTATAGATATTGGAGAAATTTTAATCCAGAAAAAAGTACTAATGCATTTGCTTATTTTACTGAAATAGCAAAAAGAGGATTTGCAAAAGGCTGGAATAAATTACACCCAAAGAAATATCATGGTACTGTATCGATTAATGGTAGTGCTGATAGTGAAGGAATTTATACAATATAGTTAATTGCCTATGAGCATTAAAAAGGTTAAACCAACCGTTAAATCAGGATATAAGCAAGGGTACTATAAACCTAAATTTCCTCAAAAGTATAGAGGAGAAGGCCCTATTATATACAGAAGTAGTTGGGAGAGGAAATTTTGTTATTGGTGTGATCACAATGAAGATGTTATATTTTGGATATCAGAACCTTTCTCTATACCTTATTTTAATTTATTAGATAATAAATTTCATAAGTATTATCCAGATTTTTTCTTTAAAATGAAAAAGGGTGATAAAACTGAAGAATATGTTGTAGAAATAAAACCAAAGGCTCAATTACAGAAACCAAAAGAACCAAAAAGAAAAACAGCTAAAGCATTAAAGAATTTTAAATATGCATATGAATCTTATGTAAGAAATTTATGTAAAACAAATGCACTTAATAAAATGGCAAAGGAAAGAAATTGTAAAGTAATGTTATTAACTGAAGACTCAAAATTATTTTAATGGCTTTAATAGGAGAATTTAATCAAGATTTAGAAATATACCTAACCGAATCCAAAGGTAGAACAGGTGCATCTAGACAGTCATCTATAGATATACCTAATATTAGTGCTAAAGCAAAAGGTATATTAAACCCAGGACAAATGTATTGTTTTAATTATTATACTAAAGATGAAATCTTTTATGATACTAAACCTCTAGTTTTAGGCTTAGGAGAATCTGATAGTGGACACCAGCTAGGAATTAATTTACATTATATGCCTTATGAAGCAAGAATTCCATTTTTAGGAGAGCTAGTTAAATCATTACAATCTACTATTTCTAACTTAACTAAAGGAACAGCACTAGGTAATCCAGGTAAGCAAGGTTCTATAGGAGCTTTTAAATGGGAATTTTTAAAAGCAGCTTACGGTAAAAAATATAATTTAACTTACTGTGTAAGACAATATATGATAAGTAAAATGAAAAATCCGTATGTCTTAGGGTATGAGGATTGGTATGTAGGTGCTGTGAATAATGAAAACGAGTTTTATGGTGGTAATATAAATCAAGCACAATCATTATACTACAAGAATATATAAAATAATAAAAAATAAGAATATGGCAGGTTTTACAGATAGAAGAGGTCCTTTAAGTACAGGTAATCCCGTAAGAAAGATACTTAAAGATCTTTCTAATTTAGGAATGGCTTATGATGATATGATCATTCGTAATTCTAGAGCAGTAGGTTTTACTGAAAATCAGATGGGCTATTCATTTAATCCAATGGGATCTGATAGTGATGATATGTATGGAGCATTTGCTGCTTTATCATTAACTGATACTAATATGAAAAAGAATATCGCATTCTTTGACCAAGATTATATTAGTAAAAGAGATCAGCTTAGAACTTTTGCAGTACAAGATGAAATAGAAGATATCTTAGATGTATTAACTGATGAGGCAATTGTATTTGATGAATCTAATTATATGGCCTATGCAGATTTTAATGGTCATATTGGAGAATCTATTGAAGAAGAGATTGCTGATGTATATAATAATATCTATAATTACTTTGGTTTTAATGACTCTGTTGCTCCTTGGAACTATTTTAGAAAATGGCTAATTGATGGATTTCTTGCATTTGAAATTGTTTATAATGATAAACAAACTGAAATTATTGGCTTTAAAGAGTTAGATCCAATATCATTAATGCCAGGTATTGATACCGATGATGGTAAAAAAGTTTGGATTCAATATAAAGGTGAAGGTGCAAAGGAAAGAAAATTATGGGATTCTCAAATAATATACATTTCTTATTCACAAGTTAATTCTCCTATGAGAATATCTTATGTTGAAAGATTAATAAGATCTTTTAACCTACTAAGAATAATGGAACATAGTAGAATTATTTGGGCTGTATCTAATGCTTCATTTAAAACTCAATTTACAATCCCAGTAGGTGGTAAATCTAAAACAAGAGCAAAGCAATCTTTAGCAACATTAATGAATTCATATCGTGAAGTTGTAGACTTTAACTTTGAAAGTGGTGAGATTCAAACCAATGGCAAACCAATGATGCCGTTTAACAAAGAATACTGGTTACCTTCTAAAGATGGGGAATCACCAGAAATTCAAACAATTGGTGGCGATGGACCAGATTTAGGTGATACTGAATCCTTAAAATATTTCTCCGATAAATTACAATTAGCTTCTAAGATACCATTTTCTAGGTTTGATAGAGAAGGCGGTAATACATATGATATGGAAGCAAGTGGTATGTTAAGAGATGAAATTAAGTTTGGTAGATTTATTTCAAGGTTAAGATCAATATGGCAAGAAATACTTGTTAAACCAGTATATCTTCAAATGTGTCTTAATCACCCTGAATTAAAAAATGATATTGCATTTAAAGCTGGTTTAGGGTTAGACTTTATTAAAGACAACGTTTTTGAAGAAATGAAAGAAATGGAGCTACAAACAAAAAGAGTAGATTTTATTGGTAATCTAAAAACTCAATTAAGTACAATGGGGCCTGATATGGAAGAAATACCATACTTTGATTTAGGATTCCTAATTAAGAGGTATGGTGGATTTACACGTGATGATATTAAAGCAAACGCTCGGGCAAAAGAGCGTGAAGAGCTTGCAACAGCAGGCTATAAGGATGAAGATATTGAAAAGATCCTTTTAGGTGCAAACAAGAAGGATTTTACACCTGAGAAAAAATCTGATGGAATGGATGAAGACCCATTAGCTGATATCTAAAAACTAATAAGAGTTGTAATATATAAATCAAATAATACTAGAAAGATGTCTAATAAGAAACTTTTAATTCTAGAAAGATCTAAGTCAAACCTAAGCATGACAAAAGACGCCGATGGCTCTGTTGTCTTAGAAGGTGTGTTTACAGAGATCGGAGTAAAGAATAAGAATAATAGAATTTATGAAGAAGCTGAAGTTCTTCCTCATATTAATGAATTAAAGGAAAAGGTAAAAACTAACAAACTGTTAGGTGAACTGGACCACCCAAAAGATTTTGATATTAGTTTATCAAATGTTTCTCATGTTATTGAGGATTTAGAATATGATAGCAATAAGAAACAAGTACTAGGAAGAATAAGATTATTAAATACTTCAAAAGGTAAAGAAGCTCAGGCATTGATAGAGGATGGTATTCCATTACATATTTCTAGTAGAGCGGCTGGAACAGTTGATGAAGCTGGTAAAGTTAAAATTAAAAAATTCTTTACATATGATTTAGTTGCTGATCCTGGATTTGAAAATGCAGAATTGGCTAGAGTTAATGAATCTTACGGGTTTGAGGATACTGAAGGTTTATACATTTATGAAATGGGCAACTCTGAAGATGAAATAAATAAAACAAATAAAACAGATCTAACAATGGAAAACACAGAAAACAAATTTGTAACTGTTGATGATTTTAATAAGTACACTGAATATGTTAAGAATACATTAGATAGTGTTAAGGAATCTGCAAATTCAAATAATGATGAATTACTTGAAAAGCTAGTTAAATATACAGAGCATATTGCAGAGAAAGTAAATCAGGTAACTGATTATACTGAATACTTATCAGAAAATCTTGACAAAAGCATATCATACTCTGATTATTTAGCAGAGAATGTAGATAAAATTAAAAATTACGCTTCTTACTTAGGTGAAGAACTAGATAGTTCAATTCAATATACTGAGCATGTTGCCGAACAAGCAGACAAAGGAATAGAATATTCTAATTATTTAGGCGAAAGCTTGGAAAAAGGAATTAAGTATTCTGAGTATGTTGCTGAAAAGGTAGATCAAAATATTGCATACTCTGAATATCTTGGGGAAAATTTAACTAAAAATATTAAATACTCCGAGTATATTGCAGAAAATGTAACAGCAGTAAATGCAGAAGCTGTTAATGAAGAAACTTTAGTTGAATCATCGGAACCAACAATCGAGGAATCAATAAATGAATCAGTTAAAGATAAAGTATCTTATAAAGATGCAATAAGTGAAAAGCTTTCTAACTTAATTTCTAAAGCAGAAGCTAAGTCAGTTACTGAAATGCACTTTATGAATTTCTTATCAGAATCTAAAAAGAATGAATTTGATTCTTTATCTGAAGACAAAAAGGATTTAATAGTTGAATCAATGAATAAAGATTCTATTATGTCAACTATACAGGCTGAAAATGTTTGGGAATCTTGTTTTATAACAGAAAGAAAGGCTATTAACTTTATTGATGATATGCCAGAGAAATTCCGAGCAAAATGGGATAATCTTTCTGAAAGCAGAAAAGGTCAAATTATTGCAGAATCTAAATTCCACTCTTTAGGTAATCCTTATGCTATTAACAATTTCTGGCAAACAAGAGATCTTAGAGATACTCAAATGAATTTACAATCGATTAATGAAAGTAAAACAGCTGCTGAGGCTGCTGGTACAAAAAAGGAAGAACCATTATTAAATGAATCCTTTACAAATGATTTAATCGAAAAAATGAAACACAGATTAGGTAGATAATCTAATCTAAAAGAATTAATCGAATAGCTAAGAAGAAAAGGGCTCAGGCGATTAGAAACGGAATATTAACATATTCCACAAAATGCGAAAAATAAATTTTAAATAATGTACGCAAATCAATTAATCAACGAGGCTGAGGTTCAAAAGACTTGGGGACCTGTTATTGAGGAAAGTACTGGAATTACTGAAAAATCTAAGTTAGCTTGGATGTCTAAGTATTGCCATTACCACAACCTTAATGAGAGTGTTTACAATACTGTACACCTTAACCCGAACATGAATGTTCAAAGTATGGGGAACGCAACTTTCCCAGCGCCACCAACAACGCCTAATAACTTTGCTGGTCAAGCTACCGGATCTGGAGACAGACCTTTTTCTTTGTTACCACTTGCAATGCAAGTAGCAGCACAGACTGTAGGTTTAGATTTAGTTCCAGTTGTACCAATGCAAGGTCCTATGGGAGTTTTAACTTACCTAGACTTCGTATATGGTGGAGGAAGAACTACTGGAGCTCCTGCTAACGGCGCTGGAGGATTAGGTGCTGGTGCACCAGATGTTATAGGTTCACCATTATTAGTTAAAGTTAATGCTGTACCTGCTGTAGGTGGAGCAACTAACTGGGCTGTTAATGATGTAATTTACTGTTCATCTTCAGGTGTTGTTGCAACAAACGGTGCTGGCTACGAATTGACTTTTGTTGGATTCTCAAGAATCGACGGATTACCAATTTTTAGAGTAAGATCATCTACTGCTGCAATCGGAGTTACTGGATACAACGGAATTGCAAATACATTCCAACAAGGTGCTGAAACTGCTGCTGAGCCATTATACTCTGCAATTGCTAACGGTGCAAGCTTCTACAGAAACGGTGCGGCTGGATGGCCTGCTGCTGCTGCTGGTAGAAATGCACAAATTCCATTTCCTGTTGGAAACCAAACAGGTGGTGTTGGATCTGCAACAATGGGTATTGCTGGAGCATTTGCTAACCCAACTGGTTTATCATATGTAAAAGCTTTAGAAGACCATATTACTGGTTTCTCTGGTAATGCATTCCAACCAGCAAACGATCCTAATTCAGGTGGACCTGCATTTGCACAACCTATGAACGGTGTTGATCCTTACCAAAGAGGTGTAGGTGAATCTACTGTTGATAACGTTATGGGATTAAGCTTATTCAACAAGTCTATTGCTGCTGATACTTTCCAAGTAGCTGCTGCTGTGACTAGAGAACAAGTTCAAGACCTTAAGCAATTCGGTATTGATGCTGTAGCTCAAGTTGAAGCTGTATTAGTAAATGAGTTAACTCAATCTATTAATAAGTTTATCTTAGACAGAATCTTCAGAAATGGTGTAACAAATAACACGCAAGTTGCAACTGCAAACGGTACTCA
>Ga0209535_1003144_pt1 | contig 10588 bp, 18 predicted proteins | sample LinPmetageLP28_FD_184041 | JGI IMG/M metagenome (GOLD analysis project Ga0209535, IMG submission 184041) | Marine viral communities from the Pacific Ocean - LP-28 (SPAdes) (version 2) | ecosystem: Environmental > Aquatic > Marine > Oceanic | place: Pacific Ocean | collected 2009-08-22
ATGTTGTTATTATGCACAATGGAAAACTAGAGGCATGTTTTGTGGCATTTCCCTCATCATGGAACGCTGGTGAGAAAGTTGGAAAAACTCTAGCAGAATTACATGAACCAATTGCAGACAATGAGGCATTAGTTCGTGCATCTGATGGTATCATGAGAGCCATGACAAGTGGACAATCATATCACAGATATACTTGGGGTATATCATCACTAGATGGTTATAGTAATCATCCTTTATATGAGAAACCAGAGTTCGATTCACTAGATGATTTGACATTCAGAGTGGAACATGAAAGGACTATGACAGTTACAGAGGGGACCACAGCAGCCTTCTTAATACATGTTGATATATATCCATTAAAAGAGGTCTTAAAGACTGATTTTGGACTGATTAAAGGGGCTATTGATAGTATGACAGATAGTGTATTAGAGTATAAGAATCTATTTAAAGTAAAGGAGTTGATGAATGAATATATTTTATCTACATAAAGACCCAATACAAAATGTCAAGTGGCATGTTGATAAACATGTGGTCAAAATGGCAACAGAATATGCACAATTACTATCTACTGCACACAGGTTTTTAGATGGTGAATTGTACGAAGACAGAACAAAAAATAATCATAGAATTAAAAGGTGGAAACTACCTGATAATAGGGAAGATATACTTTATAAAGCAAGTCATGTGAATCATCCTTGTAATGTGTGGGTGCGTGAAAGTAAATCAAATTATCGTTTGATGTACAAGATTTACATGGCTTGTCTAGCAGAGTATACATATAGATATGGAAAAATACATGGTGCTTCAAAACCATCTATTAGTCTACTTAGGACACCAAATAATATTAAGGATATTGGGTTAACAGAATTACCTCAAGCTATGCCTGATTATTGTAAGGTGATAGGTAATCCAATTCAGGCATATAAAAATTATTATATAAATGAAAAGAATGGATTTGCCAATTGGAAAAATAGAACGAGGCCAGAATGGTATGGAAGTATATAACAGTAAAGAACAAGCAGAAGATATTGAGTATCTGAAAAGAGCAGTTAAAAATTTAGAAAAAACTGTAGAAGAACAAAATCAAAGAATTAATTCTATGGAAAAAAATTGTGATGAATTTTACAAAAATATTGAAGAATTAGAATCATTGATTGAAGAATTAGAACCTGATATATCAGAAGTGGAATATCCAAAATAATGCCAACATATACATTTGAAATAATAGAAACTGGTGAACAGTATGATGAGATGATGAAAATCTCAGAAAGAGATGATTATATAAAAAATAATCCACAAGTTAAACCAGTAATGACTGCACCTAATTTTGTAGGTGACCATATTGTTAAGAAAATGGATGGTGGTATGAATGAAACACTACAGAAGATTGCAGAAAGAAATCCTAATACACCTCTTGCAGACAGATTTTCAAGCAGGTCTTCAAAGGATATACAGAAAGAAAAAGTTGTCAAGAAGTACAATTTAAAAGACACCATAGTATAAATAGTGTTGTGATATAACCAATTTAATAGATTATACACAGGGGATTAAGTGACGGATTACTTAATCCCTACTTTATAGGAATAAAAAAAACCATGGCAAAGAAAAAAGAAATACATTCTGGTGATTTAGTAAAAATTGAACCAATCACAGATAATCAAAAACTAGTATTCGAGGGTTACAAAAAAGGTAAGAATGGTTTCTTATTTGGATGTGCTGGTACTGGTAAAACATTTGTATCATTATATCTTGCATTACAAGATGCATTAAAACATGGAACACCATATGATAAAGTTGTTATAGTTCGTTCATTAATACCAACAAGAGAAATTGGATTCTTGCCAGGTGATGAAGAAGATAAAGCTGCATTATATCAAATACCATATGCAAACATGGTACAGTTCATGTTCAAACAACCTAATGAAGATGCATTTAGAGGTTTATATGATTCTCTAAAAAGACAAGGAAGTTTACACTTTGTATCAACATCATTTTTAAGAGGTTTAACATTTGACAATACAATTATAATAGTTGATGAATGTCAAAACTTAAATTTTCATGAATTAGATACTATCATCACAAGAGTAGGACAAGATTCTAAAATATGTTTTTGTGGTGATTTCAGTCAAACAGATTTAACTAAAACAAACGAAAGAAATGGATTACATGATTTTTTAAGAATACTAGAAAACATGGATGAATTTAATTGTGTTGAATTTGAAATACCAGATATTGTAAGGTCTGGGTTTGTAAGAAATTATTTAATTGAAAAAACCAAACTTGGTATAGGTGTAGATATATAAAATGAAAATTAGTTTAGAGGGTTTATCTCTCATTAAAAGATTTGAGGGTTGTAGATTGAAAGCATATAAATGTTCTGCTGGAGTATTGACAATAGGTTATGGTCATACTGGTGGAGTAACTGAAACTGATACTATAACACAAGATGATGCTAATAAACTACTACAAGAAGATGTTGCAAAGTTTGAAGAATATGTAGATGATAATGTAATAGTTGAATTAAACCAAGGTCAGTTTGATGCATTAGTTGCATGGACATTTAATTTAGGCCCAGGCAATTTAAGAGAATCAACAATGTTAAAAAAATTAAATGAAGCTGATTATACATCAGTTCCTAATGAAATGAAAAGGTGGAATAAGGCAGGTGGTAAAACTTTAGATGGTTTAATCAGAAGACGCAATGCAGAGGCACTATTATTTCAAAGTAAAGAATGGCACCAAGTATAAATTATGACATTATTAGATTTTCCTGTTTTAAAAACAAAAACAGTTGACAAAAAAAGATTTTATGTGACACCAGAGGGTAATGAATATCCCTCTATCACTACAGTATTATCACCTCGAAACAAAGAGGGGTTAATGAAGTGGAGAAAGAGAGTTGGTGAAAAGGTTGCAAATCATATATGCAATAAGGCTGCAACTAGAGGAACAAAAGTTCATAAAATGTGTGAAGATTATCTAAATGGATTAGATATGGAACATCACAAGAAAGATTTCTTACCTTATTGTTTATTTAATGAATTAAAAGATAAGACTTTTGACAATATAAATGAGGTAATTGCACAAGAGATAACTTTATATTCTGATAAATATAAAGTAGCAGGAAGAACAGATTTGATAGCTGAGTACAAAGGAGAGTTATCAATCGTAGATTTTAAAACATCTACAAATGAGAGAAAGGATTCTTACAATGAAAATTATTATATTCAAACTGCAGCATATGCTGAGATGTTTGAAGAATTGACAGGGAAACCTATCAATCAGATAGTAATTTTAGTTGTAACAGAAAATGGTACAGTACAAGAGTTTATTAAAGACAAACAAGAATACATACCATTATTAGAAGAAACATTAGAGGAGTGGTACAAAACATGAATGTAACATTTACAGAAAGCGCAGCTAATCAGGCATTACACATTTTAAAAGATGAGGGTGATGATAAACTTAATGTCCGTTGTTTTATACAAGGTGGTGGATGTTCTGGTTTTCAATATGGGTTTACTTTAGACCAACAAAAAGAAGATGACTGGGTATTTGAAACCAATGGTGCAAAGTTATTGATAGACCCTATGAGTGGAATATACTTTAAGGATGCTACAATTGATTATGTCGCAGATGAACTTAAAGGAAGTGCATTTGTTATTAGTAATCCTAATGCAAAATCCACATGTGGTTGTGGTTCGAGTGCTGCATTCTAACACTTGACAAATGATGTTAGACCTGTCATAATGGTCTATAATAATTGGAGTATACTATGGAATTAAATAGAGATGGTGATGGGTTTCTCATCAACACAAGTGATTGGTCAGAAGAAGTCATGTATGAAATGGCAAAATCTGATGACATTGAAATCACAGAAGAAATCAAAACTTACATAAACAAAGCACGAGAAATGTTTAATGCAACAGGCACAGTTCCCGCTGTTCGTATTTTTGCAAAAGAATTTGGTATGGATAGAAGAGCAAGTAAACTTTACGAAGTATTTGAATCAGGCCCAATGAAGAAAATTGCAAAATATGGTGGTTTACCAAAACCAACGGGTTGTGTCTAATGGCAGATGATAAGAATACAGTTCACACACCAAAAACATTTTCACTAGAAATAGAAAAAATTGCATTTGATAAAAGATGTACACATCTAGAAGCAGTATCTATTTATTGTGAAAAGATAGGTATAGAACCAGTAACCACAGCAAAGTTATTAACAAAAAGTTTAAAAGAAAAAATAGAGGCAAATGCTAGAGATTTAAATTATCTTCCTAAGGCAGCAAAATTACCTATGTAATGCAACCAATAGATGCGTATTTAATGTATTGTGCGATGAAAGCACATTTTGATAAAAGTGATTATGACTTTGTAAAGTACAATGGTAAATCTAAAGTATCAAGAGATTCATTCTATAAAAGAAACGACAGAGTTTTTTTTGTTAAACTTACTCGTAAGTATAAAAGTAAACAAGATATACAAGACTACTTACTAGCTAATTTCTTAGTACATCCAAAAGGTTGGGTAGGTAAATTTGATGAAGATAATTATATACAATGGCAAAGAAAGATACAAAGTTTAAGTTATACATTTAAATCAGAGATTGAATCAATATTAGATTCAAAACTTATTGCGGTATCTGAAAATACACATCCTAAATTGTTAAAAGAATATTTGGGTAAAAGAGTATCACTAGAAAGTATGGTTATACTTAATAGTATATTACAGTTTCATAAAGTATGGAATGTTAAACTTGCTGAAGATTATGTATGGAAAGATGTATATAAACTCATGAATGATTATACATCCTTTCTTAAATTTGATACTAAGAGTTTTAAGTTAATACTAAAAGGATTGATGAATGAATAGACCTGATAAATTAGATTGGTGGATTAAATGGTTTTCAAGTATAGTCTTGATTATAGGTGCTGCAACAACAGCACTTAACATGTATCCATATAATATGTATTTTCAGTTTACAGGTATTACTGGTTGGTTAATAGTGGGTTGGATATGGAAAGACTGGTCATTGATAGTTGTTAATATAGTAGGTTCATTAATATTACTTGTTGGTATTTTACACTATCATTTTTTTACAGATTGGTATTTAATAATACATGAAAGATACATTGAGGTTATGTTATGAAATCACTAGTTTATGGAAATGGCGAATCAAGAAAAGATTGGAATGTAACTAAATCTTACAAGGGATTTACTACATGGGGTTGTAATGCAATATACAGAGATTGTAAAGTTGATAATTTAGTTGCTATTGATTATGAGATACAACAAGAAATATACAAGTCTGGTTATCCAATTAAAAACAAATGTCATTTTGCAGATTGGGCAATACTAGAGGGTTTTGACCCAGAGTTTATAAAAGAAGGTTTTTCACCATTAAACATATTTGAAACATCAAAAAGAAATGATGGTGGTGGTTATGGTTGGTATGATAGAAAAAATTGTGTAGTTCAAGGAAAAGAATATGAAGCTGCAGAAAAAAACTATCAAGAAATGATAAAACAATTTCCACATTTAGATAAAGAAGATGTAAAAAGAAAATGTTTTAAAAATGTAGGTCTTTATATCACTTGGGTAGAAGATAAAGATAAAGTAAACAATATAGAATTTCCTAGAAATTGGTGTGCAGGAGCATCTGCACTACATTTAACATGTCAAGAAGGTGCAGATGAAGTATACATGTTAGGATTTGACCTAAGTGATTATGATGAACCTCTTAATAATATTTACAAAGGAACAGATAATTACTTATCATCTGATTCAAAAGGATTTAATACTGATGAATGGGTAAGTCAATTAATACAAGTTTTTAAAGAATTTCACGAAACACAATTTTATTGGGTAGTAAAAGAAGATGCTAGTCCTTTAGTATGCAATAATGTTAAAAGTATTACCTATAAAGACCTTGACAAACTCTGTCAGGCCTAGTATAGTAGCTTTATAAATAGAAGTGTAAATGTTTTCATGTTGAATTCATTCACTTATATTGTTATACAATTAGACATTCTATGATATTGTATGACACCAACGGTGGTTTGTAGCCACGGAGGGTATTATTATGCAAAATAATAATCACAAGATAGTTTTTGACATAGACCTATCAAAAAAATTATGTCCACCTGAAACTTATTATTCTCAATTTGAGGGTGTAAAATACATAAAGAGAATAGTCTTAAAAAGAGACCTTGTTTCTTTCAAAAAACATGAACAAATTCGTGAGATAGATGCACATGATAGTAGGGCAATCCCACTTCATAATTCTTATCTACAATTTGGATTTGTTCACTCTAAGGCACCACAAGCAATAGAAGTAGACCTACAAGACAAGAAAAGGTTTGTCGGTAGGGCTGGTTGGGGTCGTGATAAGGCACAAGAACTCTTAGGTTATGATTCATTTTTATATGATGTGCTCGAGTTTGAATCACCTAAACATAGAATTGAATTTATGTTTAATTCTAATGATACGGAAGACCATCTTCCTGCTTTTGCAAATACATTAACAACAATTATGAAAGGTGTAGTTCAGGCTGTTCAGGCAGGAACAATATCAAAGGATGATGATAAAGCCATTCTTAATTTTATGATGCGTATAGCAAAATCTAAAGGTGAGAAAGTTCATAAAAGACTTTTGAAAAAACTTAGAAGGGAAAAGTTTGCCAAATACAATAGTATGAGGGCATGGTGTACAGCTGATGCAAATGATTTTGCAGAGGATAATAAATTACCTTATGAGGGTGATAAAAATACCAAAACTAACTCTTTAGGTTATGTGAGAAAAAAAACTAGTTGGAAAAATTTATTTTGGGATGCCTTGGTAAAAACTGTGGCAAATAAATTTAAACCTGTATATTTTTCTTCGTGGATAGATGAACCTAAACCATCTGAATTACATGTTCAAAGAAAAGATGTAATTGATGACTTTGATGAGCATAAGAAAATGCTTGATTCGTGGATTTGTCATTATACTGGTTTAAGTAAAGAAAAACTTAAAGAAGTATCAAAAGGTAAGTTTCCTCTAATATTTAATGGTTTTCTACCACAAAATGTAGAGCCAAATCCTAAAGACAATGGAAATTATATGGAAAAAGGACTTGTTGATAAAGATGGTAATAAATGGACAAGATTAGACCAATAAATACCTTGACAATATCTGTGCTACCTGTTAAAGTAGCACAGATAACTATTATAAATAGTTATGTATTGAAAAATACACAAATAAACATACGATAAAATATAATAACATAAGGAGAAAATATATGTCATTAGATAGTCTAAAAAGTAGTGGGTCACTTAATAAGTTGCTAGATGCAGCAAAAGGTGAATCTGCTCCCCAAGAGAAAAAATCATATGTAGATGAAAGACTGTGGAAACCAGAGCTAGATAAGTCTGGCAATGGATACGCAGTTATTCGTTTCTTACCAGCCATTCAAGGCGAAGACCTACCATGGGCAAAAGTATGGAATCATGCTTTTCAAGGCCCAACAGGTCAATGGTATATTGAAAACTCTCTAACAACACTCAGTCAGAAAGACCCTGTGTCTGAACACAATACTGCATTGTGGAATACAGGTTTAGAATCTGATAAAGAGATAGCTCGTAAACAGAAAAGAAAATTACAATACTTCTCAAACATTTACATAGTAAGTGATACGAAACACCCAGAGAATGAAGGTAAAGTATTCTTGTTCCGTTATGGAAAGAAAATCTTTGATAAGGTAACTGCTGCAATGTCACCAGAGTTTGAAGATGAAAAGGCAATCAACCCATTTGATTTTTGGGAAGGTGCTAACTTCAAATTAAAAATCAGAAAAGTAGATGGTTATTGGAACTATGATAAATCAGAGTTTGAAGATACATCAAAACTTTTTGAAGATGATTCTGAAGCAGATAAAGTTTGGAAAGCACAACACTCTCTTGCAGAGTATACTGCACCATCAAACTTTAAATCTTATGATGAGTTAAAGACCAGACTAGATGCAGTCCTTTCTGGCACTGTTAGAGTTGGTAATGTTGCTGATAATTTAGATGATGCACCTATTGCAAAACCTAAAGTTGATACAAAACCTGTAACTACAAAAGTGGAAACACCTGTAGTTGAGGAAGATGATACATTAGCATATTTCGAAAAACTAGCTGAGTAATCATATGGTGCCCCTATTGCCGAAGGCAGTTTAACTGCAATTCTTTAGGGGCACTTTTCTCAAACATTTCTATACAATCCTTATAAATAAGTCATGGCCCAAAGTAAATATATTCAAAGTGTCTTAAAGGCAGCAGGTGGTAGACCCAAATCAACACAATGGTTTCGTGATAAAATCAAAGAGTTTGGAACACCAAAGTCTGCTGATTTGATTCGTGATGGTAAAAGAACATCATCACCTACCTTTGGTCTACTAAATATGTTTATATATGACCCTAAACTAAAAGATAAATTACCATACTATGATACATTTCCTTTAGTATTACCCATTGAAAATTATAGTAATGGGTTTTTAGGAATCAATATGCATTATCTATCTATGCCTATAAGAATTAGATTATTAGATAGATTAGTGGATTATAGTAATAATGATAAGTTTGATAAATCTACAGAGTTAAGAGTAGATTATAGTCGATTAAAAAGGATAGACTTAATTAAACCTTGTTTAAAAAGATATTTAGCAAGTAATGTTAGGACAGAATTTAGAAAAGTAGAGGCAGATGAATTTATGGTGGCAACACTATTACCTGTACAGAGATTTAAAAAACAATCTGACAGTCATGTATTTGCAAAATCAAGAGGAATGATATAATGGCAATAGGAAGTTTTATAGAGGCAGCTGCTTCATCAGTTTTAAATGAATTATTGTCATCATTTCATGATGATAATGGAATGGCATTACCCTCACGATATGAGGCAATATTTTTACCACCATCGGGTACATTAGGAACAGGTGGCCCTGGTGCATCTACTAATTTATTTTCACAAGTATTATTAGGTGATATAGGTGGACAAGAAAAAAAAGAAGTTGGATACCAATGTAATAGTATATCATTTCCTGGCAGAACTTTAACAACAACAGATGATACAAATTTATATGGGCCTACTAGACAAATTGTAGATGGTTTTACTTATGGAGATATTACTGCAGGCTTTTATTGTCACAATGACATGAGAGAAAAGACATTTTTTGAAAATTGGCAAAAACTTGCATTTAATGCTCAAACATTTGCAGTAAATTATTATGATGATTATGTAGGTACTATACAAATATATCAATTAGACCAAAAAGATAATAGAAGATATGGTGCTGAATTAGTAGAATGTTTTCCAAAAACTATTTCTGAACAAAAACTGAGTTCCCAAAAGGCCTCAGAAGTACAAACAGTAGATGTAACATTTAGTTTTAGATACTGGAAAAATTTAACGGCTGAAGGTCAATTACCAAAACCTTTATTAGACAGATTGCAGGGAGTACTTGCAAATCAAGTAGAAAGAAATTTATTAAGTAGAATACCAAAAGTATTAAGAAGATTATAATAGGAGTGAAAAATTATGGCTTTACCAAAACTTGAAACGAAAACTTATACCTTAACCTTACCATCAACAGGTCAAGAAATTAAGTATAGACCTTTCTTAGTGAAAGAACAAAAAACATTGATGATGGCACAAGAATCAAAAAATAGTAATGAGATTGTGGATTCAATGAGCCAACTTATCAAAGATTGCACTTTTGATAAAGTAGACCCAAAAACATGTCCACTATTTGATGCAGAATATATCTTTTTAAAACTAAGAGGAAAATCTGTAGGTGATAAATTAACTGTAATGGTGACTTGCCCAGATGATAAAAAAACTCAAAAAGAAATAGAGATTGATATATCTGAAATAGAAGTTAATATGACAGATGACCATACAAGAGATATACAAGTGACAGATGATGTAAAAATGATTTTAGATTATCCATTATTAAATGATGCAAAGTCATTTATAAACAAAAAAGATGAAACTATTATTTTTGATGCATTAGAATCGTGTGTTAAAGAAATACACTTTGGTGAAACTGTATATCAAAAAGTAGATATGTCTAAACAAGATTTAACTGAATTTATTGATTCTTTAGATACTGAACAATTTGCTAAAATAGTAAAATTTTTTGAAAGTATGCCTAAATTAAGACATGTAATAGAAGTAACAAATCCTAAAACAAAAGTAACAAGTGAGATTTTGTTGGAGGGTTTGGACAGTTTTTTAGAATAGGGCTTTCTCACGAAAGCCTAAAAAGTTACTACGAAAGTAATTTTGCACTCATGCAACATCATAAATACTCTTTAACAGAGTTAGAGAATATGATACCATGGGAAAGACAAGTTTACATGGGTTTATTACATAATTGGATTAGAGAAGAAAACCAAAGAATAGAGAAAGAAAATCAAAGGATGAAAAGTGAAACAGGTGGCTGAAACAGAAACTAAAAAAGTAAACATAGAATTAGAAGTAGACACTAATGTTGTTGATTCTAGTAAAAACAAATATCAATCATGGATAGACATGGCAAGAGCTGTGGATGCATGGAGAATAT
>Ga0209535_1003145_pt1 | contig 10588 bp, 18 predicted proteins | sample LinPmetageLP28_FD_184041 | JGI IMG/M metagenome (GOLD analysis project Ga0209535, IMG submission 184041) | Marine viral communities from the Pacific Ocean - LP-28 (SPAdes) (version 2) | ecosystem: Environmental > Aquatic > Marine > Oceanic | place: Pacific Ocean | collected 2009-08-22
CACCCCCATACCCCCCCATCTCTAAAAAGGGGGGAGGATACCCCCATCGACGTAAAGACATAAATATATATAATAATAATAATATATATATAATAACTATAAGAATAAGGGGTCTGGGCTGTTTCGATTAACGTCAATTTAGGTTCGACGTTATTCTGACAAAAATAAATTAAATACTTTGCATATAACCCTTGAAGTATCTGTAAATGTATCCTATATATAATTGTAGAAACAGGGAGAAACGAACATGACAACGGCCACAGTGACATATCCAGAAGCAATCGAAGCGATCCGCAACGCCAACATTAATGCTTCTCAGCAACGCGCAGCAATTAACTTGATAAATAGAATTAAGTCGGACACGCAATCTTCATTACCATCAGATGTGCCAACATATGAGATCGAAATTAATAAATCTAAGTATGGGAAAAGCGCCAGTTTCTTTTGCGTAGGTAAGGGGGAAATTTACTGGAATATGATTTCAGCAGTCATTGGGCCAAGAGGCGGCAAAAATCATATAAGAAAACAATTCGAAATTAGATAAATCAAAAGGGGCTACGGCCCCACCACCAATCTGGGAGAAAGCACAATGAGTGGCGCAACCGCAGCAGAGTTTAAAAAGTGGGAAGACCACGCCAAGAGCGTGGACTACCATGCCCTCGTCTTCATCATCGATGATTGCCGCAATGCACGGCAGGCAATGAAAGGCTGGAACCCCGTCAAAGAAAACTACTATGCCGATCAAGGCATGACCTATTCAGATGAACTCAGAAGGAGAATGAAATGACCGATTACAAAGAACACCTAAAAATTCTAAATGATGCGGCATACGATGCGCTCAGAAAATGTCCACACAAAAACCCGCACAAAGAAGTGTCGGGTCTCCTTCAAATTGCAAAAATTATCGATGATTTAATCGACAACATGGAGACCATCAAATGAACCAAGACGATCTCGACACGCTAACAGAGGTGCGCCAAGAAATCAGGCGCATCAATCAAGCCGCAATGAGAACCATCTTTAATCCAGCCGCAACAGAAGCTCTGGAAGAACTAATCAAAAAAACTATCGACCAAAATAATTCAAAAGGAGAATGAAATGAAACTCTATACCAACGCAAAAGGCCAGTGGGTCGGAACCCAAGCCGAAGCCAAAATAATCGGCGCAGAAATGACTGACGTTCCCACCGACAAGCCCAGCTTGCTGGCGTGGCTTAACAATAAGACAGAGGCTGCAAATGCCCTTGGAATGCCAGTAGAGCCAATGCCAGCCGCAGTGGTCACTGAAAGGGTCACAACACACCCACAAGGAAGACCACACCCGTGGACAACCATTAGAGAGTGCGCCGAAAAGGCAAGCCTTAAAGACCTGACAGTCGCACTAGCAGTTTACATGAACCGTATCGACGAGGAGTTATCCAAATGAAATTCAAAACAACAAAAATCCACGCGCTAGTCACAAACATTACACAACACAGCAGCGCATTCGCCATCAATCAAGAAGGCGATAGCATCTTTATTACCAACAACCTTTCGCGCTTCCTGTCCCTCAAAGTGGGCGATACCGTCTTCGTCGAGGCAGTCATTAATCATCCAGATAAACGAGATACCATCAAGTGGAGAGCCGTGGGATGTATCAAATCACCGCCAGCAATAGAACCAGAAGAACCAGATGATGAAGAAGAAGAGGCGCTGGGCATCCTAAATAAAATGATCAAAGACGCCAAACCAAAGCCAACAGACGTGCAGACAGCAATATCATACATGCTAAATAATGCAGAAACATACCTGACAAGTGCAGAAATCATCGCAGGATATCGTGAGGCACAGCCAAGCCATAACAACACAGTCTCAGATAAAGACATCAATAACGCAGCAAGACGCCTATTCGATCAAGGCAGTATCGCAAAGGCAGAAGTCTGGGCAAGGCCAGATCAAAGAAAGGCCAGCTTCAATCTGTGGGCAATCTCAACAGATAGGTTCACCGCATGACAGATGAACAATTCAACCGCATCATTAACGCAATGCCAAATAAAATCGATGAAAACCAAATTATCGCAATCTTCGCAACCATCATCGAAGGATACCAAATGGAAGAAAAATGGCCCGAAATTATGATCGGCATCACAAAATCAATCGGATATACAGAGGAGACAATGCATTGACCAGAAAGGCCATAGTACGGCAACATTTCAAAGTGGATCACCTGACTTTTGAACTGACCGACACGACCTACAAAGTAATCGCTGGAGAGGCCGTACACGCAAAGGATCGACGCCCACTATTCACAGGCGTTATCACCAAAGGCACCGCAACAGAACTGCGCCGACTGGCGCACCAATTCGATGAAAGAGAGGATAAATTATGACCGATAAAATAAATGGACTTGAAGCAATCGCAAGAGTCGCAGCATTCGTTCACGAACACCCCGATATCAAACCAAAAGATCACAGGAAAGTAATGGCAGAAATGCTGGAGCCAATGCTGGAGCAATTATTCGGAAACGAATACGAACCATACGAAGAGGATAAATTATGATCATTAAATCTTGGGAATTTAGAGGCTTCGAATGGAGCCACGATCTGCCAGACTGGCTGCAACCAGAATGCTCCAAGCGTAAAGGTAGCCCATTTTTATGGGTCCACACGCAGCAAGGCGAACAGCCAGTAAAGTCAGGACAATACATAGCAATCAACCTAAGAGGCCACGTCACCGTCCACAACACAAAGCCAGACGGGTGGAAAAAAGAAACAATCGCAGGCGCTGCCTTCGTAATATTTATTGCAATCGTAGCCGTGGCAATGCTATCCCTCTAATTGCACTTTCTGCTCAACTGGCCCCGCTACGTTGCGGGGCATTTTTTTATCATAATAACGACAACCCTTTTTTTTAATTTAATTTTGTATTATATGAAAATTAAAGGGAGCTATCATCATGGCAAAGAAAAAATCAAAAAACCCTATGGGTAGGCCAAGGTTTGAGGTCACGCCAAAAGTGCTGAAAGAAGTCGAAGAAATGGCAGGACGTGGATTAACCATTAGCCAGATCGCTTCCTGCTTGGGTATTTCACCATCAACTTTCTATCTTAAACAGGCTGAGTTTTCGGAGTTTTCGGAGACTATAAAAAAAGGACAGGCAATTGGCCTTCAAAAAGTCACCAATGCCCTATTTGAAAATGCTACCGTCGAGCGGGATAATGTCGCCATAATTTACTACCTAAATAACAGGGATAAAGAAAACTGGTCGAACAAGCATGAGGTCGCAACCACCGTCGAGCATAAAAATGTCATAGATTTAACAAGGATGAGTGATGACCAACTCAGCGCAATTGCAGCAGCTTTTAAGCAAGTTGACACTGGAACAGGTTCAAGCGGAGCGTTACCGCAGATCATTGAGGGAGTTTACGAAAGCCGCATGGCCGACGATTGAACCGGGCGTTGAGTTCAAAAACAATTGGCATATCGATGCCATCAGTGATCACCTCCAAGCCGTGGCCGAAGGCGACATCAAGCGCCTGATCATTAACGTGCCGCCAAGACACATGAAGTCCATAAGCGTGGCCGTGGCGCTGCCTGCGTGGACTTGGGCCACACAACCCCACAAGAAGTTCCTGTATGCGTCCTACGCCTCCTCCCTGTCGATCAGGGATAGCGTTAAGTGCCGAAGGCTGATCGATAGCCCGTGGTACAAGGCGCACTTCGGTGACAAGTTTAAGCTCACCGACGATCAAAACCAGAAGCAGCGTTTTGAGAATGATCAAACAGGCTATAGAATCGCGACCAGTGTCGGCGGCGCTTTGACCGGGGATGGGGGAGACATTATCGCAATTGACGATCCCCACAATTCGATAGAAGCAGACAGTAGCAAAGTCAGGGAAGGTGTGCTGGAGTGGTGGGATCAGGCCATGCAGACACGCCTTAACGACCCAAGGACGGGCGCGTTTGTCATCATCATGCAAAGATTGCACGAACAAGACCTCACGGGCCATATTCTGGCAAATCAACTTGAAGGAGAGTGGGATCATTTAATGCTACCTGCGCGGTATGAGGTTGGAGCGCCAAATCCAATGCGTTCAAGCCTTGGCTTCACAGACCCACGCACAAAGGAAGGCGAACTGCTATGGCCCGAAAGGATGGACGAGAAGACCCTGACCACCCTAGAGCGCAGCCTTGGCTCCTACGCAGCCGCTGGGCAGCTACAGCAGCGACCCAGCCCGAAGGGCGGTGGAATACTGAAGGCAAGCTGGTGGGTGCCTTGGGAAAAAGAGGACATGCCAGAGGTAAGCTACGTCATTCAATCTTGGGACACCGCTTTTGAAACAAAAGAAAGCTCCAGCTACTCTGCCCGTACAACGTGGGGCGTCTTCAAGAAAGACGGCTGTGACTGCCTGATCGTGCTGGAGGCTTGGTGGGACAAGGTTAACTACCCAGAGCTACGCAAGCTGGCGCAGGAAGCCTACGACGATTGGCAACCAGATGCGGTCCTGATCGAAAAAAAGGCGTCAGGCCAATCCCTCTTGCAAGACCTCCGCATGGCAGGCGTACCAGTATTGGCATATTCACCAGATCGTGATAAGGAAGCTCGCGCCCACGCAGCAAGCGCACTATTGGAGGACGGAAGAATTTACTACCCTTCAAATAGAAAGTGGGCTAAAGATTTAATAAGCATAGCCGCAGCCTTCCCCACGCACCCAAACGATGACGTGGTCGATACAATGACACAGGCTTGGCTAAGATTACGCAAGGGATGGTATCTTGGGCATACTGAAGACCCAGATGAAGACTACGTTCCAGAGACGCAAAGGATGACACTATATGGCTGACCCAAATGTAATCCCGTTTGCCGAAGGCGCTCCAATGGACGATCTGATGGTCGAAACGCTGCCTGATGGTGACGTGCTAATCGGTGATCCAGAGCTAGACATGCAGGAAGAAATCGGAGACGCCCAGTTCGACGCAAACCTCGCAGAAGAAATCGACGCCCGTGAGCTTGCCCGAAAGGGCCAAGAGCTAATCGGCTTTTACGAAAACGACGAGGCCGCACGATCAGAGTGGAAAGAACGCTATAAGGCTGGCCTTAAAACCCTAGACCCTGACGGTGGCTTAGACGAGGGAGAAGACGAAAGAGCCACCCGTGGCCTGTCCATCGTTGTTCACCCCCTAATCGCTGAAGCAGCAACCCAGTTCAACGCCAAGGCCATCGCTGAGTTGTACCCGTCAGGGGGGCCAGTTAAGACCGTCATAATTGGCGATCCAGACGAAAAGATCGAAGATCAAGGCCGTCGAGTTCGTGAATTTATGAACTACCAAATCACGCAGGAAATGGAATCGTACTTCCCAGAACTTGATCAAATGCTGTTTCACCTCCCACTGGTCGGGCAGACTTTCAAAAAGGTTTGGTGGAACGTAAACCTTGATCGCCAGTGTTCAGATTTTGTAAAGGCCGAAGACTTCTGCGTGGCCCCAGAAACCAAAGACCTGTACACATCCCCCCGATATACCCACATTATTCGTATGCCAAAGAACGAATACAATCGGTACGTTCAAAACGGATACTACCTCCAGACAGAATATGCTGGCAGTGACGGCGTCCAGTCATCAGACGATGTGGTTGGCGAAATCGAGGGCGTCGATGAGTACGGCGATGACAGCCAAGATGACGTAATGACGCTGCTAGAAATGCACGTCTATGATCTGTTCGATGGCATCGACGGCGAGGAAATGGACGAGGACGATGAGAACGACAACGCTGTCGCATTCCCCTACGTCATCACCATCGACTATAACAACCAGAAAGTTGTCAGCGTCAGACGCAATTGGCGCGAAGACGATGAACTAAAGAAACGCCGCGACTGGTTTGTGTCGTACAAGTTTCTGCCCGGACTTGGGTTCTACGGCTTTGGCCTCTACCACATGATTGGCGGTCTGGGCAAAGCAGCGACTGGATCGCTCCGCGCCCTGCTCGACAGTGCCGCCTTCGCAAATATGCAAGGTGGCTTCAAGCTGCGTGGCCGTGTGCAGGGCGGTGATATGCAAATCAGCCCCGGTGAATTTGTCGATCTCGACAGCACCGTCGATGATGTCAACAAGGCCATCATGCCCCTGCCCTTCAAAGAGCCGTCAGGATCGTTGTTTAATCTGCTGGGCTTTATGGTGGATGCAGGCCAACGCTTTGCGTCTACAGCCGATCTCAATGTCGGTGACGTAAATCCCAACGCGCCAGTGGGCAGCACCGTGGCCCTGATTGAACAAGGCTCCAAAGCCTTTAGCGCAATTCACAAGCGCCTGCACTACTCGCAGGGCCAAGAGTTTAAAATGCTGGCCGCTCTCAATGCGGAAAACCTGCCAGAAGAATTTACCTTCGCTATCGCTGGCGCGGCTGAAACAATCTACGCCGCTGACTTCGATGAAAAGATCGACATCGTTCCTGTGTCCGATCCTAACATCTTCAGTACCGCCCAGCGCATCTCGCAGGCGCAGGCCGTCCTGCAAATGGCTCAGTCAGCGCCACAGCTTCACGATCTGTACGAAGCCTACAAGCGGATGTACGAGGCAATCCGCATACCCAACATCGATGAAATCCTAAAGAAGCCCGAAGAGGCTCCGCAAATGGACCCCATTGATGAAAATATGTCGGTGATGTACGGCAAGCCAATCCGCGCATTCCTAGAGCAAGACCATGAGGCTCACATTGCGGTTCATATGCAGTTTATGCAAGACCCATCACTGGCGGGAAACCCCGGTGCTGCATCAATGCAGCCAGTGTTGATCGCCCACATTGCAGAGCATATCGCGCTGTTGTACCGCCTAAGAATGCAGGCGTCTGTGGCAATGGAACTGCCACCACTGCCAGACTTTAAAGACCCCAAGTTCAAGTTCAATGACGTTGACCCAGAAATGGATCGCCTAATTAGCCAACGGGCCGCTCAAGTTGTGCAGGCAGCACCCCAGATGAAGCAAATCGAAGCGATCAGGGGAGTGGGTCAGCAGGGGCAAGGTCAGGGCAATCCACTGGAATACGCACAGCAACTAGCCAAGCTGGAGACAGATGCTCTAACGGCGCGCACACAGGCGCAAATCGCTGCCGATCAGGCCAAGGCCAAGTCAAGCATTGAGATTAAGCAGGCAGAGGCGCGTCAGGACATGGAGATCGATGCCGCCAAGGCGCAGGCAGACTTGCAGGCCAAGGTTGCCAAGCTGGAGGCAGAGTTGCAGTTAGAGCGTGAGAAAAACGCCGCGAAAATTCAAATGGAGGCAATGAAGAATGTACCCCCCCAGATACGATAATTTGCCCCCAATAAACCCAGCAGCGTTCGGCGGCTTGCCGCAAGAAGCGCAGCGAGGTGCGCCCCCGCCTTCCTCCCAAGGTGGGGGTCAGCAGCCACCGATGGACATGAATAAGTATTTGTTGGATAAGGTTGCTGAAATTAGACGGCGTATGGGCGCAGGCGATATGGGCGCACTTGGCAATATAGCAGAGGCCATGCAGCCACCAATGCAGGGGCCACCACAGCAGCAACAAGGTATGGCTTAATGGCTGATATTGGAGTATTGACGGGACTAGATGATCTGCCAGTCTATGGTGACTTAAATGTCCAGCCAAGAAGTATTGGAAACTATTCTGCTGATCTTAATTTTTTAAAAACAATTGATGGAAAATTAGGCTCCATAACTCCATCTGTTGGATATCGAAAAGAATTTTCATCTTTTAATGATGGTCCTGTTGATGTCGATAATGAAAACAGAACTATAAGGATCGGGCTTGATGGACAAACATCGCTAGGCCAAGTCGATCTAAGCGGCACAGCAATGGGTAGCAGGACACGGCAGAGGCAGGACGTGTCGCTACCAAACGGACCTAGCTTTAGAAATTCCAATGTTGGCACGTTTACAAGGCTGGGCATGGCAGCAAAATACGGCGCGTTTGATGCTGGAATACGGAGAGAAAAGTCCACAGGCATGGAGCCAGTGTATTCTGGAAATGTAGGAATGAATTTTGGCAATGGCGGCAGATTTGAAATATCTGACACAAACAAAGGCGATCCGACATACAGAGTTAATTACAGAATGGATTTTTAAATGCTTAGGGATGCCTTAAAGCTGTGGACAACGTCTGCCCCTTACAAGGACTTTCCCTGCGAGACCGTTGCGTGGAGATTGTTACCCGCAATTGATAACGAACAGATTCGTTTGTTTTATCGTGATGGCGAGTGCATTGGCTTAATTACTTGGGCGTTTATGACCGAAAAAGAGTTTGATACTAAAGACTATTCTGGCCCTAAAATCTTTTCTCGAAATGACGGCGAGAAAATGGTATTCGTTGATATGATCGCCCCGATGGGAAAAAGAGACGTTTTGTGGATGTGCAAGGAAATGCGAAAGCAGTTTTGGACGCAGTATCCAAATGTAACTGAAGTGTTCGCGCATCGCGGCAATCGAAATGGGGTCTTCCCAAACAGAGGTACTTGGCATGAAGCTGCTTGATTTAATAGGTTTAAACCCAATAAAGCCATTAATTGCTTATGGCGGCGATGGCGGCGGTGGAGGCGGCGGGGGTGGTGATGATGATGATCGGTACATTGATCCCTACGAAGAAATGGACAGAAACCCACAGAACTACGCTGACCCTAATTATGGCGGCGGCGGTGATGGGCCAGAATATGGAACTCCTGCTCCCGTTATTGTTCCAGAGGTTTATGTGCCTCCTGCGGTTGTAACCCCTACCACTCCTACTGTTCGCCCACAATTGCGGCCAGAGGTTTTGGATACGCCCACTACGAATTACCAAGGGAATAACTTAGGCGGCGGCGGTGGTGGTGGCAACAATCTTGTTGGTACGCCTGTTGGTTTCTCAACAAGGGAGTCTACGGCCCCAGTCACTACCACTGGGGAACCGATTGGCGCATTGCCTAGTGGCAGTGGCAGTGGCAGTGGCAATAGCTTTAGAGAAACTTTGGCAAATACGTTTACGCCATTTGACGGGGCGTCTTATCAGAATGGGCGTTTAGTTGATGATCGCACTGGTGAATTTTTGTCGGCTGGAGGAGAAACATTTTCTGGTAGGACAATAAGAGGCACCTTTAACGATCCATCAAACGATAAGAATCCAGTCCCACAAAGTTTTATTGATGGACTGTCTTTACCAGTCACAAATCCAAATATAGGTAGCCAGACAAAGTTTGTTGACCCAGACACAAAGAAGGTGACTTATCAAAATCGTTACGACCCATCGCAGCTTGATGATAAGTGGGGATATACCAGACCAGATGGCACGGTTGTAACTGCGGCCCAAGACATTATGGACGGTGGCGGCAAGAACTTCGGCGGTGAGGTCTTTGGTATTTCTGGTGGCATAAATGCCGACCTAAACGGAGATGGATATGTCACCAAAGCAGAGGCGCAGGCGGCTGGTGGATTAAATGAAAACTTTGTTTCGTCTTTATCTAATGCGTCAGGGGCAACGCCACTTGGATCGGGACTAGACCCAACGGGAATTGCTGGTGTTCTTAATACACCTGTCATTGGTGGTGCGCTGACAGGTGGCCTTAGTACTTTATATACAGGGGCAAGGTATTTAACTGATAACTTTGGCTACGAAGGCCGTCCAGAAAGCTCAATGAATCAGAGCATGGAAGACACCTTGAGCGGCTTGGAAGGTCAAAATAGAGAAAACGCGATATTAAATTCCACCATCGAAGCGGCACAAGCAGCGGCTCAATCTAACCAAAACACAACTGGCGGTGGCGGTGGCGGTGGAGGCGGTGGCAACCAAGGCGATGGTAGTAATCGTGACAATCTTGGTGGCCCCAACGCAGGCCCAGCCAGAAGCATTTACAATCGCTATTATAAGGGCGGTGGGGGTAGGTTCCTGCCACCGTGGCTACAGAGATATGCTTCTGGCGTAAACATCGATGAACTGCTAACAAGGCAGGTAATAGATGGCGTTGAATATTACATCACCCCAGAGGGAAGACAAATTGAGGCGCAATATCTAACAGGCGCAGCCGTTGGGGCAGAGCAAGATATATAGGAGGCCGACATGGCTGAAGTAAACGTAGAAAACATGGAAGACAATGCAGCCCTCTTTATGGAAAAGATGGGATTTTCACACGATACGGACGGTCTCGACATGACCGACGATCAGCTAGTTAATTTTCTACTGCTGTGCCATCAGGTAATGATGGGCGTTGATGGCGAAGATTACGAAGAAGATTATTCTGATGTCGATGAAGAAATGATGGAAGTCCCACACGGTGACGTGAAGGTCAAAGTTATGAAGCTCGACGGCGGCAATGTGCAGGACATGATGAATAAGCTGCTTGGCGGTCACTAATGCCCGTTATGAAGGTCAAGGGCGGCTATCGCTGGGGCAGCAAGGGCAAGGTTTATGCGACCAAGGCCGAAGCAGCCAAGCAGGGCCGTGCTGCCTACGCCGCTGGATATGGCAAGAAGAAGGGCAAGTAGATGGCGGCAAAGAAGAAAAAGAAAGCCAAGCGAGACGCCTGCTACAGTAAGGTCAAGGCGCGATACACGCGCAACGGTGGGACATGGCCGTCAGCCTATGGCTCTGGCGCTTTGGTGAAATGCCGC
>Ga0209535_1003146_pt1 | contig 10588 bp, 16 predicted proteins | sample LinPmetageLP28_FD_184041 | JGI IMG/M metagenome (GOLD analysis project Ga0209535, IMG submission 184041) | Marine viral communities from the Pacific Ocean - LP-28 (SPAdes) (version 2) | ecosystem: Environmental > Aquatic > Marine > Oceanic | place: Pacific Ocean | collected 2009-08-22
AAACATTAAGTAGGTGTCCGATATGAGTTTTCGCGATTGTATCAATGACGCAGAGGGCAAAAAAGAGCTTACTGCAGACCAGGCTAAAGATGCTCGGGAATTATTCGACGGACTTGAGGCGCAATATCAGGGCCGCATGAATAAAGCGGCAGCACAGGCACAGGCTGGGTCGGATGCTTTTGATACGATCCGCAAGCAAGCACTGCAGCGCAAGCGGCAAAAGGCAATGCAGCTCCGCACCTGGCAAGGCATTAAAAGAGATATTGCAAGTTATCGTGGCATTGACGGTAAGCCAAACGAAGTTGAGGGCGCATACGCTTTGTTTGAGGAAGATCAATTAAGCACATATTCAAGCATAACCCAGCGCGAGGGCTCTATAAAAGGCGAAGCTTTTGGCGAAATGGAGCGTGTTTTAGGGGAGTTTCGGCGCAATATTGTTGGTGAGGTACGCCAAAAAGCTACTCTTAATAATATGGTGCGCGAAGTGTTTGGCGAAAACACGGGCGATGCTAGTGCCAGGGAGCTTGCGAAAGCTTGGAAAGAGGCAAGCGAATTACTGCGAAAGCGCTTCAATAGAGCTGGTGGCGCAATTGCAAAGCGCACCGATTGGGGCATGCCGCAAAACCACGATCAAATATTGATTAGAAAAGCGGGATATGAGGCTTGGCGTGATTACATTCTGCCCAGGCTAGACCGCGATAAAATGATAGACGAGCAAACCGGACTGCGGTTCTCAGATGAAAAATTTGAGTTAGTTTTAAATGACGTTTTCGAAACAATATCAACGGACGGTCTTAACAAGCTTATTCCAGGGGCGCAGGGATACGGTAAAAGCCTGGGTAATCGCCGCCAAGATCATAGGTTTCTAAGCTTCAAAAATGGCACGGCCTGGTTGGAGTATCAAAAACAGTTCGGTGACGCGAACAGCTTTGACACGATGATTAGCCACATTACCAATATGTCGCGTGACATTTCTATGATGGAAATACTCGGGCCAAACCCGGCGGCAACATTGCAGTTTCTAAAGCAAACGCTTGTGAAAAATGCCAAGACAGAAAAGGCGGCGAAACAAGCAAAAGCTGCAGATAAAAAAATAGATGATCTTTATATGTTCGTTACGGGCAAGAATAATTCGCCTGTCAATGCGTTTTGGGCATCGACGTTTGCAGGAACGAGGCAGATCCTACAATCGGCGCAGCTTGGAGCTGCCTCGATCTCGGCAATAACTGATCTTAACTTTCAGCGAATGGCGCGATCTTTTGCAGGATTGCCGCAAACATCAACGCTAAGCGGCTATCTTAAACAGCTTGCACCTTTAGGGCAGAGAGAAAAGGGCGAGCTTGCTATTCGCCTGGGGCTAATCGCAGAGGGCTGGACAAGCTTAGCTGCAGGGCAAATGCGCTATGTCGGTGATGTATCTGGGCCAGAAATAACGCGCAGGATTTCAGATTTTGTTATGAGAGCGTCCTTGCTATCGCCAATGACAAGCGCCGGGCGGTGGTCGTTTGGCATGGAGTTTTTAGGTTTTATGGCGCAAAGTCGTAATCTTAAATTTAATGAATTAGAGCCAAATTTCAAACGGACTTTTGAGCGATACGGGCTTGGGGAAAGCGCTTGGAACCAAATAAGATCTACAGACCTTTATAACTTTGAAGGCGCTACGTTTCTACGCCCGGCAGATATACGTGCGAGGACAGATTTAACGACTTCTCAGGCCGAGTTTCTAACTACACGTATTTTGGAAATGGTAAACAGCGAAACAAATTTAGCGGTTCCATCTACAAATATGAGAGGCAGATTAACTCTACAAGGAGACACCCGCCCGGGTACAGTTGCGGGGGAGCTTACTCGTAGTTTTGGCATGTATAAGGGCTTTGGCATCACCTTAGTAAATACGCATTTAGTGCGCGGTATGTCTCAAGAGGGGGTGCGCGGCAAAGGTACATACTTTGCGGATCTTTTAATATCTTCAACGCTCATGGGCGCTTTAGCGCTGCAGCTCAAAGAAATGAGTAAAGGCAGGGATCCGCGCCCAATGGATGAAAACCAATTAGAATTTTGGGGTGCTGCATTTCTGCAAGGCGGCGGCCTGGGCATATACGGTGACTTCCTATTCTCAGACGTGAACAGATTTGGCGGTGGTCTAGCGCAAACTATTGCCGGGCCGAATGTGGCGCTTCTGGATGATGTTCGCAGATTAACGGCGGGTAACATTATGGAAGCGGCAACCGGCGAAGATACCAATGCCGGGGCAGAGCTAATCCGCTTTGCCCAGGACTACACGCCAGGTTCATCGCTTTGGTACGCCCGGCTCGGGCTCGAGCGCCTGGTCTGGGATCGGCTGCAGATAATGACGGATCCAAAAGCAAAGCAGAAAATGCGCAAGCGTGAGCGCAAATATAAAAAAGACTACGGACAGAAATACTGGTGGGCTCCTGGTGATGCCCGGCCAACACGAAGCCCAAACATAGAAAACGCCCTGGGGAACTAAACAATGACAGTCACATCTACCAATCAAAAAGTTAGTTTTTCCGGGAACGGGAGCACTACGGTATTCGCGTATAATTTTAAGATATTCGCGCAAACCGATTTGCTTGTGATCTTGCGAAGCGCAACAGGCACAGAAACAACACAACAGCTTACGTCAAACTATACGGTAAGTGGTGTAGGCGCGACAAGCGGCGGCAATGTAACAATGGGAGTGGCGCCACCCAGCGGGACAACGCTTGTTATTCAGCGGGTGCAGCCTCAGCTCCAAGGATTAGATTTAGTTCCGAATGATCCGTTTCCAGCGCAAAGCATGGAAGATGCTTTAGATAAGCTTGTGTTCAACGTGCAGAGCCTAAATGAAGAAGTCGGGCGAGCAATCAAGGCAAGTACAACAAACACAATTGGTGACACTGAGTTTACCACATCTGCAACAGACCGGGCTAACAAACTGTTTAGTTTTGACGGTTCTGGCGATTTGCAAATCTCACAAGAACTAGGCACCTATCGCGGCGATTGGGCGGCAAGCACAGCCTATTTTGTGCGGGATCTCGTCAAAGACACCAGCACTGGCAACATCTTTATCGTCATAACCGCGCACACGTCATCTGGATCTCAGCCAATTACCACTAACACAGACGCAGCCAAATGGGCGTTGATTGTGGATGCAGCCAGCGCGACCACAAGCCAAACAGCGGCGGCGGCATCCGCAACAGCAAGCGCAAACAGCGCAACGGCGAGTGCGTCATCTGCATCAACGAGCAGCACAAAAGCGGATGAGGCGGCGGCATCTGCCAGCACAGCCAGCACAAAGGCTGGTGAAGCGGCGACAAGCGCGACAGCAAGCGCGTCATCAGCCACGGCAGCGGCAAGCAGCGCAACAGCAGCGGCGTCATCAGCGACATCAGCGGCTGCTAGTGCTGCAGATGTCGCGAAAGTGCAGGGGATTACCAACGGCACCGTTTCGGCCAGCAAAGCAATGGTTGTGGATGCAAACAAAGACATCAGCGGTGCGCGCAATCTGACGGTTACGGGCGCACTAAGTGCAACCACATCTATGACCGTCCAAAACGGCAGCGGCACAGAAGGTGTACGATTAGATTATAATGAGAATGGCGGCGAGATTGTTCTCTTGGGGACAAGCGGTAATAACAAGCTGCTAATTGATTATCTGGACAGCGACAATGATGGCAACGGCTTAGGTCGTATTTTAAATCTAGGTGCTGGCAGTACTGGCGTTCAAATCGGGATTGCAAATGCTAGTAATACTGGAGGTATTACTTTTAGCACTGGCAACAATGTGACCCGCCAACAAATTAGCGCTATTGGCGATATTTCAACTTATGCAACAGACGGTTCTACAGTCGGAATGTTTTGGGATGCGAGTGCTAAATCGTTAACCATGCCAGCACAGCCAGCGTTTCTGGCTAGACCTGCAAGTAGTCAAGATAATATCGCAGTTACCAGTCTGGTTACTGTTGTTTTTGGCACGGAAATATTTGACCAAAATGCAAACTTTGCCTCTAACACTTTCACTGCACCCGTAACCGGAAAATACCAGTTTTCAGCCTCAGTTAAAATAGATAATTTAGACAGTGCTGCGGCTTATTATGCGGTATATCTAGTGACTTCTAACAGAGGGTACGTTACATTTATTGACCCTGATTTTGGTCAAGATGCAGCGTTTTTTAGCATAAATGTTAGTGTTTTAGCCGACCTTGATGCAAGCGATACTGCGTTTATTCGAATCGTGCAGAACGGTGGGACTGCACAGTCCGACATACAAGTAGACTCTCATTTTAGCGGCTACTTAGTAGCATAACAACACGGGCGAAATAACCCTGTCTTAAAGGAGACATAACAATGGCAACAATTACATTAACAGTAGACGTAACAGACACAGAGCAAGCAATCTTGCTTAACGATCTGTTGAGCATAGATGATTGGCTGCAAGGCGCAATGAATGGCAAGAAAGCTCACTGCTGGAAACGGATGCAACAGGAGTGGACTACCAAGTTGATGAACGATGAAAGTTTCACTGACAGCATCCCCAGCAATCAGGCAGACTTTATAGCACTGGTTACTGCACGGTCAGACTACACAACACGCACTGAGCGTGACGCAGCAAGCAGCATTGGATAATGGATAAGCGCACGGTAGCAAGCGCACATGAGCGCATCGATGAAATGCAATTGCAGATCGTTGAATTGCGCACAGAAGCAAAGATACAATTCAAAGACATATTCAACCGCGTTAAGCGGCTGGAAGCTGTGCTTATCGCCACATCAGGCGCGACTATTGTGATGCTACTAACGATCCTGACCAGGATGGGATGACACACGTTTTTGTCCTGGTGCTTCTGGTAGGCACTTCAGACCGCCAGGTAGTCAGCGACGATATGGTGTTCCAAGATCTTTCTATATGTCTGACCGTGGCTAAAATGCTGGTTATGCGTTTTGGATACGAGCGCCCACAAGACAGGGCTCTAGCTTACTGCATCCCGAAACGTATCGCACCAGAGGCATAAAATATCTACTAATCGGAGGCCGTGATGATAGATCCCGTTACGGCTTTCGCGGCGGCACAAGCTGCATTTTCTATGACCAAAAAGCTGATCGGCGCTGGTCGTGAAATACATGACATCACGTCTGAGCTGGGCAAATGGTACGAAGCTTGTAGTGATTTAACGAAGGCCGAGAGCCAGCGCAAAAGTCCCAAGCTCTTAGAGACAATGAGCCAGGGCAGCGAGAGCATAGAACGTCAAGCTCTTGATATTATCGTCCGTAAAAAACAGCTCTTTGAAAAAGAAAAAGAAATCAAATTCCTTCTTGATTATCGTTACGGGCCAGGAACGTACAAGCAAATGAGCGACCTGAGAAAGCAAATCCGAGAGGAACGCGAGCGCACGGTCTACAGAGCGATGGAAGCAAAGCGGCAGATTGTAAGTAACTGTGCAATAGGTGCGCTTAGCTTCGGGATCCTGGGCGTACTTGGCGGTGGCATCTATCTGCTCATGCTGGCCCTGGCATGACCTGGCTAGTCCTGACCGTAGCGCTTGCCGGTGTAGCTAATCCAACGCACGTAACCTGTCACCTTTGGAAGCGCATCACAGACAAATACACGGAGCAGAAGGTTTGCGTTTATCGCTTCACTGCTGGCTTCGGCGGGTTGGCTTATCACTATCCAACACTCAGTTTTCGTGAGTGTCCCAAAGTATTTTCATGCCGCTACGAAAAGAAAGACAAACGCCCGACTCTCGGAGAGATCCTTGACGGGCTTGGAAAGGGTTTCGAATGACACCAGAAAAATTAGACGCATGGCGCATTGTGCCGCGCCTGTTGATCCTCAGTTATATGGTCGTGTTCTACCAGACTTGTAACTGGTTCATGGCGCTTGATCTACCCAACAACGCGCAGGCTGGGTTTGTCTCAGTCATAGTCGGCGCGGGTGCGGCCTGGTTCGGGTTGTATCTTAATGGCGGTGGTAAGAAATGATCGGCGCATTGATAGGGCCGCTCACAAGCCTGGTCGGATCCTGGATGGATTCAAAGGCAGAGCAACAGCGGGGCAAGCAGACGGTTGCCAGGGTCAAGGCTGAGAGTGAGGCGGCGGTAATGGTAAGCGCTGCAACGAGTACAGCGGATTGGGAAAAGCTCATGGCAGAGGGCTCTAAGTCCTCACTCAAAGACGAGTTTTTTTCATTGATCTTAGCCGCACCCTGCGTCCTGGCATTTTGCGGGGAATGGGGAAGGACAATCGTAGCGGAGGGCTTCGTCGCGCTTGAGGCTATGCCAGATTATTACAGATATTTTCTAGGGTGCGCGATAGCTGCAAGCTTCTCGATCAGAGGCGCAACCAAGTTTATGGGCCGCGTGAAATGACCGCCGATAAGGTGATCCCCCTGCATCCCCAACAATCAGAGACAGATAAGCAGTGGCAGCTTTTGGAAGCCCAGCAACGCCAGATCAGAGAACAATTAGAAAAGATATTGGAGCAGAAATGAGAACGATAAACGAGATCATTATTCACTGCACAGCGACACGCCCTGGCTGGATGGCAGATAGCTCGGCAGAGGATATTGTGAAGGAGGTCACGCGCTGGCACGTGGAGGACCGAGGATGGTCAGACTGCGGATATTCGCACATCATTTCACGCAAAGGCGAGGTCGGCGCGGCACGTCCAGAACACAGGTCGGGCGCTCACTGTAAGGGCAAAAATGCTCATAGCCTCGGCATCAGCTTATGCGGGGGCAGGGGCGGTGAAGCTGATGATGCTTTCGAGGACAATTTCACACCGGAACAGGACGCAGCTCTGCGCGGTTTGATTGCGGATCTCAAGGAGAAATACCCAACGATAAACAAGGTGTCAGGCCACTCAGAATTTAGCTCAAAAGCTTGCCCATGTTTCGACGTGACGGAGTGGCTCATTGGGTAGGCCAGTTAAGGCGGGGGATAACCCGCGCAGAGCTTCGTTCCTTCAACGGATGGGACGGATGCCAGGGCCAGAAAAACGAGAAGGTGAAGCAACACCGCTCCTTCTATCTTTGCGAGCCTGGGGCGCTAATAGCAAATCGGATGCTGTGCGAAAGGGCAAGGCAATCAGCAAGCGCAATGAAAGGAAAGCGTAATGGCAGCTCTAACAAAAAAACAAAAATCACTAATGTCAAAACATGGCAAGCATCACAGCCCGAAGCATATTCAGGACATGAACAAGTCTATGCAGCAAGGCAAGAGTTTCTCAGCAGCACACAAATCAGCCCAGAAAAAGGTAGGTAAATAATGTCTCTCTATAGAAATATTAACAAGCGTAAGGCTGCAGGAAAGTCTCGGTCAAAAGAAGAAAGTACGATCTCTGACAAGTCGTATGCCAACATGAAAGCCGGGTTCCCAAAGAAGAAAAAGAAGTCGTTGATTTCTAAGGGCCAGAGCTAGTCTCTGCAACCCAATCGGTTGCGGCTGGGTTGCGGCGGTGGAGTACGCAGGGTGAATTAAGATGATTGACAAAACTATTAAGTGACTGATATGCAACACCTAATGCACTTAGGGTAATCGTAGAGACGTATCCAAACGGGTTCGAGCCCCGTCAACCGCGCCAACAAAACATAACAAATCCAATACCTTAGCGGTAAATTAACGTCTCTCGGTTGCAAGTGGGTTGCAAGCGGTGGGCGTTTTTTTGCGCAGTTGACGGGAAAAATAACGTCAAAGGTCTTGCAGCTTAACTTTTTGTGCGCCATATATTTGACGTAATCAGTCAAGTAGCAGATGAAAGGTACAGCAAATGGAACTGAAAACATCTTTTAGAGCGGCAAGAAAGAATCAGGGCAAAGCTCCCTGGTGTGTGGATACACGAACATTGCTTGGCAAAAGTGGGAGCCAGAATTTTTTTCAAACAAAGGCAGACGCAGCACATTTCATAAAGCATTATTCAAGTGAGCTGGTTATCAGTGACTCAGCCTCTCACAAATGGGTGATGCAGATATTGTGTGATCGTTACCTTGCTTTGGTTGATCTGGAATTTCAGCGCGGCGAGCGCAGTAGATCCTCATTGATTGGGACAACGAGATTTATAAACCAAGTGCTTGAGTGCAGCCTTGAGGGAAAACCGCTTGGCAGTTGGATGGTGATTGATATTGATAAAGGTCACATCCAATTAGACCTAATGGATCAGCTCAGATTTGGCGGCGTCAAAGATGGTCGATCACAAAAAACAATGCTCAATATCATGGGTGCAGTAAACGGTCTTTTTGAGTTTGCAAAAACTATGCGTTGCCGCACACACAATCCGTATGATGGTGTTAAAGTCAAAGGGCATCCCGGCAAAGATTTTGAAAAAAAGTTGCTTGATCCTGAGACAATTACGCCTGAGAATATCGCCGCGATTATCGGCGCTATGGATCCTCGATGGAAAGTCATAACAAGCTTCGCCGCTAATACTGGATTGCGTCAAGGTGAGCTCCGTGTGTTGACCTGGGGCGATATATTCTTTGACAAAAATATTATCTCCGTAAACAAAGCGATGAAGCATTTGGAAAGCCGGGTCGGAGCCCCAAAGTCTGTTGCTGGAAAAAGGGATGTACCGTTCACAAAAAATCTCAAAAAACAAATGCAGGAATTTTATATCGCTAACGGCAGGCCAGGTGATGATGACTTGGTGTTTCCATTCGTCCCAGGCGAAGGCACAAGACACGCGCATTTCAGCCGGGCCAAAGGTACGGTTATGAATAAGAAAGATTTCCTCTCGGCGGTTCACAGTGCTTGCGATGTTGCAGGGATACAGCGGATTACCTGGCATGCGTTGCGTCACTTCACAGCCTCGCTTCTGCTTGCAAAAATGGACAACTCAAAATGGGAAGTATCGGGGCGTCTCGGTCATGCCCAGCGGAGCACAACCGAGGATATTTATGGTCACATCATCCCGTCCAAAAAAGTAGAGGTCGAAGAAGATTTGATAGCGCTCTAGCGCTTGGGTAGGTGAATAACAATCGACTCTTGATCTGTAGTAACCAGGGGGGCATCGCTCCCCTTTTCTTCATCCTCGAGCTTAAAGTGTTTATACAACAGCGCACGGCTCACGTAGGTCACACGGCCAAGCTTTACTGTGTCTAGCTTAGCTTCTCGGATTAGGCGCATGGTGCGCTTGTATGCTGGCTGTGTGGTGTCGTTGAATAGGATTTCAGAGCAGTCCATCACGCTCAATAATTTACCAGCCAATTTCGTCATCCAGATCTGCGCCTGTCGCTGGCGCTCTATAGTCTTGCGGAGGTGCCTGGTAGCCGCTTGTTACCTGGCGGTCTGCATCAAAAGGCTTGTTCGTAAAAAGAGGAATGTAGCAAACTTTTGGAAACTCTCGCACGTCAATTGCTTCTGTGCGTTCTGCCAGCGTAACGCCAATCTCTGCCCCGGCGTCTAGCAATTGCTTATAGAGATTTTCGCATGTTGCTTTCTGGGCTTCTGTCATTGGCTCAAATTTTCTGAGCTCATCATTCCAGGGTGTGCGGATATTTACGTACCCTGTGGCGCGATACTCCTTATCAACGGACAGGTTTGCTTTTAGTTTAAGTCGGCTCTTAGAAAAGTGAGGCATTAGCGTCTAACTCCTGAGTTTAATTCTTCATGTTTCATTGCGTAGTGATCCTTGAGCGCGGCCATTGTTTCGCGGTCAAACTCTGCTAGTTCCTCACGTAATTTTTTTGTATCTTTGGCCCATTTACTTAGATGATATTTTTCTGAGCAGTAATCTATCTTGCGTTTCTGATCGACAACCCACACCTGCCATTGATCAAGATCCATGATCGGCGCTGAGTTGTGTGTTTGCGCTGGCTTAGGCGCTGGCTTGGCTTGCTCTGGCTTGGGCGCTGGGGCTGGCTTAGTTGGCGCTGATGCAGCGTTCCCATCGTCATCCTCTGGCGCAAGCCCAACCATGCCCAGGAGCCCATAGCGCCGGGCGTAGGTGATAGCTGAGCCAAGCCCTTGCATGTCTTGCTTAGACAGTACGAGGTACACCACAGAGCCCCATTGCGCCCCTGTGGTATGCAAGAGAGTTGTCTGAACGTACTGACCATATTCGTCATGGCCGTTGCTCTGCAGGAGCGCAAAGTTATGCCGGTGAAAAGCCTCTTTGCATGCGTCAACGCAGCTCGATAGGCTTGCATACTTCGATCTGAAATGCGGGTTCGTTGCGTCTTTCAAGACAGGATCACATGCACCCTGGGCGGCGATCAGATCCGCAATAGCTGTGCTTGCCGTCATTGGTTTACTCCCCACATTTGCCTGGCGAAATCCAAGGCTTCATCTATTTCGTCATTAACTTCGATTAATTGCTTGCAGGATTTACACGTAATCTGCGCCTTTGGTTTCGGCAGTGACAAACCAAGCTTGTGATACAACCGTTTTACATTATGACGGTGTAATTCCTTAGGTGTCGGGCAAATTTTTCTAAGTGTTTTTGCAAGATCCGTTTGAAAACTTTCTTTTACCTGTTCCAAGTTTTCATATCCGCTTGCTCGAGCTCGCAGCGCTGTTTCTTTACCTAAGTGTTTCAAAGATGATTTTCTAAGCCACCTATTGTTTGCTCGATCTTTTTCCGCTTCGGGGCTGTGA
>Ga0209535_1003147_pt1 | contig 10582 bp, 4 predicted proteins | sample LinPmetageLP28_FD_184041 | JGI IMG/M metagenome (GOLD analysis project Ga0209535, IMG submission 184041) | Marine viral communities from the Pacific Ocean - LP-28 (SPAdes) (version 2) | ecosystem: Environmental > Aquatic > Marine > Oceanic | place: Pacific Ocean | collected 2009-08-22
GTGGTTCTGCTGATTTTACATTAGCAACTGGTCTTGCTGATAGTAAGTGGCACGTATATGTAGTTACTGTTGATCGCAATGGTAATGCAATAGCTTACGTTGATAATGTTGCTCAAACAGGTGTTGGCGTATCTGGAACCGCAAGCACACTGGCTAACAGCGGTCAGTTTCAAATTGGTTCTGACGGTGGCTCTAATGCTGGAGATGGCATCGCTCTTGGCAATTATGTTGCTTTGCACAAGGCTGTTCTTACTGCCTCTCAAGCAAGTCAAATATATTTCTCAGCGGATGCGGCTTTAACTGCTGTAGCACCCACCTTGATGGTAGACTTGCGTAAGGCAACAAATACCTTTACTGATGTTGGCACTAATGGGCTTGCTGTTACTACCAACGGAACTATTATATTTAACGAATCTAGAATAGTTCAACAAAGCGGAGCTGGTGAAACAACTGGGTTTGCGGCAGTCGGCGGTACAGGCGTAAATGATCAGTCTACATTTACAGGAAACGTAGGCAGCACAGCGTACAGAATAAACGACATCGTAAAAGCACTTAAGAATCAAGGTTTGCTGGCTCAATAATGTCAATTTCTCACAGAACTAATAGACTGAAGCTCGTTGGAACTCCAGCCGTCGAGCAGTTACAAAATGGTCGGTATGAACTGACCGTTAACTGCACGACTATGAACAGTCGTGAGGACTGGTATAGTGCTAACAAGGCCCGCGTCTTCCCTGACTTTGGTTCACTGGAATCCGCAGAGATGTCCATTGATGGGCTGGCTCCACGTACAGGAGAAGCCTATACGGATATGCGCCTTGTATCTGTGCAGTCCAGCACACAGCAAGAGAAATACATTGTCACCCTGGTGTATCAAACACTAGGAGATAGCTTTGTCCAAGTAAAAGACGATACTTTTAATTACGTAGAAAATGGATTACGTCGTGTAACAAGAAAAAGCATTGCTAAGGCTGGAACGGATTTTCAAAAGACTATTGGGACTACTTCTATTACATCACAGATTGATGCTGAAACAGCGGTCACTTGTATTTTAGCTAATTATGAAGTTAATGATACAGATAGTTATAGGGAAGTAACTGAAGTTTATCTACAGGCGGGAATCGTTTCTGTTCAGCAGGAGTTTAATATTTCTAGAGATAGAGTTTCCGTTCAAGCATTTAGCAAGACATCCTCAGAAGTGACTGCAGCTTTAAGTGAAGTTACTTCAGGGCATAAGTTAATCTCTCAACAAGAAAGTGATTTTGATGGGATTAAAACATCGTCCTATGTATATGAATTAAATTCTTACGATGTAATTGAAACATCAGATAATAATTTAAGAACCATTCAAAGAGCGTTAATTTTAACTGCTGGCACTACTTACACAAAGACTGTAGGAACTAGCTTTATTGACCATCAGATTGATAGTGAAACAGCTGTGCGTTGTTTTTTATCCAGCTTTTCCATCGAAGATACAGCTGAGTTTAGGGTAGTAAAGGAAGTCTATATACAAGCTGGCACATTGTCTGTTTCGGAAAGTAATGAAAGCGAAGGTGTTGTAAAAGTTACCACTACTTTCTTAGTTACAGAAGGCACGACGGTAGGACCTGTTATTGCAAGAAGCACTGGAGAATTTGCTGGTTTAAAAACAATTGCCGTTACTACTTTACAGGATTCTGCTGGACAAAGTATTGTTCACGGTGGTGCTAATACCGTGCATCAATACAACAGGATGGTTGACTTTACTTACCCTGGGTTGGTTTCTATAGTTGGTGATAAGATTGTAGATGGTGGTAATACTATTAATTTGTATAACTTTAACCTAGAGCCTCCTGTTCAAGCTAAAATTGAATCCAAAGTAAGTGTTATATTTCAAACATCAGCAGATATTATTGCGGGTGATTTTACTTTTAATGATGGAGATACGGGTGGAGCAGCAACCGCACTGTGGAATCCAACCGAGTGGGCCAGCACCTATACGAGTGGAATAGCGTGGAACTACTCGCCGTTTTCGGAAACCAAAGGACTTCGTGGATACAGAATTAACACGGATTTAACTGGTATTGTAGATTTCGACGTTTCTGGAAGTAGTATATATTCGCACCTTGGTGTTGTTGTATTTACCAGTAAAGGCTCATCATTTTTATCAAAAGACGTTGTAACTACACCTGGCTCACTAAAGGCTTGCATAAATGGAGTTAGCGATTCTACTGGACGAAGAACTATAGTAAATGGTAGAAGGATATTTGCTAGCACTCCATATAGAATGGAAGCATCTGGAGGACCAATTGACCCTGCTGGAGTAAAATTTACCCTTGACGTTGATCTAAGACCAGCCTTTTCGGATGTGGACGGTAATACGTATTACAAGAAAACCATTATTACTTCAACGGTTCCTGCTCAGTAATGGCAAAATACGAAGAAAGTCAAGAGGTTGAAAACGAACGCTCTAAAAACAGACAAAGAGCTACAAGGGAACGTCGTGCCGAAGAAAAAGAAATAAAGAAACAACGGAGAGAAGCACTCAACCAGGCAACAAGCACTAAGGAAAGAAGGGAAATTAAAAGAGCCGCCGAAGAAGCTACCCTTTCAACACGAGGCCCTTCAAGTGCTGGAGGAAGCGATAAGGGTGGGATATATGACATCTCTACTAATAACTATAGTCAGCCACAAAGAAATCAATTAGGTCAGGATTCTTCGATTGAAGATGCAGGAATTGATACACTTGGGGGTAGTAGTGCTGCAGATAGCGTTGGTGATACTAACACCTTTACCTTAGATATAGTTAAAGATGACAACACGGCTGGGACAGCAACCTTTAACGGACCTGGAGTAAACGACGACTAATATGCCTAACGCTATTCTTAGGGCAGGGCCTGATACGCAAGGAAGGCCAGTAAGTTGTGCTAACGACACTTCTTCATCAGCTTGGCCTTGGCAGTATATCAAGCTTGTTAATATAAGTAAAGTTACCCATACTGGGTGTGAAGATAGTCCAATCGGAAACATACCCACTACCAAGCATAGTGACTCTAATGATTCAAATGTGGAAACCGCTACTGGTAATTTTTCAATAAGCCGTTCGGCAACTTCTAATCACGGGACTACGATAGATATAGGCTTTGAGTTTGTCTATCAAGCAACGCAAAGTTTTGATATTAAAATAACTTACAATGGTTCGGCTAGTGGTGGTCCAGACATTGACTCATCTAGCAATATAAGATTTGTTGACAACAAAGCTGGAGGCAGTGCAAGTGGTTTTCCTAGTTTAAGTGGTTCGATAACTAGGACGCTGCCCGCATCTGTTGTTCCTGCTCTTTACTCTGCTGCATTGTCTGTAGGTATTGGCATTGAGTTCCCTGACGATATTTGCACACCAAGCTCTGGAAGTGCCAATGCCTCTGCGACTTTAGGAATTGAATTTTTATAATACACTTACTAACTAACCCCCTTATGATATAATACAGCTATGACTGAAGAAGAACTAAACAGATTTTTAATGGGAGAAGGAGGCGTTGGCCGAGGAAGTGATAAGGTTTCTATACCTAGCTTTGGTCAACCCGCCCCTGGACTTATACCAGCTCTTCCAGCTATGCCTACCATTGACCAAGCTGCTCCAGCTATGCAGCCCGCCTCCTCCTTTGAAATGCCTAAAGCCCCTACTCCAATAGCGGACAGCGTTGGACAGTATTCTCAGGTGAACCCGATGATGGAACAGCAAAGCCTGACACCCTCGGAACCCTCCTTTGCTCCTACACCTGTAACAAACGTGGGTCTAATGGGTGAACCCCTACGCGAGCAACCAAGCGTAGAGGAGATCAGACGCAGGGCCAACCAAACGGGTATATTCGGTCAACCGTTACCTCCTGGTGCGATTGAAAACAATCAAGAAAACGTGGCTGGGTTCCAAGGTTTCCTATCTGGATTGGGCCGCGGCTTTACGGATCCAACTGGAAGTAAAATGCAGGCCGAAAGATACGGGGTGCCAGCTCCAGCTGAAACTCAAATCAGCATGAGTAACCCAATGATGCAACAGCAGCCCATAATGTCTTCTACCCCAATGGTTGACAGTGCTGTAAATTATGGTGTTGGGCCTTTTAATCCAGGAGCAATTGACTTCTCAAAGCCTCCCACAACCAATGTTCCTAGCGGGACTGCTCAACCTAGCGGAATTACAATGGGAGCCGATGGGGTCATTAACTTACCCGCTTTAACCAGGGAGTCCCCATTAGGTTCAGTTGCACCAGAAGCCACGTTCCTTAGGGCTGACGGAAGCATTGGTGAAATATTTCCAGGTCAGCGCATAGGAGATGCTTTTCCAGGTAATCCTGATACTCCCCTGGTGGGAAGTCCTCTTGTTCCAGGCCAGCAAACCTATCAGGGTGCTGACTTACCTGGAGGCACAGGTTTTGTTCGCGCACCTGAGGGTATGGTTAAAACCATAGGCCCTGATGGTAAAATGATTTTTGCTACACAGGAGCAGGCTAATGCAATTGCTAGTAGTATGAACGGACCTTCTTCGGCGGGTCCAGTAACACCATCGGCACCAGGTCCAGCTGCACCAGGAGGTCCAGCGGGTCAAGAATCAAGGCTTGATGCAATGGGATTAAATATGGATTCACTCAGACAGCTTGGCCGAGATGCAATAGCTGGTCCGAAGGCGGCTTACAGGTATTTTACAGATCCATCGCAACCAACTTTTGGAGAAGTTGTAAAAGACGTAAGCGAGGAACAAGGCACTGGGCCTGGCTTTGAAGTGAAAGCACAACCAAGTGCGATTCCACAGGGTCAGCCAGGAAGTATTCAAGATAACTTTGTTAAAAGAATGGCAACTGGACAGCCACTTACCGATAATGAAATAGCTTCCGCTGTGGAGTTTGCTAGGAGTAAGGGATTGAACTTTGACCCCGCTACTGGATACTCACAGGCCCCAGCTGGGACAGCTCCACAGGGTAGCCCAAGAATCGTTAATTCAGAGGGGTTCAGCGTCCCTAGGGGTGGGCCATTAGGTCCTGTTACGCTTCCCCGTGGATCGGGCGCTAACCAACCAACCCTAAGTAGCGTTAATGCTATGACGGCAACAGCCCCAATGGCAACAGCCCCACAGGGACGCCCTGCCCTATCAGCATACGAGCAAGCAAGTATGGACAGGGAGGGTAGAATTGCAGAAAGGGACATTCGGCCAGGTGAAACTCGGACACAAAGAGATACTCGTATAGCACAAAGCAGAACACAAGGTGCTAACCGTGGAGGTCAGTTAAGTCAGTCGGACCTCAGGGACTTAGCTAAGGGTTCCGCTAAAGGTGCTAGCACGGGAGACAGGGCAAGATCCTTAGAGATACAGCAAAGAGCAGGAATGGGTGCATTTAAACCAGGGACTCCTAGGGTGGACAAGTTGTCCCAGGCTACATCTATGGTTGACCGTATGATCTCCAATGGACAATTATCCCCAGAAAAAAGAAACGCAGCTATACAGAAAATTGTGGGAGTAGGTGGTGGTGCTGCCGCTGGCGGTTCAGCTGGCACTGGAGCCATAGGAAGCGCTGAGTTCGACAGAGTTTCTTCCCAGCTACAAGAGGGTGGTTCCTTATACAATATGGGTATAAGGGTTGACCCATCTGTTGTGGACCCATTAACTGGAGCTGCTCAGATTTATAGGGAGAAACCAGGACTTGAATTTGGTCCACCCGAAAGACTACCAGTATCCCAAGAACTAATGCAACAACTTCTTCCTTATGCTAGATCGGTAAGACAGGGCGGAACTATGACTCAGGATTTTGCTAACATGGGAATGCAAGTAAATCAATTCGCTGGATCAAATTAATTAAAATATATGGCCGTTTCAAACGTCACTCTACCCAACGGCGAGCGTGTTAACATCTCCCATGAGGATGATGCTACTGAACTCGACGTCCTTAATTTCGCTTATAGCGAATACGTTACTAACACGGATCCTGGTAGCGCCTTTGGTAGAGGCATAAGGGACGGCGTTGACCTCCTTCAGACTTCCTATGGTTCAACCCTTGAGGGGATTGGATCATTGCTGGACTCAGAATCCCTGCAACAAGTAGGCGCCGATGTTGTTGCCCAGCAGCGAGGAGAGATGGATGCGGAAGCATTCCGCCAGCAACGATACGGGGACCAGGACGAGGGTATAGTTGACTACGCCTTGAACCTAGCTGGTGCCTCCGCTCCACAGATGGGATCTACATTTGCGGGTGCCGCTGCGGGTGCCGCAGCTGGTGCTGGATTTTTTGGAATAGGTGCTGTCCCAGGCGCAGTTATAGGTGGTTTCTTGGCCAATATGCCTTACTTCTATGGCGACAATAGAGAACGCCAGAAGGAAGCCATTGAGAGAGGGTTCAGGACCGAGATAGACGAAGGGGCGGCCGCATTATATGCTGTGCCTGCATCTCTTCTGGATGCTGCTTTTTCTGGCCTTGGAGCCAAGTTCATTTCTACTCCCGCTCTTAAAGCTGGAGGAGGAATTCTTACAAGGGCAACCAAGGGCGCCGCTTCAGGTGCCGTTATTGAAGCTCCTACAGAGCTTGGACAGCAGTTCCTGAATCGATACCAGGCTGGATTGCCAATCGATAGCGACGAAGCTAAACTTGAATACATGGAAGCGGCCAAGGGTGGCGCCCTTCTTGGTGGTCTATTTGGTGGTGGTGGGGCGGCCGTGTTTGGTGACAGGCAAGGAGCCGATGCTATGCCCGAACCAGCCGCTGAGGAGACAGTCCAGATGCCTTCGGTTACTACACCCGAAGGTGAAGCAGCATCTCCAGAAGTAGAAGAGATTCTTGAGGGCGCTCAACCCTTGACGGATGAAGACATCCAGAGGGCCATAAATACTGCTGACACATTAGAGGAGCAGTTCCCTGGACAGGACTCCATTAGACAAGAGCAGATGGATCAATACAGATCGGACCTGGAGAACAAGAAGCGGGTAATGCAAGAACTGGATGCCGCTATCCAGCCAGACCAGCAAGGTGTCGGAGACAGGCGCTTTGAAGACAACGTAGCTGTCGAGGAGTCCGATTATATATTGCCTGACGTAGAACTTGACGACATTGCTAGACTTGACGTAGGTCAAATGTCTGACGAGGAACTTCAAAAGTTAATTGAATCGTATAATAAATATAACGGAGAAGGAGATAGAGTCCGCAACTTGGATGAACTTCAAAATTATGCAGAAATTTTTAATCGTGAGCTTGAGGGCGACTTGTCCGAAGCCCAAGTGCAGGCAGAGATTGATAAGGATAATAAAAAATACAATGCAGAAAGAAAGCGCATTGCACGGGCAATTAAGGAGCGTGATGCTAGAGCAAGAGGAGAAGTTAGCCAGTTAAGTGAAGCTGACTTTGATGCTCTGGCCGAAGAAGCACAGAGGAAACGTGGAAGAGGTGGTTCACCAGAGGTCCAAGCAGAGGAAGGTTTAACGTCAGAGGAAGAGGCTGCCCTGGAAGCAGAGATGCAACGTGAACTATCAGGGGACATAGCCCCAGAGGGTCCTGTCCCTGCGGATCCTGTTGTTGAGGATGCGGATGCACAACCTGAGTCCATTGTAGAATCAGCGCCCGTAGAAGCGCCAGCCCAGGAGGTTGCATTCAAGATAGAGAATGACATTAACCCGACATACGATGGACCTGGGGGACTCTATAAGAAAGTCCTGGGCTATAAGGTTCGTGCTAAGGATGGAAAGAATTACTACATACAGTCAGCTAATTATGAGCAAGCGCCAGACCTACGTTTTGCTGTCTTTAATGGTTTAGACCCAAGCCTTGGTGATGAGGCATACATTGCAGGTTTCCCGACAAAGAAAGCCGCTGTGGACTTCCTGAGAGAGAAAAAGCCAGAGGCCGCACCTGCCCCAGCCCAGGAGGCCCCTAAGAAGAACATAAAGATAACTGCAAAAGTTCTAAGCAACTTGCGTAAGACCGCTGTTGAGATTGCGGGTCTAGTGGGATCACGGACTAAGGTTGAGTTAACTACATTTTACTCCGCAGAGGAAGGGGGTTCAGCGACTTTTGATGCAGTCAATAACAAAGGGCAGTTTGATATCGTTGATGGCAATGCAATCAAAGGAAAGGAGTTCCCAGTTGGAACTGTTATCGATGCGAGAGTAAATCAATACGAGGCTGGTGATTTCCAATTATATGATTCCTTTGGGGTGAGACTCAAAGAGGATGGGACCTGGGAAAAAGTTAAAAATGTAACTGGGGAGCCAGAAATTACAAGTGACGAAGTCCTTACGGATGAGCAAATACAAAGGGGTGTTGAGTCAGAACAAGGAGCCACCGCTGAGTCCGACATTGACGGCGATGTATTTGTTGGAGCCAGCCCATTTGAACCCCCCGTTCAAGGGAATGCACCAATAATTACAAGGGCTTCATTGGCAGGCAAAAAGTTATTTGCTTACTTCTCTGACAGAACTAGGGTAGGAACATATACTGGTATTAACCCTGACAGTGGGATTAACGTAGAGTTGCAAGGTGGACCAATGTATCCATTTATGGGCAACAACCTGGAGAAGAAGGCTGGCTGGGCTTTTAGTTCTGAAGGTATGTTTACTCGGTTTTTAAATAGAGTAAAAAAGACAGACGGGGTAGGCTTAGTTACCCTGTACTCAAAGGAGAACCTTCGTGCTAATCTAACATTCCTTAAGGCGTATGTAGCTGAAGTAAATTATGCCATTAAAGAAGGGAATATCACCGAGCAAAGATTTTTGGAGATTGCCAACAACCTTAGAGAGGCTGCCGTAAAGTCAAAAAAGAAGACTAACAAACTGTTAGATAAACCATTTAAAAGTATAAAAGATTTTGAGAAAGCTCTTGCTGGTGCAACCTTTGATGTCCGTGCTGCTGCATTTTTTGGATACAATAAAAACAAAAAAGGAGACAATAAGGGTAGCAAGATTGGTGCGGACAAGTTAGTTGAAGAAGGCTTTCCTAACATTTCAACAATGGTTGACTTGTTCAATGACCCATCCCTTGATGGATTAGAGAACGGGACCATCGTATCAGCCGTTCAGTTTGATCAAAATCAAGATGGTCCATCTACAGCTACTACGCTTGGCGTAAGCGAACACACTAGCTACAAGGTTGTTATAAAGGGAGAGGGACTAGGTTTCTTCTCTGACCCAGTTCTAGTATCTGATGTGATACCATCCATGGGCAGACCTCGCAGGGCCGTAGAAAGAAGCGCCGAAACATCAATGGCGGATGTTCAGTTCCAGCAAGAAGTAATCGCTGGGACCGATACTGGTCCCGAAATAGCTGACATAATCAACGAGGGTAAGACCTTTGAGAATGTTGGTCAGTTAGAGCGATTCATCAGTAAAGTATTTGCTCCCATAGCTCGTAAGCTGGGAGTTGATATCGTCGCCAATTACTCAATCACTAGGGGTCTGCAATACAATGTAACTCAGGGTGTTATTGAATACAATCCAGTTGCTGTTATTAACAATACCAGGGAGTATCTTACTGCTGGTATGCGTGAAGAGTTAATCCACGCGGCGATGCACAAGGTCCTGATTAACCAGAACAAGGGTAAGAATAGAGTAAAGGTCTGGGTGGACTTCATGACTAAGCTCGGCCAGGATCTTACACAGGAGCAAAGAGAAGCCCTGGCTGATGTGTACAATAACCTTGGCAATGACATGGAGTTCGGGGCCGAATACAGCAGAGCTGTTATACAGGAGTCCCTCTACGGGGACATCACTGAGGTCTATGCTAAGGGTAAATCATTTGAAAAGATTAAGAAACTCTTCCGTTCTATACAGGGATTCGTTGCTAGAACATTTGGCTCCGAGGTTTCTAACCCAGAAGTAGCTGGTGTCATACGGGCCTCAGCGGATTTGCTCAAGGCAGTTGACCCATCAATTCGCCCGAGTAACCAGGTAGTTGTAGGTGCCGCGATGGAGAACTCCGTGGACCTTAATCCTAACTCGGAGATAACTTCTCAGGATGCCGTTGAAGCAGGGAAGCCACCCAGTAAGCGCAAGATTGACCTTAACTTTGCGGACAAGTATTTATTCACGGTTAGCTCCGTCCTAGGTAAGATACACCCAAGGCTTAAGCTATTGATAAGGGATTACTACGGACTGATTCAGTCCAAGGTCCTGTCCTACCAGACCGCGATGGCACCGTTCTTCAAGAAGATGAAGGGTATCAAAAACAAGACGGACCGCAGGAGGCTGAAGCAACTCCTTATGTATAGCCCAATGGTTGCTGACGAAGGCACCGCCGAGCAGGATGCACTCCTAGCTAAGTACGGGATGCTTGAGGACTACAGGAACCTTGTGCGTCCCGCTCTGGATAAACTCAGGAATGACCTGGTATCGCAAGGAGTAGAGGTAGGCGATCTGTTTGATTACTTCCCTCGTCGTATCAAGAACTTCAAGGCACTACAGGCAGTCAAGGCCGCTTGGGGTAATACAGTTGGAGCAAGTTTTAGGGACTTCATTGAAGCCAGGAACAAGAGGATACTCGCTGTTCGCTCCAAGATGATGGACCTCAACGAAGATCTTGTGAAAGCTAGTGATGACGGTGACCAGGCTGGGGTTCAAAGAATAAGCGCAGAGCTA